>TARA_R110002051_G_C8768081_1_pt1 | contig 18168 bp, 18 predicted proteins | sample TARA_R110002051 | Tara Oceans TARA_R110002051 (sample SAMEA4397023) | marine metagenome | biome: Polar Biome; feature: [MES] marine water layer (ENVO:01000295) within the mesopelagic zone...; material: water (ENVO:00002006), including particulate matter (ENVO:01000060) such as......
CTGAGTGCTATAACCATGCTGTTGCGTCGACCAGTTGAATCCACAACCAGAAGCAGTCAATCACTATCGAGTCATTCGGGACTACTTACTTGATGCTCAGCTTGAATAGTCAGATCTTTGCGTCACTTAAAACCAGTGCTAGGGCTTTTTAAGAGGAGCTGCGTGAGATCACCGTGAACTGGGCCAATGGAGAACGAATGCAGTTCCTCCGGAACCAGACGGCCGGCAAACCGCTTGGCCACCATGAGCCTCGGTGATGGCCTTGACCACTGCCAAACCCAGGCCGCTACCGCCGCTGCTCCGGGATCTCGACGGGTCGCCGCGGCGAAACGCCTCGAACACCTGGCTGGCGATGTCCGGCGCGATACCGGGACCGTTGTCCTCGACGCTAAGATGGCATACACCGTCCGAAACGTCCGCGCTCACGCGCAACAGACCAGGTTCAGCATACTTCAGCGCATTCTCCAGCAGCGACATTAGCGCCTGGCGAATCCGAAATGCGTCACACACCACTTGCGTTTGCTCGCCCACCACTACCTGAAGGTTAAAGCCCCGCGTTTGCAGGCTGCTGGCAAACGCTTGAACAACTATCGAGATTTCCTTTTCCATATCGGTGGGTGCGAGATCCAGCTCCAGATGCCCGCTCTCGTTCAGGCTTAGCACACGCAGATCCTCAATCAGTCGGCTGAGCCCCTCCACCTGGCGCAGCAGCCCATCGAACATCTCGCTGGTGGGGGCGAAAACCCCTTCCGCCAATCCCTGCAGACGCCCACGCAGGATCGTGACAGGTGTGCGCAGTTCATGGGCCACGGCCGCGTTCCAGAACTCCTGCTCACGGGTCATGGTCTGCAGACGCTCGGCCATGGTGTTGAAGTCGCGCACCAGTTGGGCCGTTTCACCCTGCGCATGCTCGTCCAGGGTTGCGCGAGCCTGCAGGTTGCCTTGCGCCACTTCTCGCAGGTTGTGAACGACCGAATTTAAGGGGGTAAGGATGCGGCGCGAGAGCCCAATCGCTACGTAGCCAGCCATGGTTAGTGAGGCGATTGTTGTGCCCAGGATCCAGGTCAACTCGATATGTGACGGAACCCAGGTTTCGGAGATGCTGTTAGGCAGGTACTTGGAGGTGAGCGCATAGAAAGCGTAGGTGCCGACTATTGAGAGCAGGATGATGCCCAGGGCCATGACGACCAAGGATTGAATGATCTGCCTGCGCAACCCCGGCGAGCGGCTCACGCGTCACCGCCGAAACGATATCCGACGCCCCGTACACTTACCGGGACGCTGTGAATCGCCAGGTTCTCCAATTTCTTGCGCAGCTTGCTGATATGGCTGTCCACCGTCCGTTCCTGTGTGTCGCCCTCGGGTAAGCAGGAGAAAAGCAACTCAGTACGGCTGAACACGCGCCTGGGCGAACGCATGAGGCTGGTCAGAATCTTGAACTCCGTCAGGGTCAGCTCCAGGATACGGCGCTGGCCATCGACCACTACGCTGGCTTCATGGTTGTCCAGATCGATCTGGAACTGGCCAACACGCAGCACCCGTGCGTCTTCGGCACCCGTTGCCTTCACGCGCCGCAACACCGCCATAACTCGCGCGACGACCTCGGCAGGGTTGAAGGGTTTGACCACATAGTCGTCTGCGCCAATGCGCAATCCCACCAATTTGTCCATGTCCTGGTCGAGTGCTGTGAGCATGATTACCGGGGTTTCGCCGTGATGACGAATCTCACTGAGCACCTGCCAGCCGTCCATGCCGGGCATCTGCACGTCGAGCAACACCAGATCGGGCTTGAGCCTCTGGTGTTTCGCCAGGGCGTCGATTCCATCCACGGCGTGGACCGTGCGCAACCCGCTGCGCTCCAGATAAGCGGCCAGTATTTCGGCGATCTCAGCTTCGTCTTCGGCAATGAGGATCAGCGCTTGCGACATGGACTTCTTCCTTTAATTTCGGTCTCCACATTATCTACACAAAACCTCGAATGAATCCCAACAGTTTCAGGAGAAACTCGTGTTTCTGAGCTTCCGACCGTTTTGCGCGGCGGTAAATCATCAAGTGAGGTGACTTAGGTATGCGTTTTCAACAAGGGCAGCGGCGCGTTGTGTGGATCTGGCTTGCAGCTATCATTCTGGCCGGGTGCGGCCCGGCGGAGCAGATCGAAGACGTCGCGCCGCCGGCTCAGGTTTCGGTAATGACGCTTGAGCCAATCGAACTCATAGTCAACCAAGATCTGCCAGGGCGCGTCGCAGCCGTGCGAATAGCCGAGATCCGTGCGCAGATCGGTGGCATCGTGCAGCAGCGGTTGTTCGAGCAGGGCGCCGAAATCAAGGCGGGAGCGGCGCTGTTCCAGATCAATCCCGCGCCGTTCAAGGCTGAGGTCGATAGCGCTGCAGCCGCGTTGCAGAGGGCCGCGGCCGCATTGGCCCGTGCGCGTATCCAGGCTGACCGGCTCGAACCGCTGATGCAGGCTGAAGCCGTTAGCCGTCAGGTGTATGACGACGCCATCTCCCTGCGCGATCAGGCTGCAGCCGACGTGGCGCAGGCAAAGGCGGCGCTGGCACGTCGACAGCTGGACCTGCAGTTCGCCAGCGTCGAAGCGCCAATCTCCGGGCGCATTGATCAGGCCCTGGTGAGTGAAGGCGCCCTGGTGTCGCCCACCGACAGCTCACCGCTGGCCAGGATCCAGCAGATTGACCAGGTGTATGTCGATATACGCCAGTCGGCAGCGGCGCTGGAGCCGCTGCGCCAGGCTTTGGGTCATCAGGTCCAGCCATCCGGGCCGGGGCTGGCCGTGGACATCCTCAGCGGCGACGGAAAACCCTCCGGAGTGCGCGGTCGCATTCTGTTCTCCGGCATTGATGTAGATGCCGGCACTGGTGATGTGCTGCTGCGCATTCTGGTCGATAACCCCCAGCGCCACCTGTTGCCGGGTATGTATGTCCAGGCGCGCATACCGCGCGCGCATTACCCAGCGGCGCTGGCCGTGCCCCAGCAGGCCGTCATCCGCACGGGTGGCCAGGCCAGCGTGTGGGTGGTGGATGAGCACAAGCTCGCGAAACGGGTCGCCATTGAGGTGGGGGAGCTGGTGGGCCGTCGCTACCGCATCGCATCCGGGCTCAGCGCAGGGCAGCAGATCGTGATCGAGGGCATCGAACGCCTGACGCAAGACACGCAGGTCGCAGCGCGTGCCTGGCAACCCACTGCCACCATCGAACGCCTAAGCGTAATTGCGCGCTGACGTCGGAGAGCCAACCATGCCCCAGTTTTTCATCAACCGACCGGTATTTGCCTGGGTGATCGCGCTGTTCATTGTGCTGTTTGGCGTGATCGCCATCCCACAGTTGCCGATTGCCCGCTACCCCTCGGTGGCGCCGCCTTCGGTGAGCCTTTACGCCACGTATCCGGGTGCCACCCCGCAGACCCTCAACGACTCGGTGGTGAGCCTGGTCGAGCGCGAGCTGTCGGGGGTTAAGCACCTGCTGTATTTCGAGTCCTCGGTCGACACCTCGGGGACGGCGCAGATCACCGCTACCTTCAAGCCTGGTACCGACCCCGATCTGGCCCAGGTCGACGTGCAGAACCGCATCAAGGCAGTCGAACCGCGCCTGCCGCAAGCCGTGCGCCAGAACGGTCTGCAGGTGGAGTCCGCCGCGTCCGGCTTCTTGATGATGGTCGGCATGACCTCGCCCAACGGCCAGCATGACGAGGTGGCCCTGAACGACTACCTGGCGCGCAATATCGTCCAGGAGCTGCGCCGTATCGAAGGCGTTGGCCGTGTGCAGCTGTTCGGTGCCGAACAGGCGATGCGCATCTGGGTCGATCCGGCCAAACTCACCGGCTATGGCCTGAGCATGAACGAACTGGCCCAGGCCATCGAGCAGCAGAACGCGCAGATTGCACCGGGCCGCGTGGGTGACGAGCCGGCGTTGCCGGGCCAGCGCCTGACCATACCGCTGACCGTCGAAGGGCAACTGTCGACGCCGGAACAGTTCGCGGCAATCGTGCTGCGGGCCGGTGCCGATGGCTCCAGGGTGGTGGTCGGTGATGTGGCGCGGGTCGAACTGGGCGCGCAGTCCTATGCCTTCTCCAACCGCGAGAACGGCGTGGCGGCGACCAGTGCCGCCATCCAGCTCTCACCCGGTGCCAACGCGGTGCGCACCGCCCAGGCCGTGCGTGATCGACTGGCCGAACTGGCTCCCAGTATGCCGACGGGCATGGCGTACTCGGTCCCGTTCGACACCGCGCCGTTCGTCAAGGTCTCTATCGAAAAGGTGATTTACACCCTGCTCGAAGCCATGGTGCTGGTATTTCTGGTGATGTACCTGTTCTTGCAGAACATGCGCTACACCCTGATCCCGGCTATCGTCGCCCCCATCGCGCTGCTGGGTACTTTCGCGGTGATGCTGCTGGCCGGGTTCTCGATCAATTCGTTGACCATGTTTGGCATGGTGCTGGCCATCGGCATCATCGTCGACGACGCAATCGTGGTGGTGGAGAACGTCGAGCGGCTGATGGCGACCCAGGGGCTTTCGCCGCGGGAGGCCACGTCCAGGGCGATGAAAGAAATCACCGGCGCGGTGATCGGCATCACCCTGGTGCTTACGGCGGTATTCATTCCCATGGCCTTCGGCAGCGGTTCGGTCGGTGTGATCTATCAGCAGTTCACTCTGTCGATGGCCGTCTCGATCCTGTTCTCGGCCTTCCTGGCGCTGACCCTGACGCCTGCGCTGTGCGCCACGCTGCTGCGCCCGGTCAGCCCTGACCACCATGACAAGCGCGGCTTCTTCGGTGCATTCAATCGCATCTTCGAGCGGCTGACCGGCGCTTATGCCGCGCGGGTGGCGCGGCTGGTCGGGCGCAGCGGGCGGATGATGGCGATCTTCGCCGTAATCTGCGCTGTGCTGGCATTCGCCGCTGCGCAACTGCCTTCGTCGTTTCTGCCCGAAGAGGATCAGGGCTACTTTATGACCTCCATCCAGTTGCCGACCGGTGCCACCAGCGAGCGTACGCTCGATGTGGTCAAGGTCTTCGAAGCGCATGTGGCGTCCCGTCCGGCGCTTGACGCGAACCTGGTGGTCCAGGGGTTCAGCTTCTCGGGGTCTGGGCCCAATGCGGCCATGGCCTTCACCATGCTCAAGGACTGGGATCAGCGCAACGGTGCGACGGCGAGCGAGGAGACGGCGTTGGCCCAGCAAGCCATGGCCGACACGGTCGAGGGTACGGTGATGACCATGATGCCGCCGGCCATCGACGAGCTGGGAACCTCTTCCGGCTTTACCCTGTTCCTGCAAGACCGTGCCAGTCGCGGCGAAGCCGCGCTGCTGGCGGCGCAGGCGCAGCTGCTGGAGTTGGCCGCGCAGAGCAAGGTCGTCAGCGATGTCTATCCCGATGGCCTGCCGCCCGGAGAAAGCATCCGCCTGGAGATCGACCGGCAGAAAACCGAGGCCATGGGCCTGTCTTTTACCGCAGTCAGTAGCACGTTGTCGGCGGCCATGGGGTCGCTCTACGTCAATGACTTTCCCAATGCCGGGCGCATGCAGCAGGTCATCCTGCAGGCCGATGCACCGGCGCGCATGCAGCTCGACGATGTGCTCGGCCTACGTGTGCGCAACGCTGCCGGAGGCATGGCACCGCTGCGCGAGGTGGTGACCCCGGTATGGACCGAATCGCCCCAGCAGATGATGCGCTTTCAGGGCTTTCCGGCGGTGCGTATCGCCGGTGGTGCCGCACCGGGTGTTTCCAGTGGCGCGGCAATGGCGGAGATGGAGCGGCTGGTAGCACAGTTGCCGCAAGGCTTCGCCGTGGCCTGGACCGGGCAGTCGCTGCAGGAGCGTCAGTCGGCGGCGCAGGCCCCGCTGCTGATGCTGCTGTCCGCGCTGGTGGTATTCCTGGTGCTGGCGGCCTTGTACGAAAGCTGGTCAATTCCGCTGTCGGTCATGCTGGTGGTGCCGCTGGGGCTGCTCGGCGCCGTGGCTGCCGTCATGCTGCGCGGCCTGCCCAATGATGTGTTCTTCAAGGTCGGCATGATCACCATCATCGGCCTGTCGGCGAAGAACGCCATCCTGATCGTGGAGTTCGCCCGTCAGCTGCATGCCGAGGGCAAGACGCTGATTGATGCCGCCGTGACCGCCGCGCGCCTGCGCCTGCGCCCGATCCTGATGACTTCGCTGGCCTTCACCCTCGGCGTGGTGCCGCTGATGCTCGCCTCGGGCGCCAGCGCAGAAACGCAGCATGCCATCGGCACGGGCGTGTTCGGCGGCATGCTCAGCGGCACGCTGCTGGCAGTGTTCTTCGTGCCGGCGTTCTTCGTGTTCGTGATCGGTACTCAGGAACGCCTCGAGGCATGGCGTGCGAAACGCTCGAATGGCACCTTGCCCACGACCCAGGAAAATTGAAAAATGCGACTGTTCGTCTCTTTGTCCCTGATCGGGTGCTTGACCGCCTGCTCGCTGACACCCACGTTGCAACGCCCGGTACCGCCCGTGCCGTCGAACTTCCCGATGCAGGCGATCCCGGCCGTAGCGGGTGACCCGATAGCGCCCGTCAGTGAACTGGGCTGGCGCACGATGTTCGGCGATCCACGCTTGCAGCAACTGATTGAGCTTGCCTTGCAGAACAACCGCGACCTGCGTCTGGCCACGCTGAATGTGCAAGCGGCTCAGGCGATGTCGCGTATCCAGCAGGCTGGACGCCTGCCGTCGGTGGTGCTAGACGCGACGCAGAGTCGAGAGCGTGCGTTGACGACGGACTCCGCCGGTCGGTCGAGCCGCGAGGTGAGCCAGCAGGCGGGGCTGAATGTCGGTGTCAGCGTCTTCGAACTGGACCTGTTCGGGCGTGTGCGTGCGCTTTCCGATGCGGCGCTGGCACGTTACCTCGCCAGCGAGCATGGCCGTGACGCTGCGCAGATCGCACTGGTCGGTGCTGTAGCCGAGGCTTATTTCGCGCTGCAGCTGGCCGATGAACAACGGCAACTGGCCGAACGGACGCTGACGGACTGGCGCCAATCCCTGGTGCTGGCTCGCCTGCTCAAACAGGCCGAGCAGAACAGCGATCTGGATGTGGCTCAAGCCGAGGGCCAGGTGGCGCTTGCAGTGGCCGACCTGGAAGCTCGCCGACGAGCACAGGCACAGGCTGGCAGTGCGCTGCAGTTGCTGGTCGCAGGTGAACTGCCCAGCGATCTTCCGCCAGCGCTGTCGCTGGAGCGACAACCGCTCGTTGCTCGTCTGCCGGCAGGGTTGCCGGCGGATCTGCTGCTGACGCGCCCCGATCTGCGGCAAGCCGAGCAGATGCTGATCGCGGCAAATGCCGATATCGGTGCTGCGCGCGCAGCGTTCTTCCCGCAGATTTCGCTCACGGCATCGTTCGGCTATGCCAGCACATCGCTGGGCGGGCTGTTCGACCCTTCTGGGCAGGTCTGGCGCTTCGCACCACAGATTTCTCAGCCGTTGTTCCAGGGCGGACGCCTGCGCGCCGAGCAACGCCTGGCCGAGGTGCGCAAGCTCGAGGCGATTGCCCAGTACGAACGAGCCATCCAGACGGCTTTCCGTGAGGTGGCAGATGCCTTGGCGGGAACGGCCACATACGACCGTCAGATCGAGGCGCAGTTACGTGCGGTGAGTACGGCGGAGCGCCGCCTGGCGCTTTCCAGCCTGCGTTATCAGGCCGGATTCGACGGCCGGTTGGAACTCCTGGATGCCCAGCGCCAGCTCTACGCCGCCCGGCAGGCGCTACTGGAGCTGAGACGCGAGGACATCGTCAACACGGTGGCGCTTTACAAAGCGCTCGGTGGTGGCCTGCAGGCCCGAAGCGCCGGGGCGATTGCCGCCGTCGGCACGCCTGACTAGAACTGCCAGCGGCGCCACGAATTTCACACAATCATTGAGTCCTTATGCCCATGCTTTTCGTTGTTCCGCGGCGCTGGCTGATTCTGCTTGCCGTCATGCTGGCTTTCCTGCCGGTGGTGATCGACATGACCATCCTGCACATCGCCGTGCCATCGCTGACCCTGGCACTGGGTGCATCCGGTACCGAGGTCCTGTGGATCATCGATATCATGGCCGTGGTGGCGACCGGCGCACTGGCCGGGGTCGAGCTAACGCTGGCGCTGGAGTTGCAATACGTGCTGGGCAAAACCCCGCTGCAGGCCGGGATCTTCATGATTCCCATCATGGCCGCCGCCGCCATCGGTGGCCCCATAGCCGGTTACCTGTCGAACCTGTTCGGTCTGCGTTTGGTCGCCAGCCTGTCGTTGGCGGTCGCAGCGGCGGCGCTGGCATCTCTGGCGCTGGCTGACTTCCGGACGCCGGGCCTGCTGGTACCGACGATGCTGGGGCTGCTGGGATTGGCACTCAGTATTGGACTGACGGCCTCGTCCATCGCCATCATGGGCTCGGTAGAAGCCAGCAAGGGCAGTGCGGCGGGCTCACTGGAGGCCACCGGATACGAATTGGGCACCGGCCTGGGGATCACGTTCTTCGGCGTATTCATGTCCAGCGTGTTCAGTCGCATGATTTTGTTTCCGCCTGACCTCGCGCAGCACCTGGCCACGCGAGCATAGAACCACGTCCGTGCCAGAGCTTTCCCGCGATGGCCTGACATGAACAGGCCAAAACAGCGTCTGCATCTGTTCTTGTCCGAATCATGTCGCAACTCTTGACGGTCGGGTTTTGGCAATGCGAGCACCAAGATGCCTCGACTACAGGAGGAACGATGCTTTCAATCGAGCAAGCCAAACAAATGGCCAAAAGGTTGCGTGCCTCGCTAGAAGCGCGCAATCAAGAGATGAATCACTCCGCCGCGCTTGAGCTGGTAGCGCAGCAACTGGGTTACAAGGATTGGAACACTGCGTCAGCGATGCTTCCCCAGGAGCAAACCCCGGCACTGGTGAAATTCGACAAACCAATTCCAATATTGCGGATGTTTGACGAAGCCAAAGCGCGCGAGTTCTATCTTGAATTTCTAGGTTTCAGTGTCGAATTCGAGCACCGATTCGAAGCGGATCTACCGCTTTATTTGGGCATCAGCCGGAACGGCCTACAGCTCCATATTTCTGAGCATCACGGCGATGCGAGCCCGGGGGCGACGGTATTTGTCCCCATGCATAATATCGAACTGCTTCGCGATGAATTACGTGGCAAGGGCTACGGGTACGGGCGGCCGGATATTGTTCAGCAGGGCTGGGGGCAAGTTCTTGAAGTCTATGACCCTTTCGGCAATCGCATTCGATTCTGCCAAAGTTGATCCTGCGTGGCGTGCCGGATAGTTCAACTGTTGTCGTAAGTGCAAAGTGACTCCTTCATATTGCTCCATTCGAATATACTTCGGATATGACTACATCCAACGTCAATCTTCACCTTCGAAGTTATGGCCATGAGGGGAAACACCACTCTCATGGCCACCACCAACTGGTGCTATCGCTGCTGGGTAGCCTTTCGCTGTCTATCGACAGAACCGAGGGTGACGTTGAGCGGAACCGGGCCGCTGTTATTCCGTCCGGAAGCGATCATGGGTATTGCGCATCCGAAGAAAATCGATTCCTGGTGGCCGATATACCAGAGGCTCTTGCCCCCGCACTGGAACGGCTCCCATTCTTTGTTGAGCTGGATCCGACATTGCTGCACTACGTTCAGTTTCTGCACTCCCAACTGGTAAACGGAGCGGGGGCCTCTCACACCGAGCATCAGATGTTGCTGTTATTGATTCAGCTTTTGCAGGAGCGTCACGGTGGCAAATTGAACATGGATCGGAGGGTGTCCACGGCCAAGCAATTCATGGATGATAACTTCCACAGAAAAATCATGCTCGCCGATCTTGCCGCTGTTGCCCACCTTAGCAGCCGGCAATTGAACGAGTTGTTTCGTAGCCAGATTGGCATGACGCCGCACCATTATCTAACCGAGCTGCGCATGCAGGAGTCCTGGAGGTTACTGGAGCAGTCCGACCTCAATATCCAGCGAATTGCTGACGCTGTAGGGTACAGTTCGTTGTCGTCCTTTAGTGATCGCTTCTCCCGTCACTTTGGAAAGTCGCCAAGCCAATTCCGCCGAAAATCGAAATAATGTTGCCGTAATCAGAAAGCAGACGCTCCCCATTGGGTCATAAGCTCGATCCCTCGTAGATTATGAACTGATTGAACTCGGGGGGAAGTCATGGCAACCATCGTTGCGGCGACATGGATAGGCTCTATCTCTGTATTTCTGTGGGGAACGCTTGCGCTGCTGACAAAGCTTTCTGGAGGAAAGATTCCGGAATTTCAGTTGATGGCGATGACTTTCGGCATCGCATTCCTGTTGATGTGTATTCGCTGGTTCGGCGCAGGTCACAGTGGTGTTAAGTATCTTCGCCAACCCCCATTGGCTTGGTGCGTCGGGGTTGGTGGTCTGTTCGGTTACCATTTTGCTTATTTCAAGGCCATGACGTTGGCTCCGGCAGTTGAAGTGAGTCTGCTGGCTTATCTGTGGCCGCTGTTGATCGTTCTGTTGTCCTCGTTTTTGCCCGGCGAGTCCTTGCGGAAACAGCACATTGTGGGGGCCATACTTGCTCTCTTTGGATGCTGGTTGCTAATCGGGATGAATGCCGATGGTTTTGCTGCAGGCAATCTCGATGGTTATCTGGTGGCCTTCAGTTGTGCGTTGATCTGGTCCTCGTACTCCGTGCTGTCCCGGGTGGTAAAAAGCGTACCAACAGATGCAGTCGGCTGGTTTTGTGGCGTGACCGCGGCTCTAGCCCTCCTGTGCCACCTGGTATGGGAAACGACGGTGTGGCCAACTGGATGGGTGCAGTGGGCGGGAGTGTTAGGTCTTGGGTTGGGGCCAGTCGGCATAGCCTTCTTCACTTGGGACTACGGAGTGAAGCACGGCAACATCCAGTTGCTGGGTACTCTGGCTTACAGCGCTCCGCTGATTTCCACGGTGCTGCTTATAGTCGCGGGTTACGCAGAAGCCACCAGTGCCGTCATCGCCGCGAGTGTGCTGATTGTGTTGGGTTCCCTGGTCGCCGGGAGGGCAAAAGGTAAGCCGGTTGCTGAACCTTAAACCCTGCGCCGGAGTCAGACTCTTTAATGCTGGATTGCGGCGTTAAGGTCACAAGGCGCTTGCAGAATACCGATACTGCAGCGTTCTGTATCAGCTTGAGTGATCGGTTGGTGCAGAAGGGTTTGGTTGAATGACCTTGGCTATATAACTAGCTGTAATACAGGGCGTTCTAAATTGTGCATGAACCCATAGTTTGGCCGCGGATTGTTACCATAGTTTGGCTATCGCGTTCTGGATTGTTCAAGGCAAGCGGCACTGGCCGCCGTTGGCGGCTAGCATTCGTCCGCCGAGGACCGCTTTCGGCCAGAAGCCGACGCTCCGAGAGTCTAGGAAACTTACGAGATTCATTCAGCCGGCTCAAATATCTGGCTTAAGATAACAACTGCAACCCTCTTCGTTTCCATCTAAGTAGAAGCCGCAAAAATGATTTCGAAAATCGAACAGAATATTGAGTCCATTGCCCAGGAGGTACGGGGTGGCGAGCAGGATTTGGCGCGACAGCAGAAAACCCTTAAATTCTATGTCAGAGATATCCATCGGCAATTGTCTGGATGGCTCTCCATGCAAGGGTATTCAGAAGACAAGCGTAGCTATGAGATGAGTTGGGCACTTGGCTGTGTGGGATTTATCGGGGTGATTCTTGCGATCACTCGCTCCGCAGACAGCGATATCGAATGGATACGAGAGCACACTGTGGCGTTTCGTATATGGGCCGTTGTTTTTTGCACGATCTTCATCTGTGCATCGCTTGAGCGCTCCGCTGTTTTTCGATCGCTACTTAGCTTCGTGAGCACCAAGTTCCTGGCTTCAATAATTCTGTCCGGGATTGTGTTGTACTCACGAGGAAAAGCAGCAGGATATGTCAACAGCGTATTCAACGTCGATGCTTCAGCATTCCCAATCACAACGTTACTTACTACCGGGTTACTGGTCATAAAGCTCGTCGTACCGTTCGTTCTAGGCACAGCATTGGTGTTGTCGTTAGTGCATATTTTTATTGGCATAGGATGGGCGAAAGGAAAGCTAGAAGGTAAAGCTAATTATTTTCCACCATTATCATCGCTGCTTTCTGTCTTAGTGTCCGGGGTCATTCTTTACTATGGATGGAGTTGGTCACACGATCAAATTGCAGACTCTAGGGTGCCAGAGAAAATATATCTGATGGCTCACGCACTGGATTTCAACTATTCACACAATTGCAGCAACGTTGCATCTAATGCGCCAGTGGTCTTTTTGGGGCCTAGTCAAGAAGCGGTGTTGGTGGCGCCGTATAAGCTCGAGGCTTTTGATTTTGCTGATTTTTTTGAAAAGACAGCCGAAATCCCAAGCGATTTTATGCGAGTGCCCTGCGAATACTGAATCGCCCTTGGTTTAGTAGATGCTGACTAGCCGCTTCTTGCCGACTCCTGCCGGCCGTTGACAGGCAGAACTCGGCCAAAAGCGGACCTTCAACTGCGCTCGGTGACTCCGCTTTCGTTGACGCCGTGATCTATTGGCCCAGTCTCTCGACCAGCCGGGTTGTAGCAACCGGCCGGCCGTCTCACCTCAGGAAGGCTTCTCCCCGAAGGACTCAACGGTTTCACAGACGAGATCTGCAAAACCCACTAGCAGACTCAGTAGTTGCCCCAGGCTATCGTTGTAGCCGCCCAGCCGATACATCGGATCATCCTTGCTTAGGTTTAGTTCGAGGAGGCATACGATAGATCGGCCGTCATGCTGTTCGAGGTAGGACTCAAAAATCTTCTTCAGGTGATCTTTGAATCGTGCATCTTTCCCACACTGCCCGACTGCCTTAGTGACGACCGCATCAAGATCGTCGATATACCCATTATTGTGTACGATGACATGCCGGAGCTTCTCTATCAGCACCAGCGCGACCCGATAGTTCGCTCCGGTAGCATCCTTCTCCTCCAATCTCCGAAAGCTGTCAGAGCTGGCACGAAATCTCTCCACAATGCTGAACGGACGGTCCTTCTTTCTCCGGGCGCGCTCTAGCAGCCAAGAAAAGTCCTTACCTTCCACTTCGCTAGGCACAACATTGCCGAAGTCGGACATCCACCAGACACCAGGACTTCGCATCGCTGCAGCCGCATAAGACTCCTCAAGAAAGTCTTCCAAGGCCTCGTATGCCTCAGCAAGCATCCACTGGTACTGCTTAGTTTTGTGAAATCGGCAATCAGCCAAAGCTCGGTCGATATCTGCATGCCGCGCGCCCAAGGACCTAACAGCTCCATCTAAAGCGCGGTAATAGATGAACCCGTCGACCGAGGTGTACTCCCCGCCTGCCTCCTTCATCTGCACGAGGCTATCCACTTCCTCGTGGATCAGCTTGCGAGTTGCCCGTTGAAGAAGAGATATTTGGAAGATACGTTCGGCGAATTTATCAAAAATGGTCCGAGGATCCATGGACTATTCACCCTCTGGCGGAAGCAGATCCGCAGCTTCTTCTGCTTCACGCCGCGACTTGAACGGCCCAGCCTCCGGGTGGTCATCGGTGTATACGAACCACCCCTTGTCTCTCTCAATGATCTGATATCCCTTTCGGTGGTAGATCTGCGGCTTATCCATCACAGTCTCCTTGGTTTGATGGTCAGACGATGCCATACCTATGCTGCAGGCGCTATCCATCCTAGGCTCTCAGCCTGTACCAAGTCGACCAGTGTTAGCACTGCTCGATCCGCCCCACTCTTTCTGCGCTTTACTGATCACGCAGCCAGCATAGGCCGGGGATGTCTACCGGAGCGGGGGTAGTCCATATAGATGTAGACCCGAAAAGCTGCCTAGCCGGATGCTGATGGTAAAATAGTTCGATCCAAAGGTATTGGGTGAGATCGGTGGCGAGGAGAGTGAATAGGCTTCCCTTTCGAGGCATGTAGTACCGGACTGTGTCCGGTTCAAGCCTGCCGCTAACCTAAGTGCTTAGAGCGACGAACGAACCATGGCGATTCAGTTGCGCCAGGACTAACTCAGACAACCATGTCGTCTTTCCTCGAGTCAGCCATCAAGGCATCTGCCGTGCGGCTAAGTCATTACATTGAGGTCCATCGAGGCCGCGCCGAAGTCAGCTTTGCTGACCACGTCGAGCAGCGGCGAAGAGATAAGGCCGCTCACGCCAGCTCATTCAAGCTCATCTACCTCGACACCCTAGCGTGGAAGTGGTTAGCAGATTACCGACAGGGGAAACCCACCTTGCCGACGGCAGTGAAAGCGTTTGGAGAAAGTATTGAACAAGCCGTCCAGTCGGGCCGTTTCGCGTTCCCTATCGGCGTCCCGACTTTCTTTGAACTGGACTCAATGGTTGATCCAGCCACTCAAGGGATGCTAAAGATCCTGGCTGACGAACTCTCCCAGGGACTTTGCATCACGTCCTACCATGACCGTCTGGGCTCTGAGTTGAAAATGCTTCGAACGAACAAGCTAGGTCAGGTAGAAGGGCTGGAAGATTTCTTGTGCAGCCCCATCGAGATGATGGGAATCCCAAGCCTTTCGCTACCGGATTTCATTAAGGGGTATGTGGATCAGACCACATTCAACAAGGCGTTTTTTGATTCCCTGTACGAGCTTCCTTTTTCCATCCAGCTAGAAGTCGCGAGCGGCGCGCCGGGCAAAAAGTGGGATAACTCACGAGGCATTGCCAGCCTCAATGATGGCAAGGCCCAGCATCAGTCCGACGTACCGACTCTCAATGCAGGTATCTTCCTTGAACTGAAAGGCGGCATCGAAGCTTGGTTCATTGGTGAGGGCAAGGCTCTTGATCATCAGCAAATCACTTTGGATGCATTGCATGCGATGCATCATTGGGCGCAAGAGCCCGCTTCGCGCGCACTGCCGACAATGCGCATCCTTAGCTCGCTGTATGGCTTGATGCGATTTGACCCAAATCGACGTTACAAGAAGGGAGACCCGAACGATTTCCTAATGGCGGCATCCGCTCTCCCCGTTGCTCAGGCACTTTTCACAGATAGGAAACTCGCAGCCCTCTTGTCTGACAAGAGGATCGGCTTGGACAAGTTTCTGGATTGCACAGTGGTGAGCGGTCCCGAGGAAATGTGCCAGTACTTCAAAGAACATATGTAACCCAAGAAAAAGGTCGTAGCCCTCTCACCTTGCGCGGTATCTGCTCATCCAGTCGTGCATCACGTGTGAGAGGGACTCTGGGCGCAGCTATATTTCCCCCGCTCTGAGTGTCCGCTTCTGGCCCAGAGTATGTAAAGAACGCAGTCTTAAACCCTTGCTATGACTTCTTGAGATTTCATCGCAAGGATCGGCCATAAAGCGCTTCATTCAAGGTGAGCATCGAGGCCAAAGCATCTTACTGCCTGAGAGCCTCGACGATTACGTCAACGATACCAATCCTGTGCGAGTGGTCGATGTATTTGTCGACGAGCCCGACCTGGTGAAACTGGGTTTTGACGAAGCCATTCCTGCAGATACTGGTCGGCCTGCATATCATCCCTGGATCCTGCTGAAGATATGCATCTACGGCTATCTCAGCCGCATTCGATCCAGCCGACGTCTTGAACGAGAAGCGCAACGCAACGCCGAGTTGATGTGGCTGACCGGTCGTTTGATGCCTGATTTCAAGACTATTGCCAGCTTCCGAAAAAACAACGGCCGAAAGCCGTCATCCACGAAGAGCTGCTTACGCCCATTACGGGCGCTCCAGCGCGGATGAATCTGCATTCCATTGCAGCCGTTCGAGGCGTGTAAGAAACCAAGGCTATTCAGCCTCTGTAATCGGCCCTTATAAGGTTCCCCAAGGAGTGGACAGCGGTGTGTCAGTCGCGCTATACAGCATGCAATGGAGCTCCACCCCGACGGAACATTGAATGCAAAGATACATTGACCTACCTAAGAAAGACCCACATCACCGATTAGAAAACGCTTGGTACGAGAGCTGCCAGGAGCGGAAAGTGCCCTTCATCACCGTGACGAGGTGCAAAAAGTATGCTGATGTTCATTGGGACTACATCACCTACCCAACCAAGCTGGACGCCCTGCTTCATAGGCTTGATGGTGAACTGCGGGACAAAGCCAAAGAAATTTATCTGACATGCTCAAACGCTAGATCGCGCTTCGTCGGCAGCGACCAGCTGATTTGGTTTAGAGATATCGAAGTAAGTCACGCCGATGCGGCTGCTAACGAGCCGTACGACTTGATAAATGGAATAGTGCGGGACGTAGTCAAAAACCTAGAGCTAGGATCGTGAGGCCTAGAGCGGCAGTGGGTGCTGTTTTGCTCGTGCTTGCTAGCACCTCAGCTGCTGAAATTCTCTACCTCGAAACAGAGGCTGGGAAATCGGTATTGACTGACTCGCCTTGCAGCTTAGATAACAATCGTAAAACGGCTATACTCGAGCGGCAACGATCCCTTTCCGCAATGTCAGGATTGGGATGTTGGACCGACCTTGATGGAGGCGTCATTGAAATAGAGTGGCTGAGATCCTTCGGGGCAGGCGGGGGCGTCTTGAACGTCAGTGCAACAGAATACCTGAACAGACCTGACTACTTGCCTGAACCTGAATTTTCAACAACCTATGTCGATGCTGAAGATCCAGAACTGCGGGACTGGATCACCAAAAAAGTTGTTTACAAGGTGGGGGAGGACTGTTCGGAGGCTCAGGGCATACCACCGGACATAGCGGCATCTGTGCCCGATGCTGACACTTGGATGCATGCTTCAAACGATCTGGCTGATCATGTCCTACTGCTACCTTACAAAGAAGGCCAAAGTCTGGGTGCGATAGCCTTCACCACAAATCGCAGGTCGTGCAAGTCAATTGAGTCCAGGCTAGTTCAAGCTGAGCGTCTGGTGATCGTCCATCCCGACTAAACCTTTTCGATAACACAAGATAGCAGCCAGCCTTCATGGATGTGGTAGCGATTAAGTATGCAGCTTCTGACTGGATTTACTTCGATGAAGTAAACGCCTTTCGCCTATGATTCTGGCCGGATAAACCCAATGACGATCAACTTCATTCGGCCAGAAGCGGGCCGTTCCATTTTTTGAACCGTTCGCAGAAACGGAGCGGAACCCTACTTCCATGGACGGCACGAAGAGAGTACTAGTTCTGCCAGCGGTCTTAACCTTTCAGCGGTACCTACATAGGTATCATTCAAGTCGATACATGCCATTGGATAAACGCCCATATCGGAAAATAAGGCTGGTGGTGATAAAAGGTCGATATTTCCTTTGTGCAATGTGAACGATACCGCAGACCCCGAGTTATGCCAGGGAGTAACCTGAGTCCCATTAATAGGAGCCCTCAAGCCAAGAACCGGGTGAAATTCGCTAACCCTGTTGCACTGCTGAAACCAAGCGGGCTCAACCTCGTCATCTGTCAGCACGAAGTGAGCGCCTTGATCCGTGCAGCTTATCTGCATGGACTGAGTCCCCCCTTGAGTTGTAGACACCGCTAGAAGTACATCGTTATTGAAATCACCTGCTAGCTCCCACGGAAGCCATTTATATGGTTCAAATACAACTTTGAGTTCGGTTGCCTCTGCTTCTGTTAACCACCGCATCTCATCCGGCCCGGCCTCGCTGGTTAACGCAATCAAACGCAAATCCACGCCCATATCTAGGGCATAGAGCATTAGACCAGCCATAACTTGCTGTTGTTCGTCGAGATCTTGTCCGTTGTAATGTTTAGCATCGGGATTAAGAAAGGCGTCGGCACGATAGAATCGGTGAACCCCGATCCTCGAACTTGCGCTCGCAAGCTTGCGTTCGCCCCCCCCCTAAAAACGCATAGGAGCACGCTGACGCGCATTCTACTGCTTCAGTGGAAAACCCCATTTTTCGCAGCATCAAGCCGAGCTCCAATCCTGCCTGCAGATTTCCCCCGGGGGAATTGAGCCGCACTAATTTTGGTGCATTCGGATTGGCTGCCAAGTACCGGGCGAACGCCTTGGGCGTATCAGGTGTTATCTCGCCATCCGCGGTAATCCAGGCCCTGCACGCCTGAGGGTCGCGGCAGGCGACAGCGGCTCCTCCCTGCTGGAAATCCATCGCCTGAGAAGGGGAGTAAACAAAGAACAGCGCTAGCATAACAAGCGAAAACCGTCTTCTAAACATCGCAGGGTTCCTTTAGTGTCAACGCCAGCTTAAAACTGACCCACTTACCGGCGATATCGC
>TARA_R110002051_G_scaffold110207_1_pt1 | contig 18156 bp, 10 predicted proteins | sample TARA_R110002051 | Tara Oceans TARA_R110002051 (sample SAMEA4397023) | marine metagenome | biome: Polar Biome; feature: [MES] marine water layer (ENVO:01000295) within the mesopelagic zone...; material: water (ENVO:00002006), including particulate matter (ENVO:01000060) such...
GGATTTTTGGTTTTTACAAAAAACTGGATTTTGGTTTGTGGGGAATTATTTATAATATTGCTCCAAATTATATTTTATTATTCAAGAACGAAATGCTCAAGGAGTACTTCCAAAATATACTGAGAAATCTTTTATTGAATCACCACTATAATACACAAAAACTAGATTTTCGTCAAGACTATTTGAGCATAATTCATTAACCTTAACGTGCATTTTCTTTTGCTATAAACCATGCTTCACCGTAATATTTTTAATTTTTAGTCATATTATATTTTGAATTTTAAGTTAATCATAAGGTGATAAATCACGGTATTATCTCCATGGTTTGTCATTCCTATTTTAATTGCAGACTCATCATAGTTTAGTTCATCTGTTAAATCCTTGCTTTTAGAAGCTTTAATATCAAACCCTTTCGGATATTTTAATTTTGGTAATGTTTCATTCAAGTATTTCTGCCATTTTTTCTTAAATCGACCCTGTGTACCCAAATCATAAATTAATATTATAAAATGTTTCTTTTGATGATGATAATTAAATATCTTTTTAAGATGTGACTGTGTCCTAGGTATATCTCTATAAATAAAGGCTTCACAAACTATCATTGTTTCATTATTACTATTTTGAATTACGATATCTCTTTCTCCAAGGTCAGAACCCTCTGCCGAAAATGCACCACGAGTTTGGTCTTTTACAATCCACCCGAATATTCCAAATCTAGACTCTAAAGCTACTTGAACTAAGTCATTGTATTTGTCCTCATTCTTAATCTCGTCAATAGCTAATATTTTATCTAATGCTTTATTCGTTGCAATTGCAAACTCTTTAGTTATGAATTTGCCTATTTCAATCTCTCCATTTAATCTTTCTGGAAGTATTTGAATTAAGGTTTTAGGTTTTTTTGAAAATATCTCATTATAACTTGCTTTAAGAAGCTTAATATCACTTTTGTCATCAACCTTTGTTTTTAACTCAGTTATAAAATCGGGATTACTGCCATCTAACATTTGATGATATTCTATTGCTAGATGTAATTGCTGTATAGCTTCTTGCTGTTTTCCTTGAAGTAGAAGTATTTCTATTTTAAGTGAAATAATATCCCCAATCATTTGATAAGGGGTAGGAAGCGTAACATACAATTTCTCAAATTCTTCAAAATCTTTCAGATGATAATAGATAGTAAGTTTATTAACCCAAACTTTGTCCATTATAGGTTGTATTGAACTTTCAGGAAGTAACTTTTCTACTTCCAACCATTCTTGTAATGCTTCATTGAATAATTGATTTTTGATAGAAATATCAACTGTCTTGGTAGCCCAATTAATCTTTGATGCAAAACGATTAATACAAATAGAGGTATGCTCAAGGAATTGGATATAAAGCATATCGAATATTTTATATGCTTTCTCAGGATTACTATCGAAATGTATTAAGCCAATGAAAAACTGTTTATAATTAAAAGGTTTAATACCGCTGATAGGATAGTTCTGATGTTCCGGTACTGTCAAGCTGTTTATTCGCTTTATATCCTTATCATTATAAGCCAATACTAATTTTACGATAAAAGAGGCTTGCTCGAATTTTGCATTTTCACGAGGGGGATTAATATTTTCCCAAAAACTTAGTGCTGTTTCTGTCTGTTTAACTAATTCTTTATAATGGGAAAGTTTTGTAAGTGTTAATTCAATCTCCGGAAGCCAATTTTGAGCTTGTAAATACTCCAATACTTGAGAATCTTTTACTTTATCTATAATTTGTTTTTTTATCCCTTCTGATGTAACCCAATCAAGAATTATTAATAGACGTAGTAAATCACTTGTTTTTATTAAAACATCAATAACTTTATTTTTCTCTTTAAACCAATTAATTGCTTGGGCTATTTGTGGCAGTAATTCTTCTTCTGTTATTCCAGATAATTGGCGTTCGAACGAGTAACTTAAAATATCTATTTTTGAAGATTTTCCCGCAATTGCATAGTCTTTTAAAATCAATACTATTTGTTCCTCTAATTGGGCTTTAACAGGTCTTATTCTATCATAAACATTAAAGTAATCGGATTTATTTAAGGTTATTTTTTGTAGCGTAATTAGTAAAACAAATAGATGCGTCCGTATTTTTTTTGCATTAAATCTGTTTTCTTCATTATATTCATCGTCAGCTTTTTTTAAAGAAAATCTAGGGGATAAAAAATACTTTAAGGTATTTGTATCATACATAATTACCATCAAATAAACCCAATCAATTTGGTTTAACCTTTCATTTCTTTCACTCCAACTTGGCAAACTTTCAATTAACTCATTGGATCGAAAATCTTTTTTAGTAACTAATTTCTGTTCTATCTTTTCTAGGTAAGCCTCCTTAAACAAATTAGAAATAAGCTCTTTAATTTCAATAATGTTACTTAATTGCCCTTCATATTTACTGTAATTAACAACTTTGGATATCCAACTTAATCCATCTATGGTTAAGATTGGAAATTGAATAGTACCATTTAAGTATTTGACTTTCTCTTTGTGGTTTTTGAATAACTCTACAAGCTCATTAATTATTTTTGGTAGTAAGAATTCCCTATTGTTGGTTCTTACATTATTGCCATAAGCAGAATGACTTTCAATCAATTCAATTAATAGAGCTTCCTTTTTCTTTTGAGTTTTTCTTATTTTAATTCGTGTTTCCTGTAATGGAATTCTTGATAATGATTGATATTTATTAGTAGTAATTTCTTTAAAGAATTGAAAAATTAAAAGTGCAACATACTCATTAGAATAATCTGGTGTGTTGAGAATAGAGTCTAAACTTAGTCTAATAGTTTTTTCAAATAGCTGAAGTTTTACTTCTTCGTCTATATTCTTTAAAGTACTTTCTATTTTTACTTTACTAATTAGCTTAAACGCCAATGATGCAAATTGGGGTTCTTCAAGTAATGATGGAATTATAGTTGGTCTATTCTGAGCTATAAAATGACACGTCTCCCATAATAAATAAGGCTTTTCTAATCCTTGTTTTAATAAGCTTTTTACTAAAGGAAAATGTTCTGTTTTAATAGTATCTCCAACTGTAACATTTGAAAAATTAGAATCACAACAAACAATTGTCTTAATTAAAAAAGCTAGATGATTGCGAACATCTTGAGAATGAAAGAGGTTTCCTTGATGTTTATCTGAAAGCGAAAACATTTCTTCGTAGAACTCATAGTAATTCTTTGAAGATTTGAGTATTTCTTCACTCAAATCTATGCCAGATTTAAAAGCGTATCTAGAAACCACATTATCATCTAAATAACATTTAGCAAATTCATCTTTTACTGGGGTAATATCCTTTTCTTCAAGAATTAAATCAAAAGCTGTTTTTACAAAACGCTCTTTGGAATTCGCTGTAAGATGTTTGTAAAATTTGGGCCAATTGTTCTCCCAATAAAGGATTTTTGATAAAAATATTTTCACTCTTTTTTTATCATCAGAGATTGTATTGTCAATGATTAATTCTTCCCATATTAGTCCACTTATTTTATCTCCTAAACCGTTCCAATAAGAAACTTTGCTATTGTAAAAATTAATGTAGTATTCACTTCCGTTTTCAGAGAAAACCTCTTGTTCCTTTAATAAATCTAACGATGGGGATTTTAAAAAATACGATTTATGAGTATTGTGTATACACTCCAACTCGTTTTTTGATATAACTAAACCTTTGGATTCATTTTTCAGTTTTTCATTTTTAAAAGCATATAAAAATTCAAACTCGTTCCAATTGTCGAGTAATGTAAAGTAGTAATCAATATTTCCAATTTTTAAACTTTCATCACTCTCGGTTTTCTGTTTTACCCAATTAGATTTAAGCCAAGGTGTATCAAGGGCAATATTATTGGTTTTTTCATATTCTGATAAGAATATTGAAAATTCATCTTCACTTACTTTCTGGTTAGGGAAAGCAAAATAGAGCTCACGAACAAAAACAAGTTCTTGTCGATGACTCTGCATTTTTTCAAAATCATAAATAACATCTCTAACTGCTTTGGGAATTTGTATTTGACCAAGTACCTCACGAATCCAATGTTGGTTTATCAGAGCATCAGCATTTATTGAAACAGAATTCGTTAAGTTATAATTATTAGCAAAGTTTTCTATATCCTGTTTGGTCCAATAAGATTCTGGACATTGTGCTTTAAACAGAAGCTTTGAAAAAAAAATAGAAGCGTTCCAATTTATATCAGTTTCTATTGATTTTTTATCGATATGTAGAGGCCATTTCGTCTTGAATGGTCTAATTATATTTTGTATTTCCTTAATACTCTCCTGATTTCTATAATTCATTGTTAAACAGCTACTTTTTATTGTTCATTTTCTTCATCAAACAAACCATACGCTTTTTCTTTAAACTCCTCAGGAATTACTCGTAATCCTTTCAAATCAACTGCATTATCCAGATATTCTCCAAAAGGAATAAAAGAATTTTTTGTTGCTTGAGTTGCTTCTTCTTGGCTATGATATTTTTTTTCTTTTACTGAAAAATTAATAAAATTGTCTTGGTAGTATTTCAATACTTCCTCTAGCGATAGCTTTCTGTTTTTAAATACATCTTTATTGAAAATAAGTGTATCTATATCAATAAGAACTAAAGGTTTAACGTTAGATACGTTATAGCCTTCTTGCCTTAATTTTTCTAATTCATCTTGAAACCAAAAATTAATCCATTTGTTAAGACCTGCAGTATTGAATATTCTATAGTGTAATACTAAAACAGGATGTATCACAACGTTTCTGGGATTGAAACCTGAATCAAATTCTAAAGTTTTAGAAAGTATTTTGCGAATGTTGCTTATTATCTGTAGAACAGCTTTGGACTTGCCTTTCTCATTTTGATAAAGCTTTATGGCCAACTCATTATTTATGACATTAAAATCTGAAGATTGCTTTACTTTGGCATTGATTAAAATATCTTTTGATTCAAATAAGAAAATTCTTTTTCCATTTCTCATATAATAATCAGGTGCACCATCATATTCAGCATCTAATTCATCTCCATTTCTCTGAAAATATCTGTTACCAAAATATTCCCTTAAAACGGTATGAAGGATGTATTTTTCAGAAAATTCATAAGTTTTTAAACCGTATAAATCTTTAACCTTTTTCGCTTTTGGCAGTTTATCGTTAATTGCTTTAAATTTGAAGTATAACCCATTACCGATTAGTTCAAGTACAAATAAAGGATATATTAATCTAAATGTATTTTCATCAACACGATAAATAGGTGTTGACCTGATATTTACAAAATCAAATTCTTCAAGTAATTGAGCTTCGTCAATAGAAAATTTTTCAAGAAACTCAATACTTGAAACTTGATTTTCGTCTTTTGTTACCTTAATATCTGTATGAGCATCTTTTTCTTTAGTGATTACTGATAATTTAATAGGTAATAAACCCTTGACATAATCTTGATAGCCAGATATATTGTATTCTTTGTAAAACTCCTTCAATAATTCTTGAGCTTCTTCGCGTTCTTCTAGGAAATTAAAGAAAGAAATTGCTCTAATGGTTTGAGTGACAAATATTTTCCTGACATCATAATTTGAAAAATCTGAACTATTTAAAAATAATCCTAAACAGTAAGCTGTTGCATATTTTGAAATCTCTCCTTTTAAATGTTTTGTGCTTTCATTTAAAATAGGGGTTCTGTCTGTAGTATTAATTTTGCTAAGTAATAGGTAAGCTTTGAAAACTTTAATTTCAATTTCTTTATTAGTAAAATTTTCAGATTCACCGTATTCTTTATTGTAGGCATTCTCAAAAAATGATAAGCTACTAACTATGTAAGGAAAACTACATGTATCTATCGGGTAATCCTCTTCTTCTACGAATTTTTCCAAGCTTTTAAATACTTCTCCAACAAAACCCGTATTTTCTTTAGAAAAGAACATCTGTAAGAAAGATATTGGATTCTCATAATCAGAATTTCGAGAAAAGCCCAATATGAATGAGCTAAACTTAATCAGTATTTCTCTGTCTATACCTTCAAGATATTCGTTTAGTTCCATTGGGTTTTCTCCAGGAAATATATCATTAAAAGTTAATACTATTTTACCAGTAAATTTCATTTCGTTTTTATAAATAATAAAAGCCAATCAATAGTAACTTTAATAATTGAATAAATATCTGTTAGTGGGCTAAACAATAGAATCTCGTAAAAGTCTAAAGAATTAATATGTAGATAATCTGTTTTCATAGCTGTTCGGTAATCATTAAACATAGGTTAGTTGACTCCTCTTCAATCCATTCTTCATTCTGAATGAGCTCTCTAATAAGTATTAATTCCTCTTTCGTGAAATTCTCAAGTTTTAAGCCAGAAAGTGTCTTTGTCAAGTCCCAATTGCTATAATGATATTCTATATATGTACTTATTTTTTTATGAGGTTTATTTGGGTATAAAATTTGAATTTCTTTGTTTCTTTCTTTGAGTTTTGTTTTTATTCTTGAATAAATTTGTAAACCTGCTAAATCCCAATCACAAGAATAATAGATTGGTTTTGAAAGGTCGTATTCATCTATATCATCAATAATTGCAATGTTGTTTCCGCCAACATACCATAATTTTGTTTGCGTGTCCTTAGCAATCCAAGGTTGCTTGAGAAAGGATTTGTTTTCACACATTATTACAGCTCTGGGATTTCTATTGTCAACTACTAAGCGCCATTGATTTACTTTTTTATCCAACGGAAATCTTTCAATATCTAATATTTTAAAAACGGCATCTCTGACGCTTTTTCTGTTTTTTAGATATTTAGATATGTCGAAAAACTCATTTGAAAAGTCCTCAATGTTTGTTGGATTGTTTTTTAGCTCGTGTTTGTTTTCAGCTATGAGCATCAAGGTTTTTATATCTTCTAATGTAAACTTTTTATTAGCAGTAGGCTTAATCTCATTTTCTATTAAAAACCTCTTGGCTTCTTCATAAGATTTCTTGAATTCCTTTTCGTAGAATACTTCAAACTTATCAGTTGAAATTATGACCTTTATATTGTCCGGTTTTAAATCTAGTATGCCTTTATCGTGTATGAGGTAATTGATATAAGGATGTCCTTGAATGATAGCCTTGGTTTTTTTATGCCAATACAAATCATCGAGGGCTTTAAGTTCTTTCCAAGTAATATTCTTATTCATTATCTGAAAGGGATTGAATGTATAGGTCAATATCTTCGGTCACTTCATCAGAGAAAATGCCAAGTGGTGGTACGAAGCTATCAGCATTGGCTAAGTTATTTTCATTCATAATATAGATATATTGACCGTCTTCGGTAATTTCCCCAGCGGTTTCAATCGCCATTGTAATTATTTGGTATTCTTCTTTCTTCGCTAATTCGTGAAGCATATCGTAATTGCTTCCTAAACCTTCTGCCTCGTCAATGGGCATAAGTTTGAGTCCCTCTTTATCCCTTTCTTCAATTAGTGATAACCTTGCTAAACACAATAAGGCATTTGCTGCATAGGTTTGACCATTACTGCCTGAATTAACTTCCTCGTTTTCAAGCTTCAACTCAAAAACCAAATCAAAATAAGATTTTGGGTTCATCAAATCTTCAGGTAAAACTTTAGAGCTACCTCCAAGTTTTTGAAAGGCTTTAATCATCATTTTATTGATGTCAATTTCTTCGCGAAGTTCACTAAACAAACCTGTGTAGCTCATTTGGTTATGTAACTGCTTTCTGAAAGTTGTAAGCCAATTCTCAGGGTAGTGAATTGATTTTTTAGAAGTTAAGGATGCTTTGTTTCCACCAGTTATACCTCTATTTCCCTTTTTAAGATAACTGTCAATTTCATTAATCTTGGTTAGATATCCTGTGTAAACCTTATAAACATCATTAAAAATGCTTCCTAATATCTCCACTTTTCTAGAGCCGATTTCCTGAATATCTTGGGTCAGTTTGTTTAACCTATCGACGATGTCATTTGTAATTAAATCTTCATCAACTTTAGTAGAGGGAAATACTGTTGGTAAGAGATGGTTTGCCAATTGTCCTATTGTAGCAGTTTCGTCGTATGGAAGGTCTTTTGTTATTATCTTCAAATACTCAATGTATGCTAACTGAGCCTTATTTGCTTTGCTTTGAAAAGAGTTGTTTCCTCCATCATCAGGATTTTCATTTTCTTCTGCAATGTCATCAAACTTAACTACCGATTTAAATAGTTGTTCGTTTAAATGTAAGGCTTGCTCTATTTCATCTTGTGCTAAATTGAGTTGTTTATGTATTTGCTCGATTTTTAAATCGAGGTCTTTGATAGTGGTTAAAACCTGATATTTTATGTCAGAAAGTTTCTGTTGGTTACTAATTTCTTTTGCATGGGTATTAAGAAATGATTTTTGATCAAAGTTCTTTTCTTTTATGCTAATTTCTTGCTCTGCTAGCCGTTCTTTTGCAGTAACAATATTTTCTTCGATTAATTTAGTATCTATAGTAATATCATCTTCAAAAAGATTAGTCTGTAGTTGTTTTATTCTTTTTTGATGACCTTCTAAAAGACCTTTTCTGTTTGTGAATACCTCAAACTCTTTTTGCAAAATTTTATATTGTTCAAGGATATCGGTTTTGTTTTTATGTGCCAACATATGAATGTTGTAAGCATCTATGTCAATACCTTTTAAGCTCTCTTCAATTTTGAAGTTAAGTAGCTCATCTTTTCTTTTGAAAAGTTCTACGTGCTTTTCAAGGTTACTGTATTCAAACAGCATGTTTTTAAGTTGCTCTACATTTTTCTTTTCAGCAATACGTTTGGTCAATTTTTCCTCAATTCCTTCTTTTAATTTAGATAAGGATTTTATAATATCATTTGGGTTTTTAACATTAAGAACCTGTTGTTCTGAATACGTTATAAATTCATATACACCATCTAAATTAAGCCAAAATCCGTTTTCGTTGTTATCCTTAATATTGGAGTCTATATTATGAAATAGTTGCTCTGGAAATGGAACGTATCGGCTTGAATTATCTTCTGATGGTTTAATCTTACCGTATTTTTGAAAATAGATTAAAACACTTTCGAGAATAAGGGATAACGGAAACTCTAAATTATCTAATGCCCAATTTACCAAAGATTCAGGATTGTTTAAGTCTGAAAATCTTGATAATGATTCTAGCTCTGCTATTTCTTTTTCTAGACCTTTAATTTTTTTAGGATACGCCTTATTCTCCGTTTTGTAATCAATTAACCAATTAGATGCTTTAAAAGCATCTAGGATATTATTTGTAGTAAGGTAATCTGTAAAGTCTAGTATGGCTAACTTATTATCCTTTTCTGTACTTTGTCCCCTAAACCATTTATTGACTTTTTCAATATCATTATCTAGGGAAGCAAGCCATTTGTCTGCAACTTCAATTTGAAGTTTGGACTGACCAATATTTAGAAATTGGTTTTCAATGTCATTTTTGGCGTCATCTTTCTCAGTAAGATTGACAACTTTGTTCTTAATTTCTAAAAGCTCTTTGAGATCATCTATTTTTAGTTTCAAAATTTCATTTTCAACAAATTGAAGTTCGTTTTTTGTACTATCTAATTCCTCAACTATTTTGACCTTATTTTTGGTTGTATTCTTCTTGAAACTATTCCAATAATTGAACTTTTTGATTAAGTATTCTGTATAGATGGATTTGTAATTCTTCTGTTTTTCAAGGACAGTTTTCAGTAAAACTTGCTTATCATTTATAAGTTCTATTTCTTCTGAATACCTTTTATGCTCGTAAAAGTCATTACTTATATTATTGACTTCCTCATTGTATTTTTCCATTATGGCATTTTGTTCATCATCGCCAAAAAGGAATTTTTTTAAATCTTCAGATTCAGTTTTGAAACCTTTACCTCTAGAAAAAGATCTTAAAATATTTGAGTAAGTTTTAAGGGTTTCATCTTTGGTTAAATCTAATGATAGTATTTCATTGTCATATAAGGTTTGGTGGTAGTTTTTTCTTCTGAAGGATTTCATCCTAGCGAATTCAATCTTCTCGCAGAGATTCTTTAAGGTATCAACCTTATTATCCATAATTAAATCCTTATTGAAAACAGGCTTATTTAAGGCAATCAACTCATCCCAATCATATCCATTTTGAATAATGAACATTTCGGCTGCATTACTGGTACCTTCAATATAAACACCGATAACAAAGTATTTTTTTGGACTCACTTCAATATTTAGAAAAATATAACCTCTAGATGATGAATTGCCTTTTTTGGTAATTAGCATCCCTTTTACATCTCTTTGTTTATTGCCAACAGTTGCAGATTTGAATTCACTTGACCCAACAAGAATCAATTGAATCATATCTGCTATCATAGTCTTTCCGCTGCCACTTTCGCCACTAAAATCTGTTCTATATGGATGAAAAAGATAATCAGAATTAAAATGCTGTTTAATGCCTATTGTAGATAGACTGTATATTCGAGGATAATTATTCTGCATCTTTTACTTTTTTTATCAAATCATCAATAGTTTCAATTTGTGGTTGATAAATAATTCTCAAACGCTCAAAAGATGGCATAATCCTGAACTTGTTCTTTTCAACCTCTCTATCCCACATTAACCAGCCTAAGTCTCCGAATTTCTCAAAGGATTTGGTTATGACAGCTTCAAATCTTTGGTCACTCAAATCTGTGCTCTTATCTGAAGAATTGTCGTTGATTAATTTTCTTAGTGCGTTTTTCTGTTCATCGTATTCTTCATAGAGTAGGCTAGTAAATTCTGAAATACTATCCAATTCAATGTTTCCATCTAATTTGAACATTTTTAAAAACAACATTCCTATAATTATATATTCACTTTTTAAATAATCCCTGTTGTCAGTAGATACATTGCTTTTACCATCTTCATTTAGGTTTAGATAATAATAATTATTGAAATCGCTACCTTCTTTTATAAGGTTAAGATTGAAAAAATCTTTATAATAATTTCTAAGCGATTCATAGTTCTCAGAATCGTTCAAGAATCGATATAAGTTAACGTTCAAAGGATATTCTCTTTGAATATGTATGCCATTTCTAAGTGTATAATCAAGTTTAGCAAAAGTGGTTTTTGCTTTCTTATTATTCAGAAAACTATACTTTTCTATTTTTTCTGTAAGGTCATCTGCCATAAGGATATTCCTTTTTTTGTGGTGTCATACACCGATTCTTTTTTAATTTCTACATTGTATTTATTCCTATACTTAGTGTTCTTTCTAATAATATTGTGAGCTGTTTTAACAGCGATTGTGAGTTGGTCTTTTTTTAGAACTTTAAAGAAGAATGGTGTAAACGCCAATGAACCTTTTTCTTCCAATTCTTGAAATGCCAAATTGGTCCAGTATCGTATTCTTTCTTTGTCGCCTTTCCATTTAAGGGTCTTATCTACAAGCTCTTTTCTTTTGATAACATCGACCTTTCTTCTAGCTACTTCAATGGGTAGTTTAGGACTTATTTCTCTAATCGGTATTACATTAAATTTAGGATTATGAGTTGTGGACTTTATTTTTAACCCTGAAAGGTTATTAGGAAGCTCAATCCTCTTCGAATTTCCTTCCCTGACTATAACTGACTCTTGTAGCAGATAGTTAATGAAGTTGTTTGTTTTTCTATCAAATTTCTTTTTGTTGAAGTCATAAATAAATTCCCTAATTCTCGGCTTTATTTTTTCGATTCTTTTACTTACTTGCTCTAACTGGCTTCTAGAGTTATCATGAAAATTTTGAACCCTATGAATATTAGATATATTATCTTGTCCATCATTGCGTTCTAAAATGCCTATTAATAAATCATCGATATCATAAGAAATCTGAAAAGCATTTCTTAGTTCAGAAGCTTGTTCTTTAATCACTTCAAGACGTATTTCTATACCTTTTAAGACATCAAGTATTCCTTGCTCTTCAGAATTGATTCGTGTTTTAAATTCTTTTACAGATTCGTTAACCTGCTGGTCTAATATTTCTATTTGCGAAGTAAGTTCAGGCAGCCTTATTTCAAAATGGTCTCCAATCCATTCGTTAAAGTCTCCATTTTCTTCAATATTTTTTGCTAGACTTTTGTGCAACTCTGCAAAGAATCGTTTAATCTTGGCTGGGTTATACTTTTCGATTAACCGTTTCTCGATATTCTGACAAAGTTCTAATCCGTATTTTTTAAATTGATAGGTCTTCTTAGTTGCATTTCGCCATAAAAATGATTCTTGAAACCTCAGAATTATAACATTGTTTCTATTGTGTTCCATTCTTGAACTTTCGTTCCCTTGGTCTTTAAAAACTTTGGTTATGGTCGATATAATATTCTGTTCTGTAAAGTCTTTATCCTTGTATTTTGCATATAACGATAGAAGAATTAGTCCATCGTTTTTCTCAGGAATTAATTTTTCATATTGTTCTTTTGCTTCTCTGTATAGGTTAAAACTATCCACTATCCTTTTTAATTAATTTAAATCAATAACATTATTTTTCCCAAACCATTCTTTAGCTTTAGCAATTACAGTATCACTAGGAGAATTAAAATAGATTGCTAATTTTTCTTTAGACCTTGTACAACAAACATAGAATAGTTTTTGAGTTCTTTCTAGTACAGATTCAGAACCTGCAACTAAAAAGAGATTTTTAAAATTATAATTATTCCATCCTCCATTGTCTAAAATCACTAATACATTATTAAATTCCGCTCCTTTAGTTTTATGTTGAGTTGAGAAAGGAGTGAAGCCTTCTAAGTAAATATATAATTTTTGGAACTCCTTATATTTTACATTCTTAACTCTGTTAAATAAATACTCCTTATCAATTATAAACCTTTCTAATTTATCATCAATTAAACAAACACCATTTTCATTAGCTTCATTTATTACTTCTTCAATACTTTTTTCTCCAACATTAATCAGTGATTCTATACTTGCTTTTAAAACTCTTTTGTCTTCTATTTTTTGAATGTTAAATCTATAATCAGTGGCTCTTAAAAAATCATTGTATCGTTTGTTAGAATAAAGAAAAATATTAGTTTCTATTTTAAATAAATGTCTAATCAGAGCATCTCTTTTTGAACCTTTTTTATCATGATCATCTTCACTTTGCTTTTTATCATCAAGTAATTGGTCTTTATCTACATATATCTTTGAAAAAATATCCCAATTTTTATTCCTAGCTACGTTATATAATTCTGGATTATCATCAAGAAACCGTTGCATACTATTTGTAGGGTTGACATCTACTAAAAAATCTGAAACTTCACCAAAAGTCATAGCAGAGAAATCTTTATCAATTCCATTATCTTTAATGTATTTGCGAACTCGATTTTTGTATTTTAATACACCATCGTTATTATAGATATTCATTAAGTTTCTAATACCAGCTTTATCTGCAATTAGATTATGAGTTAAATTAAGTTCTTTTGTGTTTTTTGAATCACTAAAATCCCAACCAAGATGTTCTTTTACTACTTCAATATTGTTATCATCGGAATATAAAAACTGAATATCTCCGACTTTTAAAGTGCCATCATTATTCATATTGGGAGCATTAATATCATTTGATTCAGTTTGTACCAAACCATCTGTTCTTAGCCTATTGGCCAAATCGATAACTAATTTTGGATTTCTTCTATTTTGTTGTTTTTTAACTTCTCGAACTTTATCATCTTCTACACCTTTATATTCATCTAAATTGCCAACAGTATTATCGTAAATACATTGCATTGCATCTCCAAAAAAACCAATGATATTTTTTTTATTACTTAGTTTAAAATGTTCTAATAAAATCTCTATGACCAATACACTAGTATCTTGATATTCATCTACAAAAATGAACTTAAATCTATCTTTAAGGATATCATTTAGCTTTGGGTATGTTTGAAACAAGTGATTAGACAATATCAATAATTCATCGTGAGATATAATACCCTCTTGTAAGCGTAAATACTCTTTATATTGGATTCCTTTTTCTAAACCATTAAAAAAATCGTCTGGAACTGGGCTAACACCTGATATATTAATTCTAGTAATTAAATCATCATTAGCCAAAACAACAAGACTTTGTTTTAGTTCTTTTTGAAAATGCTTAATATTATCCCATAGAAAGTCGTGAATTGTAGTAACATTTAAGTTTTTATGATTTACTCTTTCTTCAATTTCTTTCACAGCTGCATTCGTATATGTCATACAAGCAACTTTTGAAGTAGGGAAATCTTCAATACATTTTTTAATAACTTGAACTAAAGTATATGTTTTTCCACTACCAGCTCCACCACTTAATAAGAAATTATTACCATTTCCAATGTGGTTCATAATCTGTTGAAATTCATCTAACACCTCTATACCTTCTTCTACTACTTTAGCCATAATAATCCTTCTTTAATGTATTGAGGTATTTCCCAATTATTAAATTCTTCGTTTGTATGAAATAAAATATCCAGCGCGAAATGTGTTTTTTTTCTAATACATTCTTCAGCTAATTTATAAGAATCATTTGCTGCAACATCAAAATATGATCTATTCTTTAATCCTCTAAAGTCTTCTTTTTTTTCATTAATGAATTCTCTATTGATTTGAATGAACGCATCCTCAAAGCTTCTAGCATTTACTGCATTTTCCATTGTTTGGTAAACAACACAGAGGTTTCCATCTACATCAACTTGCCATGCTTCTCCATTTTTTGAAATCTTTTTATCATCAATTGTAAATGCTTTCAGTTCGTTTAAAGTAGCATTATTAAAAAATAATTTTAAAGCATCATTAGAATAATCAGTACCTAAAGCAACTCTACATTTTTTTCTATCGTTTCCAACAGAATCTAAATCAGTTATTATTAAAGATTTTATTCCTATAAATTCAATGAATTTCTCAAAAATTTGTGAATACGCTCCTACCTCTATAATAGATATGTTTTGAGAGCATAAGGGAAGATTTGGGTCTTTATTTGCTAAAGCAGCATAACGTCTTTGCTCATCTTTATCTAACTTTTTCATTAATGTAGGAATCAAAATTCTTTCTGTATCACCTTCTATTAAAATAGCTTTGTCAGCGAAGAATATTTCAGCTCTATTAATAGTTAAATATTGTTTTAAAAATTGATATTGAGATAAGTCAGCTTCATACTGTTTTTTAAGGTCAATAAGGTTTTTTGCAATTACATTGTTTTCATCTTCTTTTTTAAGATACTTTACATCGTCAAAATTACTTTCAGAAACTATGTGTGAGGAATGAGTTGTAATTACTGTTTGTAGTTTTCTATTATCACCATCTTCTCTAATTATTCCTTGGTCAAGTAAAGATTTAATGTTTTTAATAAAAATATACTGCATTTGAGGATGTGTATGTGCCTCAGGCTCTTCAATAAACAACAAATTTATATCGGCAGGCTTTTCATCTTTACTCTTTTTAAATTCTTGAATCTTGATTTCTATATCAAAAATCATGCTTATCAAATTCATATATCCCAAGCCATTATTATATTCAGGTAAAGTTGTGTTATTATGTTTGTACATAACTGTTGTGTTTCCTGATAGTAATTCTCTGTGCTGCAAAGAAGATTCTATTTTAATGGTGGAATCATCACTTTTTATGCCTCCAAATAATCGAACTTTTTCAACAACATCTTCGAATAGAGTTTCATAAATTTCTGATAGCGCATAATCTGTTGATATTAGTTCTTCTTTAAATTGCTCTATTTTTTCGTTTTGCTCATCTGTTTTCTCTGTTTGATCATAAATTTCTGATGTTTGACCTGATAGTGTTTTATCATTCTCCTTATTTGTAACACTTCTTTTAGCACTAATAAATTTAAAACTTATAATCTCTTTAGTTGATATTTTTTCTACATCTAAATCAATGAAATTATCTTCATTTTCAATTTCATCAACTCTATTGTACTCTATAGATTTTCGACTAGATTTAAAGAACTCCCCTTGATATACTTTTAAAAAATAAAATATATCTCTCTGTCTATAGTTTTCGTCCTCAGCAAGTTTTACAACTTCTTTAGCTTGAAATTCAGTATACTTTAGTTTGATTCTCTCCAATGAATCGTATGTTAAATGATATTCAAAACCTAAAACAACAAACTTGTTTTCAGGGTCTAAGTCCATCATAACTCTACTAAGGTTAGCCAGATTATCATCTTCATTATATTCGATAAAAAGCTTAAGTTTTATACCAACCGGTATATAATTCTCTTGTTGCGGTATTTCGTCTTCAATTAAGGCTCTTAATTCATTTTTAAAATCGATATTGAAATCATCAAATGAAAACCTACTCTTATCGGAACCATTTAGAAAACTATTTATAACTGTTAATAGTGAAGTCTTTCCTGTATTGTTTTTTCCAATTACTAAAGACATTATTTCTTCTAAATCAATTGAAAACTGTTTTAAAAGTCTATAATTCTCAATTTTGATTTTCTTTATTTTCATAGTATTGATTAAAAATTTAATAGTAACAGAAAAACTAATTATAGCTAAAGGGAATAATTTTTTAACTTAAAATGGAGACTTTTTATAATTTTTTTCTCTCAAACTTTTTCAATACTCTAAAAGTAATAAATTTTAATCTTTTTTCTTATGGTTTACCTCATTTTACTATAAACTAATTAAGTTATCACCTCTTATCCTTACTTTCTTTCTCAAAAGCAATCAAATTAAAGAGTTGCCGTATTCTTGAACATTTACACGAACCCTAACCTTTCTTATAATTCTTTTGATTAGAGGTTTTAAAAGCTTTATCCATTATCTGCTGTTCTTTGTTGGGAATACCTATTTTCTTAGCGACTTCTTTCCAGGTACCAACTGCTAGTATAACTTCATTTATAATTGTGTTCATTTGATTTTCATTTAATCGAAAATATTCTCCTACACTTTTTACTAAATCAAAATCTAATGCATTATTATCGGTATCAATATTTAACGCTAACCCCTCTTTTTCTATGGATGGGTTTAAATCGTAAGCAGGAGATAATATCCAACCGTTTTGAGTAAGGATGAATCCATGATTTCTTAAATGATCGTCTGTATTGGAAATTGCAATGTTAAAAACGATACGTCTCCATAATTGTTTTAGGTTTTCATCAATATCACAACCGAAATTTTGTATGAATAGTGCTAATTCTAAATAGCTTGCAGGATTGTCTTTTATTGTTTCTTCTGTTTTTCCGGTCATGGTCATTGCTGAAGCAAAGTGTATTCTTACACCGTTTTCTCTATCAAACCTTTTGGTGAAAAAAGTGTTATAGTTTCCTGCAATCATTTGGATGTTACACTCTGACATTTGGATTCCTGCTTTTATTGCTAATTGATAAGCCAAATATTCCCAAGCGCCTTTATCAATCGTATCATTTTTTGCAGGAAATTTTGCTATCCATAAATTTTTATCTTTATCTAGAATATTTGCTTTGGGTCTAGCACCCCCTAATGAAGAGCCTGGAGCCATTAAGACTGCTAACCATTTTTTTGCAACCTCATTTTCATTATCCTCTTCAAACTTTTTAGCAGCTTCTTGTAGATCTCCAATAGATGACCATGGCGGTGTTGGTGACCGATCGCTATTGTCTAAAAAATCACCATTTATATCTGTTTTGAAGCGTAAAGCTCCCATACGACTCTCGTCATATACACCTAATAAATAGTCAATTTCATATAAGGTTTTTGCTTTTTCATCTTTTCCACTTGCTTCTTGGGCTGCTCTTCGCTTCATTAACGTTCTTCCCCAAGTATCTGGCATACTATCTAAAAACACTCCGAAATTCTCTTTATTATTTGGGTATTGTGGACCACCATAAAACTGTATGTCTGGGTCGAGTAAAAATTGTTGTTTGGATTTTATCCAATTTTTATCATACTCAAAACTAAATGCTTTTTTTCCTTTGGCGTATAATGCTGAAAGTACGCCTATTAATTGCGCTTCCTTCATTGGTTTCCAATGGGCAAATACGTAGATGTCTAATTTATTTTTAGCCATTTCTAATTCAATTTATTTTAAACAGATTGCTTGCTTTGCGCGCAATGACAAAAGTTTTATAGCAATTCTAAATCTTGTAATTTTCTTCCAAATTCATCATCTGATGCGAGTTTTAAAAAATCATCTTGTAAGCCTAACACTCGTAATACATTAAAATATGCACCAATTGCAACACTGGGATTCCCTTTTTCTATTTGATATAGTGTCATTCTCGCGATATCTGCTCTT
>TARA_R110002051_G_scaffold292072_1_pt1 | contig 18143 bp, 18 predicted proteins | sample TARA_R110002051 | Tara Oceans TARA_R110002051 (sample SAMEA4397023) | marine metagenome | biome: Polar Biome; feature: [MES] marine water layer (ENVO:01000295) within the mesopelagic zone...; material: water (ENVO:00002006), including particulate matter (ENVO:01000060) such...
TGAAATGATTAATTAAAACGGTCAACTCTAATCAGGGAAGTTCATGAATTAATAAACCATTACACTTTAGGATGACTTTTTCTCCCCCCTCGGGGGAGGTGCCCTTAGGGCAGAGGGGGAGGCAGAGGGATGTTTTTGATAGGAGACCAACGATTGGAGATTAACGATTGTGGATTGTTGATTTTTGAACGAAAAAAAAATCAAATTTTGGTTGAGATTTGGAACTTGGATTTTATTTTTTGCCTAATGCCTAATGCCTAATGCCTAATGCCTAAAGCCCGAAGGGCAAATTGGAAACAAAAAAGCCGAAATTCTATGGGAATTTCGGCTTTTGTATATTGAATAATTGACTTCTAGTACTCCTGAAGTCCTTTTACGTATTCTCTTAATTCTTCTTCATTGACTGCTTTGTCAATATCGCGTATTAAACACAAAAAGTAAAGAAAGCTTTCTTTTGGTTCTCCTTCAACTGCGATTGTTACTTCTTCTTCTTCCAATGATTCTTCTTCCGGCATACCGATAGCGAAGGTTTCATTTTCTTGGATGTGCTCTGCTGCTAATCGGGTGGCTTTTGCCAATAATGGTAGCTCTTCAGTTATTGTATATGGACGTAATGCCATTAGATCTTCTACCACAGTGTTTGTGATAATACCGTTTTGCTCTACATCAGCAATTAGTTTTGTTATGAGTTTTACGGCTCTAGAATCTTGAAGTGTGTTCATAGTTTTGGCGGAATGTTTGCTTTAAAGGTTTGCAAATTTAAGTTTTTGTCTCACGTTACACCAACAAATTTTGTTATAAATTCGTTATCAACTAGCTTTTCTTATGAGTAAACGCGCCTTAAAAAAATATCTTGCCGATTTAGACAAGGAAGCCCTTGAAACACAATTACTTGATTTATACGAGCGTATTCCGCAGGTGAAGGTGTTTTATGATTTTGTCTTTAATCCTAAAGAAGATAAATTGGTGGAGGAAGCCAAGGTCAAGATTAGTAATGAATATTTTCCTACAAGGCGTAAAAGACCTCGCAAACGCCCTTCTGTTGCTCAAAAATATATTAAGCTCTTTAAAAGCTTAGGGATGGACCCATATGTGCTTGCCGATCTAATGCTGTACAATATAGAAGTAGCCCAAACTTTTAACGAGAGTGTCTATAACACACCAGAAGCTTTTTACAAAAGTATGCTCAACTCCTTTAAAGAGGCCCTGCAATGGGTGAGCTATCACTCATTATTGGAAACTTATTCTGAGCGTATTGAGAAGATCGTAGAGCGAACTGAAGCACAAAAATGGACCAATGCCGACCTTTTTGATGAGCTCGCAAACGATATTGTTGATTAATTGTTTATTAACTGCCGAAGTTTTTTGGAGTACGCTTTCGCGAAAGCGTAAAAATCCCTTAGTTTTGCAAGATTCAATTTCTCACTTCCAAAAACCACTTATTTGAGCCAAATCATCGAAGCTACTACATCTACAGAAAAAGAACTATACGACTATCAAGAAAAAGATCTACAAGCGATCTTTTCTTGTATGGACAAACAGAACAATGATTACAACCTCCTGTATCAATTACCAACAGGAGGAGGGAAGACTGTAATTTTTTCTGAAATCGTACGCCGATTTATTGCCAAGCACAACAAAAAAGTAATCATCTTAACCCACCGTATTGAACTTTCGGCCCAGACATCAAACATGCTGACTGGCTTTAATGTACCCAATATGATTATCTCTAGTGACGTTAAAACACTAGAAGAAGGTGATGACTATATGTGCTACGTTGCCATGGTAGAAACCTTAACAAACCGTTTGCAGGAAGAGCAAATGAGTTTTGACGACGTTGGTTTGGTAATTATTGATGAGGCACACTACAATTCCTTTAGAAAATTATTTAGCTATTTCAATAACTCCTTTATACTTGGAGTAACAGCTACCCCTTTAAGTTCGAATATCAAGTTGCCTATGAAGGACAACTATCAAGAACTTTTAATTGGAGAGAGTATTTCTGCTTTGATCAATAAAGGCTTTTTAGCAAAAGCCAATACCATTAGTTATAATGTGGGACTTTCTTCATTAAAACTCGGTATTAATGGTGATTATACAGTAAAGTCGTCAGACATATTATATACTGATACCTCCATGCAAGAAAAGCTCTTGGAGGCCTACGAGACTGAATCGAAAGGAAAGAAGACATTAATATTTAATAATGGTATTAATACCTCGCGTTATGTGCATGAAAACTTCATCGAAGCGGGGTATGACATTCGGCACCTTGATAATACCAATAGCGCTAAGGAGCGTAAAGAAATCTTAGATTGGTTTAAACATACACCAGATGCAATCTTAACTTCAGTAAGTATCTTAACTACCGGTTTTGATGAACCTACTGTCGATACCATCATTTTAAACCGAGCAACAAAATCATTGACCTTGTATTTCCAAATGATTGGACGTGGTTCAAGGGTATTGCCAGACAAGGCTAATTTTAAAGTATTAGATCTTGGTAATAATGCAGCTCGTTTTGGACTATGGGAAGCACCTATTGACTGGAAAGAGATTTTTGCTTTCCCAGATTTCTACCTAGAAAACCTTATCGCCGATGAGGAGATCGAACGTAATTTTGCATACGTGATGCCTCCAGATCTACGCAAAGAATTTTCCAACACAAAAAAAGTATTTTTTGATATTAAAGCAGAATACAAAAAGGTTGTTGGCAAAGGATTAAAGGCAAAAACTGCCTTAGATAATGCCGTAGAACAACATGCCGAAATGGTTGTAGACAACAGTGAAGATGTTTTTGATGCTCGTATACTCGCTCGAAAGTTACGTGATGATATCGCCTATCGCGTGCGTTTATACTCTTACAGTATCATGAACAATACTCAGAACTATAGAGACTGGTTACAGGAAGATTATGAACGCAAATTACGCCTGCGTATCAATCAAATCTGTACTGAAAGAGATATGTAAATCCAACCGTAGGGTGATGCAGTATATATAAGGAGCTCGTTAAGTGGGACGAAGCTGAAGGTCTTAGTACGATCAACAACTTCAAAAAAAGGTCGCTTTTATCAAAGAACATGCTCTAAAATTATTACTTTTGCATCCCGTACACGAACAATAATAAAGGTCCCTCATGGCAACCACTAAATACATCTTCGTAACGGGCGGAGTTTCATCTTCATTAGGAAAAGGCATCATTGCCGCTTCTCTAGCAAAACTCCTACAAGCACGCGGATATCGTGTGACTATCCAAAAACTCGATCCCTATATTAATATTGATCCAGGAACCTTGAATCCATACGAACATGGAGAATGTTATGTAACTGATGACGGTGCAGAAACCGATCTTGACCTTGGTCATTATGAGCGTTTCCTCAATGTGCCAACTTCTCAAGCCAATAATGTAACTACAGGGCGTATTTACCAATCGGTGATTGATAAGGAGCGTCGTGGTGAGTTTTTAGGAAAAACGGTTCAAGTGATTCCTCATATTACCAACGAGATTAAAGAACGTATCCAGATTTTAGGTAATAGCGGTGATTATGATATCGTTATTACTGAAATAGGTGGTACTGTGGGTGATATTGAGTCATTACCTTATATAGAAAGTATCCGCCAATTAAAATGGGAACTAGGGAAAGAAAACTCTTTAGTTATTCATTTGACGCTGATCCCATATTTATCAGCTGCAGGAGAATTAAAGACAAAGCCTACCCAACACAGTGTGAAAACATTGATGGAAAGCGGAATCCAAGCAGATATTCTTGTTTGTCGTACAGAGCATTCTCTCAATGATGAACTGCGCGGGAAACTAGCACGTTTCTGTAATGTCGAACAAGAAGCTGTTATCGAATCTATAGATGCATCAACTATTTATGATGTGCCTAACCTCATGCTAGAAGAAGGTTTGGATCGTATCGCCTTGAATAAACTACATTTAGAAGATCCCGGTACTCCTAAATTATTGCGATGGAACGAATTTTTAGCAAAGCATAAGAATCCGAAGTCAGAGGTAACTATTGGTCTTATTGGAAAATACGTCGAACTTCAAGATTCTTACAAATCCATACTTGAATCATTTATTCACGCAGGAGCAGAGAATGAAGTTAGAGTAAATATCGAAAGTATCCATAGCGAGCATATTACCGATGACGTTATTAAAAATACTATAGCCAAGTTAGATGGTGTCCTTGTAGCTCCTGGTTTTGGAGAACGCGGAATTGAAGGAAAAATAAAGGCTGTGCAGTATGCTCGAGAAAACAATATTCCTTTTTTAGGGATTTGTCTCGGAATGCAAATGGCAGTTATAGAATATGGTAGAAATGTGTGCGCTTTCGCGAAAGCGAACTCCACAGAAATGGATCCAAACACACCACATCCAGTTATTGACCTCATGGAAGAGCAAAAGAGTATCACCAATATGGGAGGTACTATGCGTCTAGGGGCTTGGGAATGTGCTTTGGCAGAAGGTTCTATTGTACGCGATTTATACAAATCGGATACGATTATGGAACGTCACCGTCACCGCTATGAATTTAACGATAGCTATAGAAAGCAGTTGGAAGATGCAGGAATGAAAATTACAGGGACAAATCCAGAAACAGGACTTGTAGAAATTATTGAACTTCCTAACCACCCGTGGTTTGTAGGAGTACAATATCATCCTGAGTATAAGAGTACAGTAGCAAATCCGCATCCATTATTTGTGGCATTTGTAGCTGCTGCAGTTAAAAAAGCTGCAAAATAATATGCCATAGTGGCACAGCACGGCAATTTGGTGATAGAATTGCAATCACAATCAAAGAAAAATGGTCTGCAATAATTTAAGCAGACAATAAGCATAGATATACATTCACATGGCACAACAGAAATTTGACAAAACATCACTAACAGGAATGCTGCTTATTGCAGGGATCTTGATTTATATGTTTTTTATTAATAAGCCTACTCAAGAGGAAATTGATGCACAAAAGGCAACAGAAACAGAAGTAGCCGCAGAAACTCCTATTGTAGATACCACTCCAGTAGCACAGATAGAAGATATTCCAGCAACAGCCGGAGATTCTACCGGACTTGCACAATTGCGTAATAGAGTAGGAGCCTTTGCATATGCTGGCACTTTGCCGTCGGCAGTAGAAGGAGCTACTACAACTATCTCAAACGATGTGTTGGAGCTTGTAGTAAGTAATAAAGGTGGATATATCGTTCAAGCTAAATTACTTAAAGAGAAAACCTTCGATTCTATACCTGTATATCTCATAAAGGATGGGAATAGTATGATGAATGTGTCATTCAGTACTACTGATAATCGCAACTTAAATACTAAAGGTCAGTTTTTTGAACCTACACTCAGCACCAATGGTGAAAACCAAGTCTTGAGTATGCGTTTAAAAGTTTCGCCTACGTCTTATCTGGAATATCGATACGAGTTGAAACCTGGTGAGTATATGCTTGATTTTGGGATTAAGTCTCAAGGATTATCAAATATCTTCAACAGCAGCGCTCCTATGCGTATGCAATGGGATTTTAAGGGGATGCGTCATGCACGAAGTATTGATTATGAAAACCGTTATACGCGTTTGACCTATGAGTATGAAGGAGACAAGACCGATAAGCTAGGTGCTATGGGCGATGATGATGAGATCGAAAAAGATGTGAGTTGGATGAATTACCGTCAGCATTTCTTTAGTTCGATGTTATTGACAGATACCCCTTTCGCGGAAGCAAAGTTATCGTCGATTGATTTAGTAAAGAAGGCAGAAGATATTGACGAGAAGGAAACCAATTTCACCAAAGAATACAAAGCAGATGTCCTCTTAGCTCCATCTAACGGAGAGTTGAACTATGCAATGCAAATGTATTACGGACCTACAGATTATAAAATCTTTAAGTCTTATGATAAAAATTTAGGAGAGGCGATGCCTCTTGGTTGGGGAATCTTTGGATTCTTGAACAAGTATTTAGTAATCCCATTCTTTGGATTCTTAAGTGGGTTCTTACCTGCAGGAATTGCGATTATTGTAATGACCATTTTGATAAAGTTAATTCTGTCTCCTGTTCAGTACAAACAGTACCTATCTCAAGCTAAAATGAAGGTCTTAAAACCTGAAATTGCAGCTTTGGGTGTGAAGTACAAAGACAATGCAATGAAGAAGCAAAAAGAGACTATGGCGCTGTATAGTAAGGCAGGGGCGAGTCCTGCTGCAGGTTGTTTGCCCGCACTATTACAGATTCCTGTCTTTTACGCCTTGTTTACATTCTTTCCATCTGCTTTTGATTTAAGAGGAAAGAGTTTTTTATGGGCAGAAGATTTATCAAGTTATGATGCGATTTATGAATTTCCAGGGGACTTCAGTATTCCTTTTTACGGGGATCACATTAGTTTGTTTCCAATTTTAGCAGCCGTGACGATTTTCTTCTCGATGCGTTTGACTACAGGAAATCAAGCGATGCAACAGCCTACACAAGAAGGGATGCCTGATATGGGGAAAATGATGAAATATATGATGTATTTCTCCCCATTATTAATGTTAATTTTCTTTAACAACTACGCAAGTGGATTGAGTTTATATTACTTTATATCTAACCTAATTACCATTGGAATTATATTGGTGATAAAAACCTACATTATCGATGAAGATAAGGTACGTGCTAAGATAGAAGTGAAGAAAGCTCAGCCTAGAAAGAAGCAGGGTAGATTCCAAAAGAAGATGTCTGAAATGATGGAGCAGGCAGAGCAACAAAAAGCACAACAAAAGAAAAAATAAGAATTGATTCAAATACAAAAACGGCGAGCATGAAAATGTTTGCCGTTTTTTGGTTTGGGTGTAAAGTTCTCTATAGTTAATCGACAGATGCCCTAATATGCGTAATTCTCACAAATTAATCATCGCTGCTCTTATGATTATGTTAGCAGCCTTGAAGCCCGATTTAGCTGCCTTCATTCCTCAAATCGTAAAGGTAGGTATTGCAGGTGCTTTACTATTATTAGGCTTGTACCTGATGTGGAAAGAACGTCAATGGTAGGTCTATTCTTTGACGAGTTTCTTTGTTAATAAAGTTCCGGAAGAGCTTAGTAAATTCAAGAAATAAATGCCAGAAGGATAGCTTTCTAAAGAAATCGTGGCTGTACTTCCTATATTGTTCATACTATAAATTTTTTGCCCAATTGCGTTAAATACGCTTAGACGAACCGATTCACTGCTGCCATTTTGAAGGTGAAATACCCCCGTAGATGGATTAGGGTATAGCTGTATCACGGAATCTAATGTTGCTTCTCCAAGACCCAAAACGGTGCTTAAAGTGATTGTAAAGGTTCCTATTTTCTCGGAAGAGAAAGGATTTACCCCTTGGAGCGAACTAATAGGCTGTGCTGGATTAGAATCACTATTTGCCGATGTGTAATCAACACCATCATCGGTACCTGCATCATAAGCATACACATCAATAATAACTTCTGGATTCCAATCGTTGCCATCAAATAACAACAATCCGTCAGTTGCTACAAACCAATCCGGACTAGGAGCGATCATAGAAAGAACGGTTAATAAGGGAAAATCTTCAGTGAGTACAACATCAATTAATACACTGCCTAATGTATCATCAATGTCTCCCGCTTGAAATCCTTCTTTGGCAGTTCCTGCGGTTACAGCAGCGTTTACTTCTTGAAGAAATACAGTAGTATTTCCAGTTTCAGCAATATTTTCAATGCCTTGACTTGCAAGGTCGCCCATGCTTAAAAAATCTACTTGATCACTATGCACAGCAACTGCAAAGGGAGACCAATGGGCTTGAGAAGGGAGACTTCCGCTTCCATGTGGATGGGTAGCCTGACTCCAATTACTTTCAAAAATAACTTCATAGGTTGCTTCGCTTTGGCTCATCATCGAAAGACTCGACAAGAGAAGGAGCGCAGGGATATATTGTAGGATTGTTTTCATAGTCTTTTTATTTTTATTCAGTACACTTGTAAAAGTAATCGATTTTAAGGAGTTTTGATCTATGCTTGAATCTATACTTGCTTTCTTGGGAGCCACTGCAGTGCTTGCAATTTCTCCAGGGCCTGATAATATCTATGTACTTACCCAAAGTATTGCCAATGGACGCAAAGCTGGACTGGCAACAACTGCAGGTTTAATATCAGGTTGTATAGTACATACGACATTAATAGCCTTTGGGGTTTCCGCTTTGATAGCAGCTTCTCCAAAAATCTTTTGGGTGATCAAAATTTTTGGTGCTGCCTATTTACTTTTTTTAGCTTATAAAATCTTCAAAAGTGACGCCAGTATTGCGTTTGGTGAAGGTGCGCCAAAGAAAAGTTACGGTGAATTATTCAAACAAGGGGTGATTATGAATATTCTCAATCCCAAGGTTACGATATTTTTTCTTGCCTTTTTTCCTGCCTTTATATGGGAACCTGAAGGAAATACAGTGTATCAATTTTATGTGTTAGGTATACTTTTTATGTTGTTGTCCTTTTTAATTTTTGGCTCTTTTGCATGGTTGGCAGGCAGTATCTCTAGTTATCTAAAGAAACATGCCAATGCAGGACTCATTTTAAAGTGGTTACAAATTATTGTTTTCGTCGGAATTGCTATTTTTATTTTACTTCCGTAAGTTGGCTTAACCCTTAAGATACTTTAACCAAAAGAAGTCAATCGTACTCCGTTTGTATTTCCTATTTTTACCTAGTGAATAAACGCGTAAAAATTATCGAATGTCCCAGAGATGCCATGCAAGGTATCAAGGACTGGATTCCAACGGAAGAGAAAATACAATACATTCAATCCCTACTACGCTGTGGTTTTGATACTATAGATGTGGGAAGTTTTGTGTCTCCGAAAGCCATACCTCAAATGGTCGACAGTGCCGAGGTATTACATGCCTTAGATTTATCAAAGACAGAAAGTAAGTTATTGACTATTGTTGCCAATACAAGAGGTGCCTCAGATGCTGTGGAGCATGAAATGGTAGACTATCTAGGGTATCCTTTTTCGATTTCTGAAAACTTCCAAATGCGGAACACCCATAAAACCATTGCCCAATCTGTAGAGATTCTAAAAGAAATTCTTGATTTGGCTGGAACTAATAACAAAGAGGTGGTTGTATATATATCAATGGGATTTGGTAATCCTTATGGTGACCCATGGAATGTAGATATTGTCGGGGAGTGGACACAAAAATTGAGCGACTTAGGTGTGAAAATTTTGTCTTTATCAGATACCGTAGGAACATCTAACCCCGAAAACATAAAGTATTTATTCTCTAATTTAATTCCTGCCTATCCTGATATTGAATTTGGAGCTCATTTGCATACCACGCCCACTAGTTGGCACGAAAAGGTAGACGCCGCTTATAAAGCCGGTTGCTTGCGTTTTGATGGCGCTATCCAAGGTTTTGGAGGTTGTCCTATGGCAAAGGATGAATTGACGGGTAATATGCCCACAGAAAAGCTAATCTCTTATTTTGCCAGCGTAAAAGCCAATGATAATGTGAATGCAATGAGTTTTGAAAGCAGTTATAATGAAGCTTTGAAAATTTTTCAGAAATACCATTAACCCTCAACAGTAGTTAGCATGAAAAGCCAAAATCTCATTTGTATGTTATTCATTGCAACCTCCTTTATTGGCTTTGCTCAAGAAATATCCTTTGTCAATCATGATGGTTTTCTCTCTGTGGGTACCATGGAAAATCGAACTGCATCTGTTAACCTAGCCGATGTAGATGGAGATGGGGACCTTGATGCCTTGGTTGCCAATGGCAGACACTGGGCAGAACAGAATTATGTCTTTTATAATGTAAACGGCTCCTTTAAGAAGGCAATTCCCTTAGGAATCGAACTCAATGCTAGTTATGCCATACAAGCAGCCGACTTTGACAATGATGGTTATGTTGATTTAGTTGTTGGTAATGACAGAACAACCAATAGTTTCTTTTATGGAAATAGCGATGGAAGTTTTTCATCTGGTCCCGCTTTTGGGGACGAGGAAGCGCCAACAAGAAATTTGACGGTTGCCGATATGAATAACGATGGCAATGTTGATATTCTGCTTTCCAACCGTAATGCTCAGAATGAATTGTGTATGGGCAATGGTGATGGAACCTTTAGTTGTCAGAAATTTGGAGAAGAAACTGATCAAACTACCCAATTAGTTGCCGCCGATATGGATCAAGACGGAAGATTAGATATTCTTGCGGCAAATAGAGGGCAAGCAAACCGGATTTACTTTGGAGACAAGGAGGGTAATTATATCGATGCAACGACTTTTGGAACAGGGAGCGACAATACACGGAGTATCGCTGTCGCCGATTTTAACATGGATGGAAAACTAGATATAGTGCTAGGCAATCTAGGAGCTCCTAATGAAATCTACCTTAAAAAGGGGGCTAGCTTCTTTAAGGCATATAGCTTTCCAGAATCTTTAGACACCACAGCAATAGCAGCTGCCGATTTTAATCAGGATGGTATACCTGATGTTGTGATGGGTATCTCAGAAGCTGAAAATTATATGTATGTGGGGAATTCGAAAATGACCGATTTTAAAAAAGTAGTTCTTGGACCTGCAGCCATGGATACTTACGCTATTTCTATTGGTGATATTAATGGCGATGATATTCCCGACATTGTAGTTGCAAATTCGGGCGGACTCAATCTGTACTATAGAACTCAACTCAAAAAATAAAAGGTAAAAATCGTTTTGTCCTCCTTTTATAAGCAGCATAGGCTTCTTCAAAATGGATATGAAGCAATTTTTCCTCTCGTTGCACTTTCAACATCAATATTATTACAAGGAGAATAAGTGCACTTAATCGCCAATAATTAAAGTGATCCACTACACTTGGAATCAACACTAATAGGATTCCTAGATACATCGGATTTCGAATCCATCTATAGGGACCTCTTTCTATAAGTTGGCTCGATTTCACCTCTGGCTGAATGTTAAATTGGCCAAGTCTCATCGCGACAATTCCCCATAAAGCTATACCTACACCCAATATCTGTAATCCTAACAAAAAGATAGAATGACTCAGTAATCCACTTAGGCTAAGATAGGCTAGGAGGATTAACTGACTGATAACTAGTAAGGCTCTGTATGCGGACATAGGCTCTAAAACTAATGGTATAAATGTACCTCATATTACCGATTGGTAAAAACACTATTTTTATTTAGAATAAATACAAATAAGCTTGTCAGAAAGGTGAAACCATCTTATTTTTGCAGCTGAATTTACTTATCTATTTATAATCAATCTAAATAAAATATCTAATGAGAATTAAAACTCTTATCCTTCTTTTCTGCGCTGTCACTATTTCTAATATTTTCAATGGACAATTAAACGCACAAACAAAACAAGATTCAATCACCTTTAATCCGCAGCAACAATTAAATACAGCTCAGCGTCTTCTTTCAGGGAATTATGCGAGTGCCGTAACTGTGAGTGCCTATGGAGAAATGACCTATAATCAGCCAGAAGCTGATAACGGAGAACTAGACGTGCAACGATTAGTATTATTGTTTGGTTACCGTTTTAATGATAAGACACAGTTTGTAACAGAGGTAGAATTAGAACACGTAAATGAAGTTTTTGTAGAACAGGCTTTCGTAAATCACAGTATTGGTGATAACATCAGTGTACGTGGAGGTTTGATGTTAGTTCCTATGGGAATTGTGAACGAATATCATGAACCAACCACTTTTAATGGTACCGAACGACCTTCTGTAGATAATGTGATTGTGCCTACTACTTGGCGCGAACTAGGAGTAGGGGTGACGGGGCGTTTTAATGATTTGTCATTAGGATATCAGGCCTATATATTTAATGGTTTTCGTTCTGCTTCTTTGGACGGAGAAGGTGGTGTAAACGGACTTTTAAAAGGGTCTAACGGACTTCGTGGAGGACGTCAAAAAGGAATACAATCAACTGTTGATAGTCCGACATTTTCTACAAAATGGGAATATTACGGAATTCCGGGACTTCGTTTAGGACTTGCTGGATATTTTGGAAAAACCCAGGCCGATGATGATGTAGAAAAATTGGATGGTGCCAATATTGGCATTGCTATGGGAGGTCTGGATTTTAGATATGCTTACCAACGTTTTACAGCTAGAGGACAATTTATATACGCTTCTTTATCTGATACCGAAGCTTATAATATCGCAGCCGATAAAGATCTAGGAAGCGCCTTACAGGGTTGGTATGTAGAAGCAGGGTATAATTTATTTCCACAAAGTAAGAAGCAACGATTATTTGCTTTTGCACGTTATGAAAACTACGATACACATGCAGCTGTTGACGGTTCGCTTTCGCGAAATGACGCATATAATAGAACAGATATCACAACAGGGCTTTCATACCATATTGCTCCTGGTGTTGTTGTGAAAGGAGATTATCAGTTTAGAGATAACAAGCTTTCTGGTGACAATGTCGCCGATCGTTTGAACTTTGGGATCGGTGTCTGGTTCTAGAGTGATTAATTAATTGAAGCTAAGCGAACGCCACGATCACTCGTGGCGTTTTTTTGTGCCTTCCAAGCATGATCACCACAACGACCAAACGTTTTCTAATAGGGTTGTTCTCAACTATGGCCTTACTTTATAGGGATAAACGCAGCCGAAGATTTGCATTGATCCCATTATTGGTAATTGGTATTGGATTTCTTTTACCTCAAAAAATGGTTATTCCAGTCGCAGGTGCTACGACGTCTAGTTGGGATGATAATTCCTTTTGGGCCTATCCTTGGGGTTCTTCCATAACACATAAGGGAATTGATATTTTTGCCGCGAAAGGCACTGATGTTGTATCTGCTACCTACGGTTTTGTCGTGTATACTTATGAGGGCGGAAAAGGAGGTAAGAGCGTCATGGTTTTAGGTCCAAAGTGGCGGTTTCATTATTATGCACATCTAAACGAGATATCAACTTTTCCTTTGGAACCCATGTGGCCTGAAAAAGTTTTAGGTACTGTTGGTGATACTGGAAATGCCAAAGGCAAACCACCACATTTACATTATGCAATCACTACTCCATTTCCATACTGGTGGTTACGAGATTCAGAAGCTGTTCAAGGCAACCGAAAAATGTTTCATCTGGATCCAGATACATGGTTGCGGAAATAGAAACCTTCCACTAAGAGATACTTTAATTTCTTTTTTATAAATGCTTTTTAAAGAAAGCAATCGTTCGTTCCCATGCTAGATCTGCTGAAGGTTTATCAAATCGAGGCGTTGAATTATTATGAAAACCGTGATTCACATCCTCATAGAAATGCGCTGTATACTCGATGTTATTAGCCTTTAAAACCTTCTCATAGGCAGGCCATCCTTCATTCACTCTTTGATCCAAACCAGCATATTGCAATAAGAGTGGTGCTTTGATTTCAGCTGCTTGTTCATCTGAGGGTTGCCTACCATAAAAAGGAACTGCAGCCCCAAGATCTGGCAGTTGTACAGCCATCATATTAGAGATCCAACCGCCAAAGCAGAAACCAACAACTCCGACGCTACCATTACAATTTTCGTGTGCTTTGAGATATTCATAGGCTGCGATAAAATCTTCTAACATTTCGAGTCTATCCCTTTTGCGTTGCATAGCTCTTCCATCATCATCATTTCCAGGATATCCACCTAAGGGAGTTAATGCATCTGGTGCAAGACTCACAAATCCTTCTAAAGCTGCACGTCGCCCTACATCTTCAATATATGGATTCAAGCCACGATTTTCATGTACTACAATAATACCAGGGAGTTTGGTTGTTGAGTCAGCGGGCATAGATAGAAGCCCTTTTATTTTCCCTCCACCTTTAGGAGAGTCGTAGGTAATATAGTCACTATCCAAGCGGTTGTCTTGGGATGGTATTATCTGGGTATTTATATAATCTGGACTTACAAAACTAAGCAGCGCTGGGACGGTAATACTCCCAACGGCAAAAACCGATAACCGATCAATAAATACACGCCTATTGATTTTGTTGTGAGCATAATCATCGTAGAGATCGAAGACTTCCTGTGCTATATCTTCTTTGCGGATAATAGCCATATCTTTAAGTATTAAAAATGTAGTTCTAAGATACTAAAAGTCTGTTAATTAGCCGATTATTTTAGAATAACCCTTTGCAATTGTCACATGATTTGGAATTTGAGTTATCTCTTACCAAGGTTTGTTAGTGTTATGCTTTCAGTTCACTGAAGTTTTTACTGAGCCTGTCGAAGTGCGAAAGCGTAAAAAAAACCAATTCAAGACGAAATGGTATTAATGGAATCTATGTTGAAGTTTTAGTCGTGGATTTAGCAAGTACCACTTTCAATATCACATTGTTCTACTCCTGGAGTTTCCTCAAGAGTAGAGAGCTGTTTAAAAGCATCTAAGAACACTTCTGAAGGTTGTGCTCCGCTTATACCATATTTGTTGTTAATTACAAAGAAAGGCACTCCAGAAACTCCCATTTCTTGATAATGTGCTATTTCCTTTTGAACATCTTCGCCCAACTGTTTATTATTGATAACCTCATGAACTTTGTTTGCGTCCCAACCAAATTCGGCCATGATGCTTTCTAATACTTTGACATCATTTAAGTGTAGGGTTTCTACAAAATAGGCTTTTAGAAAGCGCTCTTTTAAAGCATCTTTAAAGCCTTCTTTTCCTGCGATCACCAGTAATTGGTGAAGTGGCAAGGTATTTACAGCCAACCAGTTTTCGCCAAAGTCAAAATCGATACCTACTTCTTTTCCAACATTTGTCAAGTGATCTGTCATTCCTTTTACTTTTTCTAGGTCACCAAATTTCTTTCCTAAGTATTCGTCCCTAGTTTGTCCTTTTGCGGGCATACTTGGGTCTAGTTGGTAAGGATGCCATTCTACCTCAATAGGGGTGCCATCCCACTGTTCAAGCGCTTTTTCTAAACGGCGTTTGCCAACATAGCACCAAGGGCAAGCTACATCAGATACTACATCAATTTTTATAGGTGTTTGTATGTCAATTTTCATCTATTATTCGTTTTATTAATTGCTCCTTAGTCTCCTTTTTTTGGCCATCCTTTCAGCGCTTAATTCTTAGTTTATGTTGATGTAGGATAGTCATAAATCCGATATAATAAAGCCTATGGAAACTAGTAAATGTTATTCAACCGTATATAGTTTGAGCCTCGAAATTCCTAGAAACTCGATATATTTTGAATAATCGTATGTACCAAAATTAATATACTAACAAAAGGCGATTTTACAGCTTGCAAAATCAGTTGCTAGTATATTATCTTATATAGTGTAACCTAAACTAAATCTCTTCTATGACGGATTTTCCACTCAACATATCACCAGAAGTCCATTTCCAATTTTCATTAAGTCTAATTTTTCCTTCGGCTGTTAATTCAGGTACCGAATGACATATCCCGGTCATTAATTCTCCTTTTAAATTGACTTGGTGATAGCGCATTTCAATATTTCCATTTTCATCTACCAGTCCTATTAAATGTCCATATAATATTTGACCACCTTTATATTCGGATGTCAGAATATTACCAATTTGTTTGTACTCAAAAATGGTATCATGAGAAGTTTCCCCATTTTCGGAATTTACAATAGTCCTGAATTTTTTATTGTTATAGTTCATGCAGGTATCCTATTGGCTTTAATTTTGAGCTGCGTTATGAGCCAATCTTCTTATTTATTGCGATATAATTAGAGGTTTGAAAAATTTCATTAATTGGATTTGCATCTACTTCAACAAAGCCATTTTGTATCAGTCTATAAATTTTAAAATCATCCAAGATCTTAATAAAATCAATTAAGAAATTTCGACTGTCCACTTGTTTGTTGCCAAATTCAAACTGGATGTAATCAATATTGTTAAGGCTATTTTTTGCTCCAAGTAGGGCATTGTATTCATATCCTTCAACATCTAGTTTTAAAAGATGGATCTTATTTATTTGATTGGAAATACAAAATCCGTCAATGGTTGTTAATTCTATTGTTTCTGAATATGGCGAAAACTCATCTTCTATCAATGAAGATTGAACGCTACCTGGACCATTATAATAGATCTTAGATTGGCCTACTTCTTCAGCCATTCCCTTATTAACAGCTATAATATTTTCGTGATTTTTGGTATTCTTTTTTAAGGCAGAAAAAGTAGATTCAACAGGTTCGAAAGAATATATGAGGCAGTTCGATTCAAATACTTTGTTGGCCAAATTAGCATATTGGCCAATGTTTGCACCAACGTCAAAAATTGTTGTCTGCCCCTTAGTGTTGTTCTTAATATGATTTAAAAGAAATATTTCTCCAGAATCATGCGGACTATGACCTCCTCCATAATTCATTCCTCTTAATGAGATCCAGTGGAGTTTTTTGAAAAAAGCTTGAAATATTTTTCTAGCGAAGACCCTAACAAATAGTTTTCGGCTTCTTTTTTTAAATTTCTTCATTGATGCTATACTAATGGTTTGGGTAAGATAGGAGGGAAATTTAAGTCACTAATCCTTCAGATTAATGGTACTCCTTGCTCTTTTTCCTTTGTTAATTTTTATCACTAAAATACAATGATAAGAATAGGTTTATTTAATGTAGGTTTTTTATCGTATTAATTATGCACCTAATTAGCCTTTCATTATTTTAATTCCACGGTCCACTTGTCTTCACATTAATTGTTTCTCCATTTATATCAATTCTGTATAAACCACCAGCACACCCTAACCAAACATTTCCTTTAATGTCTTTTAAAAAAGCCATAGTGGAAGTTGGTACTTTATAATTTACAAATCCTTGGTCTGTGTATGAGTATACTCCGTTGCTTGTTGTACTAATCCATAAATCATTTGAGCTGTCTTTGTAGATTGAGTAAACATCACTTTCGTATAGTCCTTTCATTCCTGGGAAGTAAATGAATTTTTGGCCATCATACTTGTTCAATCCGCCTTTGCCAAATCGTTTGTCTTCATCAATTTTGTCTTTCTCTGCCACTCTCGTTCCAATCCAAATATTACCTTTTTTGTCTTCCACAATTGATTGCACATTATTGGAGTTCAAACCTTCTTTTGTCGTGAAATGAACAAATGATTTGCCATTAAATTTACTCGCTCCATAACCGTCTCTACCGAACCAAATATTACCCTTTTTATCTTCTGTAATTGTGGTTATCCAATCTTTTGTGTCAGGGTTTATTATAGTTTCTATTTTTGGATAAGGAATAGGAAATTTTTCAAATCGATCGCCGTCAAACTTGCAAACTCCGCCCCAAGTTCCAATCCAAAAATTTCCTTTGCTGTCAATTAAAAGGTTGCTTACCATATCGCTGCAAAGTCCATCTTTTTCTGAATAATTTGTAAAGGTTGTTCCGTCAAATTTCGATATTCCGGCACCTGTTCCAAACCATAAGTTTCCTAAATTATCTCCAATAACAGTTGTTATTCTATTACTTGGTAAACCGTCTTTTGTTGTCAAATAATTCAGATTGTTACCATCAAATTTCGCAACTCCTTTTTCTAAAGTTCCAAACCAAATGTCACCCTTAGAGTCTTGAAATGTTTCTATCACATATTCTCCAATTTGTGTATCTACTTTCGCAATAGGCTTATTTATAACAGTATCATTTTCCTTGTTTGAGTGCGATTGCCCTCCACAAGAAGTTATAATGAAAAATGATAAACAGATTCTTGAATATATATTGGATTTTTTCATTTGTTCTTTTTTTCAAACTTAAGACGAAAGATGTTCTTTTGGAATTGTCAAATGTCAAATTATGTCTAAGAAGTGTGAATTTTTTATAAAGTAACTCGATTTGCTACCATAAAGAGGGCAAACAACAAAAGAATGCCATCCTTATGCGATTTGTGGATAGAAGCCCATGAATTTAGATTCTATCACAGTCACAAAGAATCATTTAGACTTTTGGATATGTAGTATTTAGGCACCGTGCGCTCCTGCCTATCAACTAAGCAATTTCGCGTAAGCAGTAAAACAAAAACAGTAGTTATTGAGTAAAGCTTCAACAACCATCAAAAAATTAATCATGTGAAATTGTAGCTCAATATAATAAGGAGGTCAAAGCATACAAAACAGAAAGAACGGGTGAGGACTTATGCTTTATTCAGAAAATAACAGGTCTTTTTTAATTAATTGAAAACTCATTTTTTCATCATCTCTAAGAATA
>TARA_R110002051_G_scaffold63845_9_pt1 | contig 18133 bp, 17 predicted proteins | sample TARA_R110002051 | Tara Oceans TARA_R110002051 (sample SAMEA4397023) | marine metagenome | biome: Polar Biome; feature: [MES] marine water layer (ENVO:01000295) within the mesopelagic zone...; material: water (ENVO:00002006), including particulate matter (ENVO:01000060) such as......
AAAAAAACTCAGTCCTAAATATTCACCAACATAGTGCAAACGCCAACAATAGGGCGAAATTACGCACCAAAATGGACTTTACGAGGAAATTCCAACTCTCTTCTTTACCTAAGAAGCGGACTTCGCTATATGTATATACATTAGCCGTTATTCGTTAACAAAAAGGAGCCCCGATGACCCATTGCTATTTTGCTGATCATGCCCTACTGCCGACTGGATGGGCCTCTCAGGTGCTGTTCGAAGTCGATGCCACCGGCATGCTGATATCGGTACTGCCCAACAGCTCGCCCGGCAACGCCCAGCGCTTAGCCGGGCCAGCGCTACCCGGTATGCCTAACCTACATTCACACGCTTTTCAGCGCGCCATGGCGGGCCTGGCAGAAATCGGTAGCCCCCAGCCAGACAGCTTCTGGAGCTGGCGAGACCGCATGTACGGCTTGGTGGACCGCCTGACACCGAATCAAGTGGGCACTATTGCCCAATCGCTGTATGTCGAAATGCTTAAGGGCGGCTATACCCAGGTCAGCGAGTTTCATTATTTGCACCACGATCTATCGGGCAAGGCCCATAGCGATCCGGCTGAAATGGCCTGGGCGATTAGCCAAGCGGCCGAGCGCAGTGGCATTGCGCTTACCTTGCTACCGGTGCTTTACGCCCACAGCGGCTTTGGCGGCCAGCCACCCAATCATGGGCAAAGACGTTTTATCCACGCCGTACCAGATTTTTTGAAATTGCTTGAGACGTTGAAGCCAAGCTTTACCGACCACTCCACACAGGCACTAGGCATGGCGTTTCATTCCCTGCGCGCGGTGACATTGGAAGAGATCCAGGCGGTGCTGGCGACGAACCCTGTCGGGCCACGCCACATTCATGTCGCCGAGCAGCAACGCGAAGTGGAAGACAGCCTCGCCTATTCAGGCAAACGCCCTGTGCGCTGGCTACTGGATAACGTTGAGGTGGATGAGCGCTGGTGTTTGATCCATGCCACACACCTGGACGACTCAGAAGTACGTGACCTTGCTGCTAGCGGCGCGGTGGCGGGGCTCTGCCCGACCACGGAGGCCAATCTGGGTGACGGACTCTTCCGCGCAGTGGAGTATGCCGCCCAGGGCGGGCGTTTAGGCATTGGCTCTGATAGCCATGTCTCACTCGATGTGGTTGAAGAGCTACGCCTGCTTGAGTACGGCCAGCGCCTTGCCACCCAACAGCGCAACTGCCTGCACAATAGCGACATACGCCCGGTGGCTGACTGGCTTTACCGCAGCGCCTTGGCTGGCGGTGCCCAAGCCTCCGGCCAGCCCATCGGCGCCCTGGAAGTCGGCAAGCGCGCCGACATGGTGGTACTGGATGGCAGTGACCCCTACCTTGCCACTAGCGCAGACGACACCCGTCTGGGGCGCTGGCTATTTGGCGGTTCCAAACAGCAGATACGCGATGTCATGGTCGCAGGCCGCTGGGTCATTCAGGCGCGACGCCATGCCCTCGACGACGTTAACCGCACCGCACTGGCAGGCCTGTTTCGAGAGATTGACTAAGCTGTTGAGCGAGAGCGACTAATGGGGGGAGTGCGCCATTGAGCGCAGCTTGTAGCGGTCGCCTGGGTGAAGCAAATGGGCATAGCTAATCAGGCGATCACCCGACCAGGTACGGCGGTGCACGCTGAGACACGGCAGAGGCGAGTCAACTTCTAGCCACTCTGCGGTTTGAGCATCGACCAGCACGGCCTCGACGATATGCTCCATATCCGTAATGGGGCAAGCAGCGACCAGTACTTCATTCGGAGTATGCTTGGAGAAGTCTGCATCCAGATAACCGGGCACCCAGCGCGGATTAACGTAACGGTCTTCAAGCTGAATGGGCAGGCCATTTTCGAGGTGAATCAGAATGGAGTGGAATAGCTTAGTGCCAATACGCACGCCCATACGCAGGGCGATCTCGTCGTCGGCATTAAGCGGCTCACAGCGCAACACACGGTTTGTGTAGTCATGGCCACGGCTGCGTACTTCATCAGCGATATTATTGACTTCCGCCAACGGCGATTCAGAGCGGCGATCAGTCACAAAGGTGCCGATCCCCGATTGACGCACCAGATAACCCTCCTGCACCAGATCACGAATAGCTTTATTAGCTGTCATCCTGCTGACCCCAAAGGTGACCGCCAGCTGCTCTTCAGGCGGGATTTTATGGTCGACGGGAAAGTGACCCGTTTGGATGTTATCCAGCAGGTAGTGCTTGATCTGTTGATATCGGGGCGGTTGGCGTCCCACGTGCTCTCCTCAAATCCCTTTTATCGCCCGGCTTATCAACCCATCGCCCTCAGGTCGATGCTAAGCAGGTGCGTTCCAGGCATCGTCTCAAATTTGATCGTCTCGCAGGCAGCGTTAACCGGCGCCAAGAGAGGCTCTTGCCCAGGCCAATACCACAGGTCGCAATCATTGAGCGACTGCGCTGGTCGGCTGGACATCCACGCAGTCCCACCCACAGCCACTACCAGTGTCTCAGCACCTGGGTGTCGCTGTAGCGGCTCTCCCTGGGTTAGCCAAGCCACACGGGCCTGCCATTGAAGTGGATTGTACATCAAATTCAGCGCCCGACTCGCCCCTTCAGGTAGCAAGCACTCCACCGCCGTATCACCATCAAAAACAACGCTTTGTCGAGGCACTAACTTAGTGCGTTGATCGGGCAGTATCAGCGTGACCGGATGCGTGCCAACCACGGTGAAATGACGTTTCAGCCCAGCCATAACCGAGAATGGCCCCGGCCTTTCCAGCTCCGCCATCGACACCCGCCACCCCGGTGAGTCAACGCTGGCTTGGCGGGCCACTTCACGGGTAACGCCGCCACCATTGCGCCAAGCAACGGGCACCAGCTCGGCAAAGCGATATGTCATCCATGAGCCCATAAAGATGCCCGTCAAGGCGCCGCAGATTTGCGATAGCTCATAGAAGCATCAATACGACCCAGGATATAGTCGCCCGCGGCGACTGGCGGGTAAATCGCCTCGTCAGCAGCAACACCCAAATCGACAGGATCAACCAGCGCAGCATAGGTAGGATCATAAAAGGTGGCGATGGAATAACGTTCGCGGCCACTGGTGTTGATAACCCGATGCAGGGTAGAGCGAAAGCGGTCATTAGACCACCGCGCCAGCAGATCACCGACATTGACGACCAGCGACCCCTCAATGAAAGGCGCGTCAATCCAACGCTCGCTGCCCAGCTCACGCACCTGCAAACCACCGACGGCATCTTGGTAAAGCAACGTCACGCAACCATAATCGGTATGCGGGGCAACGCCAAATTGATCGGCTGGCCGATCATCAGACTGGACGGGATAATAGACCGCCTGAGTGCGCTGTAACGGCTTGGTGTACTTGTCAGCGAAGAACTCAGGATCAATATCCAGGCTCATGGCAATGGCACGCAGCAGATCCGCTCCGCAGCGGCCTACCTCAACAAAGTAGCGATCCATGGCTGGCTGAAACTCCGGCATAAAGTCTGGCCACTGGTTCGGCCCACGCAGTGCCTCGCCTGCCAGTACACTTGGGTCATCCTCGGCCAAGTCCAGCCCAAAACCATAGAACTCCTTCTCATCAGGTCGGGTTGCCTGATACATAGTGGCACCACCGCGCCGATGAAAACCACGGTGGTGCTTATTAACCGCCACCTGCGCCTTGCGCTCCAGTGGCTCAGCAAAGAAGCGCTGGGCGGCCTGCATAGCATCGTCTATTACTGCCTGTGATAAACCATGGTTGATGATGTAAAAGAACCCCACCTGGGTACAGGCGTTGTGTATCGCCTCCCCCGCCCGCGCGAGGCTATCAGGGTCGCCCTCACGCACGCCCTGCATATCAACCAGCGGTATGGTCATTGCTGAAGTTGTCATTACTTGAGTCTCCACTGTCAACGAAAAGCCAGCCCAATCCTTACCCGTGTTAGTCCACTTAGGCTATCGGTAGCGGCTATAAACAAGAACAGCCACAAGCAATAAGTATATACATATAAAAATGCTTTTATCTATCCATGTTATTAAAACAAATCCTATAAAATTTCGCCTAAAACGCACCAAAATCACACAAAAATCACCATTTATGCACTAAAAATTATCATTTTAAAATAATATCTAACAGCGCCAGGAAACTTAACCAATAGAACTTGCATAAATACCACCTACCTGTATATACATAATAGCAACGCTCGATTTCATAGCCACAGATTCACAACTATAGGTTCACAACAACAGCTGGGAAGATCTAAAAACCATTTTCAACACCCGCTGAGTGAGAAAAAGACTGTTTAGATGCTCCCAAATGATGCCCGTAAAGCACTTCAGAGGTCACCATGACATCAGTACAACGACTCTCCCCCGGCCAACTTACGCTTGCCACACTGCGCGCGCTTTTTGAGGACAGCCCCACTATCGAGCTCGATGAGGAGAGCAGGGCTAGAGTCGCTCGGGCCGAAGCAACGGTTAGCGACATTTTGGATAGTGGCCGCACCGTTTACGGTATTAACACCGGCTTTGGCGTGCTCGCCCAGACCTCAATACCACGCGCGTCACTCACAGAGCTCCAGCGAAACTTAGTGCTGTCACACAGCACAGGGGTTGGTGACAACTTAGACGAAGCCACCGTTGGTTTGATACTGGCGCTTAAGGCCGCCTCGCTGGCCCGTGGCCACTCCGGCGTACGCTGGCTGATCATTGACGCATTGCTGGCGCTTTACAACGCCCAGGTCTACCCCTGTATTCCCGCTAAAGGCTCAGTAGGCGCCTCAGGGGATCTTGCGCCGCTAGCGCATTTAGCCGCCACCCTGCTCGGCGAAGGCCGCATGCGCCATAAGGGACGCGAGATACCAGCCGTTGAAGGACTTGCCCTAGCGGGTCTGGCACCGCTGACACTAGCGCCCAAGGAGGGGCTGGCACTCATCAACGGAACACAAGTTTCCACTGCACTTGCGTTGCGCGGCCTGTTCGCCACCGAAAAACTATTCACCGCTGCCGTGCTCGCCGGTAGCCTGACAGTGGATGCTTTAAAAGGCTCAGACACCCCGTTTGACGAGCGCATCCAGGCCGTTCGCGGCCACCCCGGTCAGTGTGATGTCGCTGGTTTCTACCGCGAGCTGCTAGCGGGCAGCCGGGTGCGCGAATCCCACCGCGACTGCCCGCGGGTTCAGGATCCCTACTCGCTGCGCTGCCAGCCCCAGGTGATGGGCGCCTGCCTCGACCACTTACGCTTTGCAGCGGGCGTATTTCTACGTGAAGCTAACGCCGTTTCTGATAATCCGCTGATCTTTGACAACGGTGACGTCCTTTCCGGCGGCAACTTCCATGCTGAGCCGGTTGCCATGGCCTCCGATGTGCTGGCGCTGGTGATCTCAGAAATCGGCGCGCTGTCGGAAAGACGCATCGCCCAACTCGTCGACCCCGCCCTCTCAGGGCTACCGGCGTTCTTGGTCAACGACAGTGGCCTTAACTCTGGCTTCATGATTGCCCAAGTTAGTGCGGCGGCACTGGCGTCCGAGAACAAAACCCTGGCCCACCCCGCCTCAGTAGACAGCCTGCCGACCTCCGCCAATCAAGAAGACCACGTATCAATGGCGACGTTTGCCGCAAGGCGACTGGCCGACATGGCGTTTAACTCCAGCGCGGTAGTCGCCATTGAGCTACTGGCGGCGGCCCAAGGGGTGGAATTCCACCGCCCCATGACCACGTCACCTTCCCTCGAAGAAGCGCTGGCACTGATTCGGCGCGACGTTAAACATTACGACCGGGATCGCTACTTTGCCCCCGATCTCGTTGCCGCCCAGCGCTTTGTTGACGAGGCTATCTTCGAACCACTGCTGCCCCGCCCACGCCTCTACGCCGAAGGTTGATATGAAACGACGCTACGCCCCAAGCCACCGCTGGCGACACGCCCAAAGTATCGATGAACTGGCCTCGATGGCCAGTAGCCGACTGCCCGCCTTTGCCTGGGAATATCTCAATGCAGGTGCCGAGGACGAGCACACCCTCAACGACAATCGCAGAGCATTTCAACGCTGGCAGTGGCGACCACGCACGCTGCTTGACCTAAGCGAGATCGACAGCCGCACCACCCTTTTGGGCCAGGAGTGCGCAATACCCCTGGCAATCGCCCCCACCGGCTACAACGGCATGCTGTGGCGTGACGCTGATATCGCCCTAGCCCGAGCGGCGCAACGTCACGACGTGCCCTTCACGCTGAGTACCGTATCCTGCAATAGCCTTGAGGCGGTTGCCGCCGCTGTCCCAACCGGTCGGCTGTGGTTTCAGCTCTATCCACTACGCGATAAATCAGCGACCCAGGATCTGATCGAACGCGCTCAAGCAGCTAATGCAGAGGCTCTTGTAGTCACTACCGATGCAGTGGTGCTCGGTCGACGCGAGTGGGACAGCCGCAGCTACCTGAACCCTCGACGCCTGACCATGGGCCATACGCTAGATGCTTTGTGCCACCCACGCTGGGCCGCCCAGGCACTCTGGCCCAACGGCCTACCGACACTGGGCAACCTGCTCAAATACTTGCCCGCAGGGGAGCACAGTGCGGCCAGCGCAGCTACCTACATCAGTCAACAAATGGCGACCGACTTAACGTGGGAAGCGCTAGCCGAGATTCGCCAGCAGTGGTCGGGCAAGCTGATCATCAAGGGTATTCTCAATGCTGAGGATGCCCGCCATTGCCAGCGGCTAGGGGCCGACGCCATCGTGGTTACCAACCATGGTGGACGCCAACTGGATGGCTCGCCTGCCAGCCTCGACTGCTTGCCACCCATCGTCGATGCGGTGGGAAAAGAACTTGAGATTCTGCTCGATAGCGGCATTCGCCGAGGTAGCGATATTGCCAAAGCGCTAGCTCTAGGCGCCAATGGCGTACTCAGTGGAAGGGCCACGCTATATGGTCTCGCGGTTGGCGGCGAGGCAGGCGCTAATCATGCCCTGACGCTACTCCAGCAACAGTTACACAATACGCTTGCTCTGCTGGGTCGCCCATGCGTGTCCCAACTCGACCGCGACTGTCTGGGTCTTCCCCTCCATCTTTCACACGACAACTCACATTACCTCACGGCTAATTCGGTGGATTCGCCCACACAAACCGTGCAGCCGACTATGGGAGATCTATCGTGAGCATTGAACCCAGTAAAGACGATGCCTTCCTAGATCTGTTGCTAAGCGCCTTTGGCGACAGCGTGCTGCTGGGCGAGTCAATCCCGGCGTCTTGTCATAGCGATTGGACCGGCCACGCCGCCTGTCGTCCACTGGCGCTGGTACGTCCAACCAGCACACAGGAAGTCTCCAAGCTGCTGCAACTTTGCAACCAGCACCGCCGCGCCGTCGTCCCCCAGGGTGGCATGACGGGTTTAGCCGGTGGCGCCGTACCCACGGCTGAGAGTGTCGCGCTGTCATTAATCAAGCTCAGCGGCGTGGAGAACGTTGACCAAGATGCCGCCACACTGACGGTGCGAGCGGGCACTACACTTCAGGCCGTCCAAGACGCGGCTATAGAAGCAGGCTTTTGCTATCCAATTGATTTTGGCGCCCGAGGCTCTTGCCAGATCGGCGGCACCCTCTCCACCAATGCGGGCGGCCATGGCGTGATTCGTCACGGCATGACACGTGACCGTGTGCTCGGCCTCGAAGTAGTGCTAGCCGACGGGCGGATTCTCGATTTGATGAACAGCATGATCAAAAATAATACCGGCTACGACCTTAAGCACTGTTTTATCGGTGCCGAGGGAACACTAGGCGTCATCACCCGCGCTGTACTGCGTCTTGCCCCGCCCCAGAGGGAGTCCCGCACGCTTTTGTGCGCGCTACGCGACTACCCGGCGGCGGTCAGTCTGCTGCATCGACTGCGTGGCACCGGACTAGCCCTAGAGGCATTCGAGGTGATGTGGCAGGACTTCTATGCGATGAGTTGCGAGTGGCAGAGCAACCAGTCGCCTCTCCCACCAAGCTACCCTCTTTACGTGCTGTGTGAGGTCGAAGGCGATGCAAGCCACCTGGAGATGGTCCTGGCAGCCGCTCTGGAAACTGGCGAAGTGCAAGATGCCGTCATGGCAAGCACGATCAAACAGGCCCAAGAACTATGGGCAATTCGGGAGGCGACTGGCGAATTTCCCGTCAAGCTGGCACCGATCAACTTCGACATCAGTTTACCCATTGCAAAAATTGGCGACTTTGTTGAAGCGGCAGGCAAGCTGCTCACGCACCGCTGGCCAGGAATCCGCATCGTCAATTTCGGCCATATTGGCGACAGCAACCTGCATCTCACTGTAGATAGTAACTCGCTAACTGAGAACACCTCGGCGACTCACCACGCTATCGAAACCGATATCTACGGGCTGGTCGGTGAATACCGCGGCTCCATTTCTGCCGAGCATGGCATTGGTCTGCTTAAGCGTGAATTCCTGCATCACAGTGTCCGCCCCGAAGCGTTGAACGTTATGCATGCCCTCAAGCAAACATTTGATCCAAACAACATTCTCAATCCCGGCAAGGTGCTCAGTTAAGCCACCTTTATTCACCAACAACCGCACTCAAACAGGGCGAAGTTAATTCGCCCTTTAGTGCCAAAATTTGCAAAGCCATTATGTATATACAGGTAAGTACTTTCTGGCATGCAGTTTGCTTTTATAAAGCTGACGTACTGGTACGCACTGTCAGTTTCGCCCCCAACAGATCCAGGCGCCCTGACAGTTTCTTAATCATCCCGATGGAGTCATGACTCGATGAAAAAATCCAATCTACTCAAGCATTCACTCTCTTACCTGGCGATAAGCCTTGGTACTTCTTTTGCAGCCAGCACCGCCTCTGCGGATCTGCTTGAAGAGGTACAAGAACGGGGCGTTCTCAATGTAGGTACTGAATTTCATTTCGCCCCATTCGCTTATCTAGACAATGGCCAGCAGAGCGGACTCAACCTTGAACTTATGGAGCGTGTGGCTGAAGAGCTAGAGGTAAGTATTAATTGGATCGATCTGCCCTGGCCCAGCGTACTGCCAGGCCTTGAGGCTGGAAACTATGACTTCGTAGCTGGCCCGGCGATGATTACTCAAGAGCGCAAGCTACGTTACAACTTCACCCTGCCTATCGCTGATGCCACCGTCGCCATCTTAAAGCGTGCTGACGACGACTCTATACAAACCCCCGAAGATATCTCCGGCAAAGCGGCCGGTGGTGGTCGCGGCACTGCGCAGCTTGAGCAGCTAAAAGCGTTTGCCGCTGAATTGCCCGAGCCCCCAACGATTACCGAGTACGTTGATTATAGCCAAACCTACGCTGATCTTGCCGCGGGTCGGATTGATGCAGTAGCCAACTCACTCCCCAATATTGCCTACACCGCTACCCAACGACCAATGTTTGAGGTGGTCCATCCCCCCTTTGGGCAACCCGCCTACTTCGGCTATATGGCGCGCAACGATGAGGAGTCCGCCTCACTGGTGGAAGCCATCAACGAGGTGCTGCTATCTATGCACGAGGATGGCAGCCTAGCTGAGCTGCAAACCAAATGGTTCGGCGAGCCGATGGATGTTCCCAGCGAAGATTTTGAACCGGAGATCTAATCAGCTTGTGACGTGTTCGGGCGGTCATTGAGCTAGATACCGCCCGGTATGCTCTCCCTCACCTCCAGGGATATTGCCAATGTTTGACTGGCCAACCTTTCTTTTCAGCCTTCCGTTGCTTGGCAAGGCACTGCTTATCACGCTACAGACGTCGTTGCTGGGTAATGCCTTTGGCTTTGTCATTGCGATACTTATTTCCAGCATGCAGCTGGCAAAAATGCCACTACTACGGCGCCTCGGTGGCAGCTATATCTTTATCTTTCGGGGTGTACCGCTGCTCGTGCAGCTATTGGTCATCTACTACTTGGCGCCTATGTTTGGCCTACCCAACCTTTCCCCAATGGTTGCCGCGGTGATGGCGCTCTCGCTCTGCTCAGGCGCCTATATCGCAGAAATATTACGCGGTGGCCTGATGGCAATCCCCTCAGGGCAGAGTGAAGCGGCACATCTACTAGGCATGAGCCGTCCGGCTATTTTGCTGCGTATTGAGCTGCCCCAAGCGGTTCAAAGCACCCTCCCTTCACTGGTCAACGAGCTGGTATTGCTGATTAAGGCCTCAGCGTTAGTGTCGGTGGTCGGCCTGGCGGACCTTACCCGGGTGGCCCAGAACCTCGCCTCGTCAGACTACTTATTCTTCCAGCATTACCTGGTGCTAGCGGGGATCTACTGCCTGATTAACATACCGCTGACCATGTTCGGGCGCCGACTTGAGCGTCATTTAGAGAGGAGTCTGGCGTGACTTTCGATCTATCCATTATCACTGCCAATGCCGGAGCAATCTGGAACGCATTTTTAGTCACCATTTATACCTGGTTGGCAGGTAGCGTGCTGGGCCTTATGGCGGGATTACTGATTGCTGCGCTGATGCTCTTTGGTGGGCGGCCATTACAGCTGTTACTAAGAGTATTCATTGAGCTGGTACGCGGCACCCCCTTTCTGGTGATCCTGTTCCTGGTCTACTACGGCGGCCCCTCATTTGGCCTGCGGCTCGGCGCGATGACGGCTGGGGTGCTCTGCATCGCCTTCTATAGCAGTGTCTATTTTGCGGAAATTTTTCGTAGCGGTTTTGCCGCGGTGCCACGTGGGCAGCTGGAAGCAGGCGAGTGCCTGGGGCTTGGCCGCCTTCAGCTACTGTGGCGCGTACAACTACCGCAGATGCTCGTCCTTATCCTGCCAGCAATCTTCAATATGCTGACCATTCTGTGCAAGGAAACCGCCGTACTGTCGATTATCACTGTGCCGGAGCTAACCGCGGTGCTCACCGGTATTGGCACCCGCACCTTTACCTTTATTGAAACGTTATTAGTGCTCTGCATCGCCTATCTATTACTGATCGAGATCACCTCACGCGCAGGCAGGTGGCTTGAGCACCGCGTCGGCATCTACTTGCAGCGCTGAACAGGAGCTAGCTATGTCGCTTTCCCTATCCCCCACTAACGCTATCTCAGCAGTCCCGGCTGAGAACTCGAAGATAGCGCCAATCATCCATCTTTCAGCCGTCGGCAAGCGCTTCGGCAAAAATCAAGTGCTCGCCAATATTGACCTAGACGTACACCACTCTGAGGTGGTCTGTTTGATCGGCCCCTCAGGTTCCGGCAAAAGCACCCTACTGCGCTGCATGGCGTTCCTTGAGGAGTATGACGACGGCGAAATTCATATTGAGGGGCGTTTGCTGGGCTGGGAGATTGATGATCGGGGACACCGTAAACACGCGGGGCGCAACCGTCTTAACCAGGCTCGACGCAATCTAGGCATCGTCTTTCAGCAGTTCAATCTATGGCCTCATATGACTGCGCTGGGCAATGTCACGGAAGCGTTAGTGAGGGTAAGGCGCTTACCGCGACAGGAGGCTGAAAAAAAGGCGATGAAGGCGTTAGACAAAGTTGGCCTCAGTGAAAAAGCAAAGGAGTACCCCGCACGCCTTTCCGGTGGCCAACAGCAACGCGTGGCGATCGCCCGGGCGCTGGCGATGGAACCCAAAATCATGCTGTTTGATGAACCCACTTCGGCCCTCGACCCGGAACTGGTGGGTGAAGTGCTGGCCGTGATGAAGCAGCTCGCCCAGGAAGGCATGACCATGGTGGTGGTGACCCACGAGATGGGCTTTGCGGCCCAAGTTGCCGACAGCGTCGTTTTCCTGGATCAAGGCAGCATCGTTACCCGCGGCACCCCCAATGAAGTATTTCGTGATACCAACCATCCACGTCTACGCCAGTTCCTACAGAACTACCTTGACCGCAACGCCTTTTGGCATACGACCCCGGAGAAAACGAGCTGATGCCCAACCTCGACCCGACCCATCTGGCGCGCCGGGAAGTTCGCGAACTCAAGGGTTACAACGCCGGACTCTCAAGCGAGCAGGTCAGCAAGCGCTTCGGCGTAACACGTATCACCAAACTGGGTAGCAACGAAAACCCTCACGGCCCCTCTCCACAAGTAGCCGCTGCGCTCTCTAAAGCCTTGATGGATAGCGGCCTGTATCCCGATGCATCCTGCACTCTGTTACGTGGAGCGCTCGCGGGGCAACTGGATATAGCCCCTGAACGGCTGGTATTTGGCAATGGCTCTGAGGATCTGATTGCGATTTTGTGCCGGGTATTTCTCGACCACGGCGACAGCCTGGTGACGATCACCCCCGCCTTTGGCCTGCATACACTCTACCCGCACTCGCTAGGGGCCCATATCCACTCGGTGCCATTGCTTGATGGGGGGCGTTTCGATATCGATGGGCTGCTGGAGGCACTGGTCGAGCCGCCACGCGTGCTGATGTTCTCGTCGCCCTCCAATCCGGCTGGCAGCGCTTTATCCGCCGCTCAGCTTGATCAATTGCTTAATGCGCTCACCCCCTCCACCCTGCTGGTCTTCGACGAAGCTTATTATGAATACGCCAAAACGAGCCCCGATTACCCAGACGTGCTGGCCCAGCTGGCTCACCAGCAAAGTCCCTGGATCGTACTGCGCACCTTCTCAAAAGCCTACGCACTCGCTGGTTTGCGGATTGGTTATGGCATTGTTAGCAGCCCCGCCCTTGCCGACTTAATCGACCGCCTGCGTACGCCATTCAACGTCAACCGCCTCGCGCAAGTGGCGGCGGTGGCAGCACTCCAGGACACGACGCACCTTGAAACAAGCCTTGAGCTGACAACGAGCGAGCGCAGTCGCGTGGCGCAAGCACTGAAGGATATGGGGCTAACAGTGGTACCGTCACTGGCTAATTTTCTGTTCTTCGAAACGACCCAGCCATCAGAGCAGGTGCATGAGGCGCTTCTGGCTCACGGAGTGATCGTTAAACCTTGGCTAGAGCCTGGATACACCCATTGGGTACGTGTTTCGATCGGCAGCCGAGAGGAGAACGACCAGTTCTTGGCCGCGCTAGCGGCTTCAATGCCACACTAACCTAGCCCTAGCTGATTGCCTTATTATGACGACATTAGCGACTAGCTCTAAGTCATCACTGGAGTAGTGGATGAAAAAATCCGGCACCGATAGCGTCACCGCACCAAAAGCACTTTATTTACAGGCCAAACAGTTTGTATTGGAACGCGCCGCCTCAGGTTTTTGGAAACCTGGCGACATGATTCCATCTGAAAATCAATTAGTTAATGAGCTCGGCATGTCACGTATGACGATAAACCGGGCGCTGAGGGAACTGACTAACGAGGGTTTCTTAGAACGTACCAGCGGTGTAGGTACCTTTATTGCTGAGCGCAAGCCACACTCCAATTTATTGCAGATAGCCAATATTGCTGACGAAATAGCCTCCCGTGGCCATCGTTACCATTGCGAAGTACTTGAACTTGGTCGTGTGGCCGCACCGTTCTCCATTGCTTCAGCGCTTGAGCTGACCACCGGTAGCTCGGTCTATCATCTGCGCTGTGTTCACTACGAGGAAGAGCTCGCTGTACAGCTTGAGGACCGCTACGTTTCGCCTGCCATGGCCCCGGATTTTATTCACCAGCAATTTGATGACACATTGCAGCCTTCACGCTACTTATTGAACACCATCCCCGTAGACGAAATAGAACATATCGTCGATGCGCTATTGCCCTCGGAAGAAGATTCCAAAGCGCTAGATATTGATGTCAACGAGCCCTGTTTAGCACTTATGCGCCGCACCTGGAGTGCTTCACATGTCGTCACCTACGTTAAATTTCTCCATCCCTCAATGCGCTATCGTCTGGGTAGCCGATTCTCTGTCGATGCCAGTTCCCGAGCGGGCTGACCCTGTACCCGATGAGTTACACCATGAATACACAAATCAAACCTAGAAGCTGATGTACAAAGCAGAGAGTCACTCGGCACTCTCTGTGATAAAAGCGGCAAGATTAGCAATATCATCATCCGATAAACCGGTGGCGTTGGGGATCATCAGAAAGGAGTTTGAACCCACCTTCTCACCAGCCCGGTATGTTTCAAGGCGGGAGGTAATGTACTCCGCGTCCCGTCCGCTAAGCGATGGAAAGCTCGCCATTCCTTGTGCATTTGGGCCGTGACACTGAGCGCAAGCGTCCTTGTAGAGTGCTTCTCCAGCCGACTTATCTACCGCTTGCAGAGTAGCTGACCCCATCGTCAGCGCCGTCGCAATAACGAACAACAGTGATACCTTCATAGTGGCCTTTTCCCAGCAGAGTGGTCTTGATCAAAAAGCTTAAGACGGCTTGAAGAGATCGCAGCCGCACTGGCATACGCTAGGGCGGCTGCCAGTCGCTTATTCGGGAGTGATGCGGTAAATGCTTCCTTCATCAACCGCCGTATAAAGATCACCCTCCGGGCCCAGTACCAATGAACGGAAGCGAGCAGCTCCCATGGGTACCGGCATTTCGGCAACGTCATTGACCGAAAGACCATCTTCGGCGATATCAATCAGGTTAATGCGCTGCCCCACCGGCGTACCGCCGAAACCGATGCCCATAAAACCAACAACCAGACGGCCGTCCCAATCGCCCCACTGCTCGCCGACTAGAAACTCGGCAGACGAGATTCCCTGAGAAAGCCCATCGTTTTTCCAGGCAGGCTGCATAGCGTCCGGGTAGGTTTCGGTGTCGGTCACCGGCATATAGGCCGCCCGCTCTTTTGGATCCATCCCCTCGGTCTGATTGGGCTCATAACCACAGTAATCGTCCGGGCAATCACCACGGCCCGCCATGTTGGGTTTCGGATCCCAGCCACTGTTGCCACCATTGACCAGTGCATTGATCTCATCCGAATGCCAGGGGCCGTGCTCCGTCACGATGGGTTGGCCAGTCGTAGGGTGGAAAGTGATGCCCTGTACGTTGCGGTGACCATAGGTATAGATGCGAGGATCAAAGCCCTCAGGCGGTTTGTTACCCTCGGCAGCCTCGCCATCCCGGTCAATACGTAGCACCTTGCCACCAAGCAGCTCTGGTGACTGCGGAATCTCACTATTATGGTTGTCGCCCGTGGTTACATAGAGGTAGCCATCCTCTGGGCTGAAGCGAATACGGCCACCATTATGAGCCCCCGCGTCGCCGAACGGATGGTCGGTGGCAGCGGGCTTGTAGGGAATGTCCTCGACAATATCAGTGCGATCCGACACGTCATTAAAATCGCTATTTACCGTCATGCGCAGTACACGGTTAGTACGTGGTTCGGACATGTTGGAGGCTGAGTAGACGTAGACTGTGCGATTTTCTTCAAAATCAGGATCGATCGCCACACCATTCATCCCCGCCTGTCCTTCACAGACAAGATCATCGGCGGTGGTGGCATAGTCATCCGTACCTTCCATCCCCAGCAGGTGCTCTACTTCACCATCGGGGAGCCGTACCGAAAGTCCAAGACAGCGTTCGGTGTAAAACATCGTCCCATCAGGCAGAAAGGCCATATCCCAAGGGTTCTCAAGACCGGATAACACCTCAGACTGGCTGAGTTCAGGCTCATTGGCAGTAGCAACGGCGGGTAAGCCTATGATCACCGCAGAGGCGATGGCCGCACATAGCGGCCGCATAACGAGTTTATGGGACATGGCAGGCACTCCTTCCAGACGTTGTTTGTAATTGTTATCAACACTGCACGCGCTTATTGAGTTTAGGTCGCCAATCAGGGCGGTCAATACTCTTTGTCAATAATTGCTTGTCTAAAATTTTCCTACACGCAGCATCACGGCGGGTAACGATGAGTAATAAGCGCACAGCTAAAAATGCCTGTTACGTATATTGAATGTCGCTTTTCGACAACTCTTTATGGCTCAGCGCGACACACTAGTCAGCGAATAAACTGCTGAGTAGAGAGCACGCCATGAATCGCAATGTCATTCTCACCTGTGCCGTTACCGGCGCAGGCGACACCACCGCCAAGAATCCCAACGTACCCGTGACACCCAAGGCCATCGCGGCGTCCTGCATCGAAGCCGCCCGCGCCGGCGCCAGCATCGCGCATATTCACGTTCGCGACCCGGAGACCGGCGGCATCAGCCACTCTTCTGAGCAGTTCCGCGAAGTAATGGAGCGCGTACGTGAAGCGGATGTGGATATCGTCATGAACATCACCGCTGGCGGCGGCGGCGATTGGATACCCGATGCCACAGACCCAACTCGAGGCGGCCCCGGCACCGATATTCAAACGCCCGCCGAGCGTCACGCCCCAGTCGGCGAACTACTCCCCGAGCTGTGCACGCTGGACTGCGGCAGCCTCAATTTTGGCGATATGGTGTACGTCAACCCGGCTGATTGGTTGCGCGAACACGCCCGCCTCGTTCAAGCCGCAGGCGTTAAGCCCGAGCTGGAGTGCTTTGACCTGGGCCACGTGTGGTTTGCCCGCCAGCTTCAGCAAGAGGGGCTGATCGACGGCGACCCGCTTTATCAGCTCTGCCTGGGTATTCCCTGGGGCGCCGAAGCGGACACCGAAACCATGCTGGCCATGCGCAACAAATTACCCACCAACGCTAACTGGGCCGCCTTTGGTATCGGTCGCCATCAAATGCCCATGGTTGCCCAAGCCGTGCTGCTGGGTGGCCACGCTCGGGTTGGCTTGGAAGATAACCTGTTTTTAGAGAAAGGCGTGCTGGCTAACAACGGCCAACTGGTCGAGAAAGCGTCGACCATTATTGAAAACCTCGGCGCCCGAGTAATGACACCGGCAGAAACCCGCGCCCATTTGAAGTTACGCAACCCGTCAGGAGATGTTGTATGAGCCGCTTAGCCGTGATTGGTACTGGCGTGATTGGCAACGGTTGGATTGCCCGCGCCCTCGCCCAAGGGTGGGACGTCGTCGCCTTCGACCCGGATCCCAACGCGCCAGCGCGCACGCAATCGTTTATCGACAATGCCTGGGCTTCGTTAACCCAGCTTGGCCTTGCGCCCGATGCTAGCCCTGAGCGGTTAACCTTTGCGACCACGATCGAAGAGGCCGTAAACGGCGTTGACCTGATTCAGGAGAACGTGCCCGAGCGTCTACCGCTAAAGCAAGAAATTTTAGCTGCTATCGATGCCGCTGCCGCACCGGACGTCATCATCGGCTCGTCGACTTCCGGCTTCAAACCCACCGACCTGCAACAGCAGTGCCAACAAGCCCCTGGGCGCGTGATCGTCGCCCACCCCTTCAACCCGGTGTATTTACTGCCACTGGTGGAGCTTGTTGGCGGTGAGGCCACCCAGCCCGCCCAGATCGCCAGCGCTCAAGGGTTATATCAGTCGCTCGCCATGCGGCCGCTAGTGGTGCGCCGTGAAATTGAAGGGCATATCGCCGACCGCTTGATGGAGGCGCTGTGGCGGGAAGCCTTGCACTTGGTCAACGATGGCGTGGCCACCACCGAAGAGATCGACGCGGCGGTGGTTTACGGCTGCGGGCTACGCTGGCCTTTGATGGGCACCTTTTTAACCTTCCACTTGGCGGGCGGCGAGCCTGGCATGCGCCATATGCTGGAGCAGTTTGGCCCCGCGTTAAAACTCCCCTGGACCAAGCTGGAAGCGCCAGAACTCACCGACGAGCTCATCGACAAAGTGGTCGAAGGCTGTGAGCATCAGGCCGCGGGGCGTTCAGTGGCCACGCTGGACCGGCGCCGGGATGACTTTTTAGTCGAGCTGCTGGAAGTAGTGCAGAAATACTGGCCAGAAGCCGAAGGCCTAAAGGGACGCATTTAATGATCATCCATGAAACCCATGTCGCCCCCGAGTGGGTCGACTACAACGGTCACATGAACGACGCGGAGTACGCCCGCGTCTTTTCCCAGGCCTGCGAAGCGCTGATTGACCAGATAGGCTTAGACGAAGCGGGCCGTGAGCACTATGGCTTCACGATCTACACGCTGGAAACTCATCTCTGCTATCGCCGCGAGGCGCACCAAGGCCAGCCGCTCACTATTGATCTCACGCTGCTCGATAGCGATGCCAAACGTCTGCACGTGTTTTTCGCCATGTTCGATGACGAAGGCAACCTGCTGGCGACCAGCGAACAAATGTTGATGGGCATGAAACAAGCCTCAGGACGACCAAGCCCGTTTCCAGAAGCGGTCGCGAATCGCGTAGCTGCGCTGCCAAAGGCAAATGGCGATGCCTGGCCGGAGCTTGCTGGCCGTACCATCGGTATTCGAC
>TARA_R110002051_G_scaffold141279_1_pt1 | contig 18110 bp, 8 predicted proteins | sample TARA_R110002051 | Tara Oceans TARA_R110002051 (sample SAMEA4397023) | marine metagenome | biome: Polar Biome; feature: [MES] marine water layer (ENVO:01000295) within the mesopelagic zone...; material: water (ENVO:00002006), including particulate matter (ENVO:01000060) such as......
CGCTCATCTCCCAGATTTTAGCCCAAGCTAATTTTTGCTTTTCTAGTAAACCATCAAAACCAAGGTCATTGGCTTTCTTCAAAACATTTTTAGCAGCGTTGATCAATTCCGAGGCTTTATGATTTCTATCTACTGTATAACCGCCAAATTTATAAAGCGTTATAGTTTCTCCTTTTTTGACCTTTTGAATATAGCTATGTTTTATTTGAAATTCATTGGTTGTTTCTTGCGGACTTTGATTTACTACTACTCCATTGTAAACCAATTGCGATTGCATAAATGTACAAGTTGCAAAATTCGTTTTCATGGTATGAGCTTCAATAAAAGCTTGGTTACCTTCTGAAGTTATTGCAGTTGTATTCCAAAATTTATCATCCCAATTACTATCCTCATTAGTGATTCCGCTATCTAAATAAGGTTCAAAAATTATTTCAGCATCATTATCTATAATTGTAATTTGAAATTTAATTGCCCCTAATTCATTTAAATCTAAGCTTAAAAAACGAGTGGCTTTTACTTTTAATTTTATATCATTAGGTAATATTGTTATAAAATTACGTTGGTACCAACCTTCTTTCATATTTAGCTCTCTCTTATAATTTGTAATTGATTTACACGTATTTAAATCAAGATGTTCTCCGTTTACAATTACATTAATACCGATCCAATTTGGAGCATTCAACACTTTTGCAAAATATTCTGGATATCCATTTTTCCACCAACCCACGCGAGTTTTATCAGGATAATAAACACCTGCAATATAACTTCCTTGAAAAGTGTGTCCTGTATATTTTTCTTCAAAATTAGCACGCTGTCCCATAGCACCATTACCTATACTAAAAAGGCTTTCAGAAGATTTTACTTTTTCTTTATCAAAGCCTTCTTCAATAATGGACCACAAATCTGGTTTTATATAATCTTGATTCATAATTACAAATTAAATTACCATTGATTGACTATCTAGTAGTCTGATAGCTATTTAGGAATATGCAAATCTAAGAAATAAGTGTATTTAAAAATGAAGTTTCTATTTCTGTAAAATCATTAAAATTATATCTTGCTTCCGAAAGAATTTTAGCATCGCCTATGCCAATGCTAATCATTCTTGCTGCATTAGCTGCCTGAATACCTGCAAGGGCATCTTCAAAAACTACACATTTTTTTGCTGCAACTCCAAGTTGTTTTGCAGCAATTAAAAATACTTCTGGATCTGGCTTCGCTTTTGTGACACTATTACCGTCAATAATAACATCAAAATAAGAGAGTAATTCTACTTTTTCTAAAATTGGTTTTGCATTTTTACTTGCAGAACCCAAAGCAATAGGTATGAGTTTCTCTTTTAAATAATTGAGAACCTTAGGAACATCTGGTAAAATCTCTGAAGCGTCCATTTTTTCTATATAGGCTAAATAGTCTTCATTTTTTTCAATCATCCAAATATCAAACTGTTTTTGCGTTGCGGTTATTTTACCAATTTCTAGGAGAATTTCTAAACATCGTTTTCTACTTACCCCTTTAAATAATTCATTTTGTTGATGTGTAAATTCGAAACCTAATTCATTTGCCAACTTTTTCCATGCTAAGTAGTGATATTTTGCTGTATCAACAATAACACCATCTAAATCAAAGATAAATCCAATTTCGCTCATTGCTTTCTTTTAAATAAATTTGAATTATTCTATAACTTACCATGCCTTATTAATATGATATAGAATTTAGTTTTGAGTAGATTCTCTTTCTATAATTGTTGGTTCAAGAATTTCTGTTCTGTAGGTTTCAACATCATTTTCACTTTCAACCTTTTCAATTAACATTTCGGCTGCTATTTCTCCCATTCTTTCTCCATGTTGCGCAATAGATGTTAATGTGGGATTTGAGAATTTAGATAAAATTCCATCTGTAAAACCTATAAATGAGATATCTTCTGGAATTTTTAACCCCATTCGTTGAGCAATGCGCATACCGTGTATTGCATAAATTTCATTTACACATAAAACAGCATCTACTTTTTCATTCTTAAAAAAGTCAACCATTTCACTTCCTTCAACACTATTCATTGAAGGTAACCTTAATATTAAATTTTTGTCAATCTTAATATTAGCATCTTTCAAGGCTTGAAAATAACCATCAGATCTATCTTTACTAACACTTAAATAATCTTCTGTAGCGATTAACGCAATTTTTTTTCTCCCATTATCAATAAGTTTTTTAACGGCTCTATATGCTCCATCTTTATCATTAATAAGAACTTTATCACACTCCACACTATCAGTAACCCTATCAAATAAAACTAATGGAATACCTTGTTCTGTTAATTCAATTAGGTGATTATAATCATTATTGCGTTGAGTTTCTGAAGATAAAGACATAATAAATCCGTCAACACTACCGTTTGCAAGTATTTCCATATTTATTACTTCTTTATCAAACGACTCATCAGATACGCATACAATAACATTATATCCTTTAGCATTTGCATATTTTTCAATCCCTCTAAATACGGTAGTAAAAAAATGGTGAACAATATCCGGGATAATAACTCCAATATTTTTTGTTTTTTTGTTTTTAAGGCTAATTGCTATATTATTTGGCTTATAATTATACAATTTAGCAAATGCTTGTATCTTTTCTTTTGTATCTCTACTAATCTCTTCACTATTTTTTAAGGCTTTAGAAACTGTAGAAATAGACACTTCTAATTCTCTAGCGATATGCTTTAATGTTATTTTTCGCTTCAACATTTGAATTTATAGTTAGCTGATGTATTTCAAAATGTTAAATTAACACATAATTATCCATACTATTAGATTTAGTCATTTTTTAACAAATGACAGAAAAATAAAAGAAAAAATTAAAATTGTATATTTGTTTAAAATTTATAAATTCACACTTTATCAAAAGAATAATGAGAATACCATATTCAATGATAATTTAAATTAATATTCTGTCAATTAGACAAAGTTATTAACACGAAACCGTTTTCGTAGTTACCGAATGCAGACAGCATATAATTTTAACAAGAATTTTACATATTTTTAACTTTTGAATTTAAATTAACTCAACTTAAATTAATTATTTATGAAGATTAAGCTATTGAAAAGCTTGATGATTGCTGGAGCATTTTTATGTTTTGGTATCACACAAGCACAGGAGGTGTCTGGAACAGTTTCTGATCCCAATGGACCTTTACCAGGAGCAAGTATTCTAGTAAAAGGAACAACAAACGGTACTCAAACCGATTTTGACGGTAACTATACATTAAGTAATATTGGTAATTCAGCCACTTTAGTATTTAGTTATATTGGTTACAAAACAATTGAAATTATAGTAAATGGTAAAACCACAATTAACGTAACACTAGAAGAAGATGCGCAAGCCTTAGAAGAAGTTGTTATAATTGGTTATGGCACCACAACTGTAAAGGATGCAACTGGAGCTGTTTCAGCGGTAACTTCCAAAGATTTTAACGGAGGAGTTATTTCATCCCCTGAACAATTAATTCAGGGGAAGACAGCTGGTGTACAAATTTCTCAAGGAAGTGGGGAACCTGGTTCTGGTGTTGCCATCAGAATTAGAGGTACTTCTTCTGTTCGATCTAATAACGATCCTTTATTCGTGGTTGATGGTGTTCCACTTCCTTCAGGAGGTAGTTCTTCCGAAGGAACAGATATAGGTGTAGGATCTAGTTCAGCTAGAAATCCATTAAGCTTTTTAAATCCAAATGATATAGAAAGTATGAGTATCTTAAAAGATGCTTCATCAACTGCAATTTATGGTTCAAGAGGTGCTAATGGAGTAGTCATCATTACAACTAAAAGTGGTAAAGGTGGTTCGCAAGGCGGTACTTGGGAGTTTTCTTCCGATTTAAGCTTTTCATCACCTGCTAATGAGTTCGACTTATTAGATAGAACCCAATTTTTATCAGCTGTACAAGCTTTTGGAGGATCTGCAACAGATTTTGGAAATAATACGGATTGGCAATCATTGGTTACAAGAAATTCATCTTCAACAAATAATAACCTTGCCTACTCTCAAAATTATGGATCAGGTAATGTAAGGGCTACATTTAATTATGGTAAGCAATTTGGTATTGTACCAAAATCTTCTCAAGAAAGAGTTACTGGTAGAATTAATTTATCACAAAGATTGTTTGAAGATAAATTAAAGTTGGATTTACAAAGCACACTTTCCCGTGTGAATGATGAAGCTCCTCCATTAAGTGGTAGTGCTGGATCTACTGGAGACATGTTGGGTGCAGCGTATTCATCAAATCCTACTTGGCCTGCGAATAGTTCTTTCAACCCAGGTGATAGAATTAATGCATTAAACCTATTGGAGAACTGGCAAAGTCTAACATCTACTAATCGTTTTCTGATTAATTTTTCCGCTTCTTATGACCTTATACAAGATCTTACAGCAAAAGTTACTGTAGGATATGACAAATCCGAATCAACTAGAGAAGCTAATCTTGGAAGCAAATCTTTCAATGTATCTAGAGGGACTGGTGGTAATGGCAGAGGTGCCTTAAACGATTTAAACTTAGAAAATAGGTTACTAGAATTAACATTGAATTATAAAAAAGACTTAGGCACTTCAACATTAGAAGTACTAGGTGGTTTTTCGTATCAAGATTTTAATACCAAAGGTAGAAATGTTGAAGGTTGGGGTTATGGTACAACAAATCTTAATACTATGGCCACTGATCTAGCGAATTCGGCTAATATAATTGAATCTATGATTACTGGATCATACCAACAATATGGATATGCTTCGGGAGGTGATGCTGATCTTTTTGTAAACAGACTTTTCCCAGAACCAGTTTCAGATAGACTTGGCGAAGTAAATATTCCCATAAAATCTGTCATTTCTAATACGTTTGATAATACTGACGAATTGCAATCCTTTTTTGCTCGCGCAAATTACAGTATAGCAAATAAGTATTTGTTTACTGCTACGGTTAGAGCCGATGGTTCGTCACGTTTTGGTGAAAATAATCGTTATGGTATTTTTCCTTCTGCAGCTTTTGCTTGGAAGATGAATGAAGAAGATTTTATCGGAGATGCTATATCAACACTAAAACTTAGATTAAGTTATGGTATTACCGGTAATCAAGATGGTTTAGGTTATGGTAGGTTTGTGAGACGTCAAAGATATTCCAATCCTAGTATAGCAGATGGAGGAGCAGTGAATGTACCTGGTATTTCTACAGTAGAATTTGCCAATCCAGATTTAAAATGGGAAGAAACAACTCAATATAATGTAGGTTTAGATTTTGGATTTGCCGACGATCGATTTAGCGGATCTATTGATGTATATCGTAAAGAAACAAGAGATTTACTACTTAATATTGAAGCAGCTCAACCTTCTCCACAACCTACTTTTTTCCAAAATTTAGATGCTGTGGTGCTTAACCAAGGAGCTGAATTATCACTTAATTATGATATTTTACAAGGGGATGATTTTGGTTGGACAGCTGGTTTTAATGTTTCTTATAATAAGAACGAAATTACCGATTTCGATGGAGAAATTGCAGCAGGAACAATTCGTGGGGCAGGTTTAACCAATGCTTTTGCACAACGTTTAGCATCTGGACAACCTCTATATTCTTTTTATTTAAGAGAATTTACAGGGTTTGATGCAAATGGCAACCCTGTTCATGAAGGTGGTGTAGATAATCAGCAATTTGTTGGCAAGAGTGCTCTTCCTGATTTTACAGGAGGTTTATCAACCAGTGCCAATTATAAAAATTGGTCTGCATCCATGTATTTTAATGGTCAATTTGGAAATTATATCTACAACAATACGGCAAATGCCTTTTTTACAGGAGGTGCAATTGGTAGTGGAAATAACGTGACACAAAATGTAGCAACTTTAGCTGGGCAAGAAAGTAGGTTTGCTGAAGCTTCCGTTTCTACTAGATTTTTGGAAAAAGGAGATTTTATAAGATTGCAAACCGCTTCTATATCATATGATGTTCCTTTAAGAGAAGGATTATTTAAAACGATGAGACTTAGTCTAACAGGTCAGAATTTATTTGTGATTACAGACTATAGTGGTCTTGATCCAGAAGTAAGTGTAGTGCCAGCTGGTGGTGATTTACTAAATGGACTACCTATAGCGGGGATTGATTATAGTGCTTTCCCAAGACCAAGAACATATACAATAGGATTTAACGTAACTTTTTAATCATAGAATTATGAACATACAAAAATATATGAAACCCGTTTTCGGAACCATATTTGTGCTGGCAAGTTTTGTAGCCTGTACTGATTTGGAAATTGAAGAAACGGATTCAATCATTAGTACTGCAAATGCAGCTGGTTTTGAACCCTTGGCAAGTCCAGCCTCTTCTCTAGCTGATCTTTATAATAAAGTGGGAGGCGATTTTGGAAGTCAAGAACAAATGTATTCCCTATCTGAAGTAACAACAGATGAGCTATTGATTCCAACTCGGGGAACCGACTGGGGCGATAATGGAGTTTGGAGACAATTACACACACACACTTGGACTCCTGCTCACGTATTTATTAAAAATAGTTGGAATAGATTGAATGAAAACGTTTTTAGAGCTACAGAAATTATTGAAAGTAGTCCATCTGCTTCAGTCTTAGCAGAAGCCAAATTTTTAAGAGCATTCAATATGTTCTTTTTAATGGACTTTTATGGTTCAGTGCCATTTAGGGAAGTGACCGAAGGTCCTGAAATTAATCCAAAAGTATTGACTAGAGTTGAAGCTTTTAGTTTTATAGAAAGTGATTTAATGGATGCAATGCCTAGCTTACCTGACGGTAGCCCTGGAACCGCAAATACGGGAACCGCTACAAAAGCATCTGTAAATTTCTTGCTTGCTAAATTATATTTAAATGCCCACATTTATAATGGTAGTGCTATTGATAATGCCAATATGCAAAAGGTAATTGATGCCGTTGATGCTATAAAAGGTCTCGGTTTTGCTATAGAAACTGCTGGTTACTTCCAAATATTTGAATCTGCAGATGATACTGAAACGATTCTTTACTTAAAAAGTGATATTGGAGCAAGAATTTGGAATAGTCTGCACTACAATATGAACGCCCCAGATAATACAGGTGGAGGCTGGAATGGCTTTTCTACTTTATCTGAATTTTATGACACCTTTGAAGGAGCTCCAAATTCAAACTATGTTGGTGATGGTCAAGAGGAACGTAGAGGTTGGGTGCCAGATGCTTCAAATGCCGACAATATCAATTTAGGTCTTGGATATGGTTTTTTAATTAACCAACAGTACAATGAAGATGGAACAAAATTAAAAAACAGACAAGGAGGAGATTTAATCTTAACTAAAGAGTTAACATCTTTGGTAGGTAATGGAGAAACTGCTGGTATGCGAATTCTTAAGTACCACCCATATGATGTTACAAATGATGGGGCTGGCGTTAACTCATTCAGACAGCACCAAATTATGTTTAGGTATTCAGATGCCCATTTAATGAAGGCTGAAGCCTTAATGCGTATGGGAGGGGATCCAACTGCATTGGTTAATGAATTACGTCAAACAAGAGCTAATACTCCAGATTTAGCAACGGTTAATGAAGATGTTTTATTAGCAGAAAGAGCTCGTGAATTGTATATAGAATTTTGGAGAAGAAACGATTTAGTACGATTCGATAAATTTACTGCACCATGGTCTTTAAAAGAGTTAACTGGAGATGCTAAGGTAAATTTATATCCAATACCAGAAACAGCTTTATTATCTAATCCTAATTTAGTTCAGAATCCAGGATATTAACTAATTATTTAAAAAATAAAACCCCTGATTTGATATTCAAACTAGGGGTTTTCTTATGCTTGATTTTAAATAATAAATCACCATATTAATAATATACATTTTTTAAACCATCTTTACTTAAAATTAAAGATTTTTAAAGTCCCTGTACAGATATTATTTGTAAACATTATCTATTCCATCAAATAAAAAATCTATTTCATTGATTATTTGTACTATAAAATTACATACGATATGATGTTCTTACTCAATTTTTAATGGTAAAAACACTTCTGTTTTCCACTCAAGTGCATCACCGCCAAAATTAGGGTTATTAAAAAAAACTTCTATGGGTTTTTTGATGATCTCTATACGCTTATCTTTTGCATAATCAAGAAGTTTATACCATGCTCTATCCGAAGTAATATAGTTACCATTATAGACTGCTTTTAGCATATCACCTTCCTTAAAATATTTATAGTTAATTTCGGTGCCTTTTGGAAGGCTATCTGTTTTAATAATTGGATAACAAAAATTATAATGTAAACTATCATTTTTTTGATTCCAATAGGTAATTTCAAGAAAAGGTCTACCATCACTTTTTATAACATCACTATTACTGGTCATTAAATTATCTAAAATAGGGAAGGTACTCATCATTCCCGCTGCTTTTTGTAATTGAGTAGTCTTAATCGGTATATACATAATATAACTCGATTTAAGTTTTTCTCTACCTACTACTTTTACTTTAAAATCAGATAAATGTAATTTAAGATTCTTATTAAAATCTAAAAGTCTTTCTCTAGTATCCTTCTCAAAAGTAGTTTCAAAAAAAGGAATCCGCGCCTTGTTTTTAAGACTATTCTTAATATCAGTGATATATACGTTCACCTTAGATGTCGAATCTGAAATTGGAGATATGACCCAATTATACCTTAATATCTTATCAGAAAAATTTAGCTGCTGTTCTATATGGTACACATCATCACTTTTAATAATCTTAGAATTTTCCATGGTGTTTGACCATGTCTTAATAGTTTGATTTACGACACCTGGATAGGTATTTACTTTAAAACTAACTAGATAATCATAGGGTTTAATAAAAAAATACCATGTAGCAAAACCCATTATGAGTATTACTAATACACTTAAATACGTTCTTTTCATTTCTTATTTAGAAACTAAACTATTCTTCCTCTTCATTTTTAGTTTAGTAACAACAAAATCTCCTAAATCTCGACCTTGCTTTACTCCAACTTCTATTGCCGCCCGATAATGTATTCCACCATACATTCTACTTATGGCTGCCTCATCAGCAGCCTGCGTGAATGATGCAAATGTTCTCACAGGCAATCCATAAGGGGTTTCTGTATCATCATCAAACGAAAAATCATCTCCAAAAACACTAGTAAGCACAGTCGATGCAGCTCCAGAAACAACAGAGTGACCGCTTGTGTATTCAGGAAAAGGAGGAGTTTGTAAAACTGGTTTCCAACTATCGTCTATATATTGATTAATTACCGTTTCTGGTCGAATAAGATTGCTTCTGTATTTTTCATCCCAACAACTTATAAAAGCATCAAAAATGGCAATTGACGTTTTAGTATAAGCATATACTGTATCATCAAAATCTAAATTAGACTTTCTGCTTGCTATTTTTGTAATACCAATCCAATGAGCGCCAGGAGTTATTTTTTTTGTGGCAAACATTAAATGTCCTTTTGTTACAGAAACATAGGGGTTACAATCCCAAAATTGTGCAATTTTTAGCTCTTCAGAGGCATCTCCCTTTTTATCCATCTCATTCTTAATATCGTAAACCTCTTTTACTTCTTTATAAAAATCAGAATTTACGTCTAATGAAAAAACTGGAGGAGGTATCGGTTTAAATTGATCTGGTGCTTCAAGAGCAAATGTTCTTATTTTACTCCAATGTGGCTCAATGCCATCTATATAAGCTGGTGGAGTTGGCTGCCAACGTGTAACATCATCAGTATTTACTGTGAATTTAGGCATTGTACGGGTTTGCTTATAATTATCTTTATCCATCCATATGGCTATATGTTCCGCAACTTCTAATCCGTAATTTTTAGAATTATTAAAAACCGTTTCATTTTTGACTTGCCAAATACCGTATAGACTATCTCTATAAGTATCTATTACTTGTTCAGAAAAAATAAGCCTCCTACTTAAATCTATATGCGCAATAAGAGCCGCCATTTGATAGTTAATAACTTTTGAATCGTTTGGCAATGGTATCGCTTTATAGCCATTAATTTTACCTTCTAAAGATTCATATTTTTCATTCTGTAGTGCTATGATTTCATAAGCAGCTATATTGGGATAAGCAAATATTCTACTTGCAACTGGTGGCGAGAATATATCATGAATCATAATCTCTGTAACTTTATCAATTGACTTATGTATTTCTTCTGCACTAATCACAATGGTCTCTTCTTTTTTACAAGAAGTGAGTAGGGTCATAATTATTAAAAAACCAGCTAATTTCGTTTTCATATTGTTTTTATTTCTTCTTAGGTAATTCATAAACTTGTGATTTGCTATTATTTATTGTTACTAATAAATAAGGCTTATTTTTTAATTGAATAATATTCAAATGTCTTATAGAATTTAAAGCAAATTCAAGACCTATAGAATTACCCAACAATATCGTATTCTCATTTTTTATTAAAGCCCCTGAAAAAGAATCAAATCTACCATGGAATGGCTTTACTCCAAAATAATTTCCCCCTACAAGAATTTCTTCTTTTCCATCATTATCAAAATCAAAATTTAAGAAAGAACGCAAAGGTGAAACTTGTAATGCTTTTGGAAAGGGTATAAATTCATAGGTGCTACCATTATTTTTTAAGAAACCAGATCTCAGTTCATTTACTTCAAATAATACTGCCTGATTTAGCACTTTCGGTTCAATAATTTCCTCAATATTTTTACCCGCAAAAGATTTAAAATCGACAAACTTTTTTCTTAAACTGGCCATCTGACCTGCTAGTTCTCCTAAATCACCTATTGGGTAATATTTTCCATTTTTTTCTACGGTAACAATTGTTTCGGTACTCCCATCCGCATCAAAATCTGAATAAAACATTTTTAATGGATACGCTCTTGAAGCTTTAAATTTCGAATTACTTCCCCAGTTCCCTAAAAGATAATCTTTATCGCCATCGCCATCAATATCAAAAGAAATAATACTTTGCCATAGACCATTCAATTTTTCTATACCGACATTTACTAATTCGAATTTTCCGTTGTTATTCTTAAAAAATTTAGGTGCCATCCACTCACCTATTATGATCAGGTCTTTTATTCCATCCTTGTCAAAATCGTCCCAAATCGCATCAGTGAACATCCCAACACTTTTAAATGTTTCATTTTGAACAATAGTAAAAACCCCGCCATTATTTTCCAAAAGATATGAGGGCGGTATCTTTCCAAAATCGTTTGATGTCGCATTATTTCCAACAAAAAGATCTAAATCACCATCATTATCAAAATCATTTTCCTTAATTATTGACGCATTTTCAAAATATGCTGGAAAAGGTACTGTTTTAAATATAGTGTCTAATTTTTGGTAATAACTATCTAATAAAGGTTTCATTTGGTTATAAAAATCAGCACCTCCTGAGCCTAAGACTACATCTGAATTACCATCCTTATTAAAATCAGCAATTACTGCTGCTACATCTTCTTTTATAGAATCTTTTGCTATAGAAGGTATTTTAACTTCAGTATAACTACTATCTGTTTGAATATAAAATTTCGATGGAAAGTATTTTGATCCCCCAAACAAAACATCTTCTTTACCATCATTATTAAGGTCTCCCAAAGCAACGGCAGGACCACGATCCGATATTTGATAGGGTATTAACTTTTGACGGTTAAAATCTATATAATTATCTTCAACATGGGTAAAATTGATCCCTAAATTATTTTTTACTCTTTGAAATACTTTTTGTGTTTTTGGCTGTAGTGTTAGATAATCAAAGGGTTTATTGCCTTTTGGCTTTAAAATCAATGTCTGGTTTACGGCTACATTTTTTAATACTTGAAAAGTTTTGTTAGGCCATACAATTTTAATAGAATCTATTTTTTTACTGTTACCGAATCCGAAATGGACTATTGGTTCGGATGATGCTTGAAAGCCTCGAACTGTATAAAGTTCTTTATATTGCAAATTGCCGTTGGTATAGGCAAATACTTTTGTCCCTAATCCAAAATTATTTTTGGACTCGTAATTGAATTTTATTTTTAGGTAACTTGCTTTATTATTTGTTTTATTGATATAAACCATTGCTTTATGATTGATGTTATTGATAACAATATCAAGATCACCATCATTATCAAAATCGCCCATAGCAGTAGCTCCTGAAAACAAGGTGTCTTTCACCATCCATTTACCTGATTCATCAATAAAATTATTGTTTTTTGAACCTTTATAAATATAATTATGTACAGCTCCTGAAGGCATCATATTAAGTGCCTGTTGATCGACTAGTTTGGTGTCGTTTATTTTTTTTCTAATTTGATCATTAGACACAAAGTTTATATAGTCTAAATCATTAGGCCTTTTAGGTATTCCGTTAGAAATAAATAGATCTTGTTCCCCATCTTGATTATAATCTGCAAAAAGAGCACTCCAGCTCCAATCAGTAGCCGCAACACCATTCATAAGTGCTGTTTCAACAAAAACATCATTCTTTTGGTTTACTTGCAACATATTTCTTGTGAACTGATATTGATACCCTAAACGCTCAATACGTAAGTTTTGCGACTGTACATTATCATCCCCCATAGATGATTTTAAAACCTTTTCATCCTCAGGAAGCATATCCAAAGAAATTAAATCGGGCCAACCATCATGATTGATGTCTGAAACATCATTACCCATTGAAAATCTGGAAGTATGTCCGAAATATTTTTTTAGACTTTCTTTGAAGGTGCCATCACCATTATTCAAATAGTAATAATCATCTTCATGAAAATCGTTGCCAATGTAAATATCTGGGTAGCCATCTTGATTGAAATCGGCTATTGATATCCCAAGACCATAGCCATTTGGTCCTCCGAAAATTCCAGCTTCTTCACTTACATCTGTAAATTTTCCATTATCGTTTCGTAATAGCTTATCTCCTGTTTGATAATTTCTCTTTAGTCTTAAATCTGCTTTCCCATATGATTCTTGCGTATGAATTGCATGATTCAGTAAATACATATCTAAATCTCCATCAAGATCATAATCAAGAAACGCTGCAGAAGAACTATAGGAATCAAAATCTAAGCCATATTTTGCAGCACTTTCTGTAAATGTTTCATCGCCATTATTAATATACAATTCATTAAAGCCATTAAAACCATTGATACCCACCACAGCACAAACATAAATATCTAATAAGCCATCACCATTTACATCTCCCATTACCGCTCCTGTATTCCAAGTACTATTTCCCGAAACACCAGCGCTTTCCGTTATATTTTTAAATTTAAGATTTCCTTTGTTCAAATAAAGCTGATTTTTCACTTGATTCCCTGAAAAGAAAATATCCGGAAGATTATCGTTATTAATGTCTCCGACGGACACTCCGCCACCATTATAAAAATATAAGTAATCTAAAATATTTTGGTCACTTTTTTCTGTTAAGGTATTAATGAATTGAATACCTGTCTCCTCTGATGTTGGATTTTCAAATATTTCGCCTTCGTTATTACTGCAACCAAATAAAAAAAATAAAAAAAATAATGTCGAAAAAAAATTATTCATTTAATTCAAAAATCTTAGGTTTATTATTATTTATTGCAGCTATTAAATAGTTTTTGCCATTTTTATCTTTAAATTGCTCCAAGTGTTTAATTTCATCTTTTATAAAAAAGCCAGAAGTATTATAATCTTGCCAAGAAAAATTAAGCTTTCCATCTCCTAATAACACATTACCATAGCTTGCATCAAGTCTTGAATATTGCGGCTTGAATTCAAAATTATTTCCTCCCATTATAAGATCAAGGTTTCCATCACTATTTACGTCTGCACAACTAATACCACACACACATGATAATTGAACCCTACTAGGCAAAACTTTAATCGTGAATTTACCCCCGCCATTATTTATCGCAATAACCGATTCCATTGTATTGGCTGTTTTAACAATTGTATTTTTAAATACTTCTTTGGGGAATATTTCTTCAACTGTTCTTTTTGCATAATCAGAAGCCTTTAAATTTTGCTTTTTCAAGGATGCAATTTGTGAAGTTAATTCTCTTTTTTGATGAAGAGGATAATCTTTCCCATTAAAACTGCGAGATGTAATTTGCTCAATTGTACCATTATTATCATAATCATTAATCCATAATTTCATTGGTTCAGTTTTTGTAGCTTTGTATGGGACATTACTACCTTGGTTACCCAAAATAAGATCAAAATCGCCATCATTATCAAGATCGGCAGATGCCACAGTACCCCACCATCCGCTTAAACTATCAAGAGCAGAGAATAGTTTAGAAAGCCTTCGCCCTGAATTTTTATAAATGTTTGGTGTTCCCCATTCGGAAACAGTAATTAGGTCTTTTTTTGTATCTCCATCAATATCAATCCAAATAGCATCGGTTATCATTCCTGCATCTTTGAGGTCATAAGCTAACTTCTCTGTTGCGTTTATAAATTTTCCGTCACCGACATTCTCTAAAAATAAATGATTAGGGTTTATACCATATACACCAACAACACTTCTTGATCCTACAAAAACATCGATATCGCCATCATTATCAAAATCATAAGGTGATATTACCGAAATATTTTTAAAACTTGATGGAAGGTTTTCTATTGATTTTGTGAAATTCCCATTTCCATCATTTATATAAAGACGAGGTCTATAGGTGTTTTCATCTGTTAATTGGTTCCCGCCATTGCCAACCATCAAATCTAAATCACCATCATTATCAGCATCAAAAAATGATGCCGCAGTATCTTCCAAATTAGCATCTAAGTCTATATCTTTTTGCTCTGATTTGACTAATTTACCATTACCTTTATGAAGGTATATAGTTGCTGGATATCCTTTTGCTCCGCCTATAAAAACATCTTCATTACCATCACCATCAACATCACCTACTGTCATAGCAGGTCCTTCTTGAGAAAGCATTTTCGCGATAAGCCCCTCATTGTCAAAATCTTGATAATTATTCTCTTTATGAGCAATTAAAGTGCCTTCATTAATTATTTTAAGCAATGTTTTCTTGTTTTTCCCTTTTGGAATTTTATAGGTTTCCATTGCTTCAGAGTGCTTTAAAGTTATCGTTTGATTTGCGTTAATATTGATGAGTTTTTGAATTTTATCATCTGGCCACAATACCTGTAAAGAGTCAATTTTTTTTTGTTTACCAAGTCCAATTACCATTGTATAATCCATGGAAGACTGAAAACCACGTGATGGCATTTCATCTTGCAAAATTATTTTTCCATCAAAATAAAGCCGCACACTTGCACCAACAGCAAACTTATTTTTATCTGCACCTTCCAGTTTTACTCTTAAAAAATTATTACCAGTAATTTTTTCGGATTTATTTTCATAGATAAAGGCTTGCATGTTTACATTGTTAACAACGAGATCAAGATCTCCATCATTATCCAAATCTCCATAAGCAGCACCATTTGAAAGGCTAGGTATCTCTAAGCCCCACTCTTTTGCTGCATTTTTAAAGGTAATATCCCCATTATTTTTGTATGCGTAATTACTTTGAGGTCTTATCGGCATTTTATTGATTATAGAATCTATAGATTCTTTTCTTCCTGTTAAAGCCATTTTTTGAATAATCTCATTGGCAAAAAAATCAACAAAATCTAAATCTGTTAGATCATGATTCACCCCATTGGTTATATAAATATCTCTAAGGCCATCATTATCCATATCAAATAAAAGTCCTGCCCAACTCCAATCGGTTTTTGCAATACCACTATGATAAGCTACTTCAGAAAAGGATCCGTTCCCATTATTTAATTGAAGTGTATTTTGAATATATTGCTGGTAAAAATCTTTGCTTTGCTTTAATTTAAATACATTATAACCTTCAAACTCCATTACAGATTTTACTCTTTCATCTCCTTCAGGAAGCATATCTGTTATAAAAATATCATTTAAACCATCGTTGTTTATATCCGCTACATCAACACCCATTGCTGACAAACAAAGATGAGATGTCCAATTTTCTATATCTTCTGTAAAAGTACCATTTTGATTATTTATATATAAATAATCACGTTCATAGAAATCATTGGAGATGTAGATATCGGGATATAAATCTCCATTAATATCATTTATCATGACTCCAAGACCAAAACCAATAAGACTTCCAAAAATCCCAGCTTCCTCGCTAACATCAACAAATTTTCCATTGTCATTTCTCAACAACATATCTCCTACACCTTTAAAAATATCAGGAACACCCTCCCAATCTTGCGCCCTTACTTCTCTTTGTTCAGCATAACCAAGACTACTCACAGGTATATTACTATTGTTTAGTATATACGCATCTAAGTCACCATCCTTATCATAATCAAAAAAAGAGGCATGAGTTGAAAAACCTGTTTTAGCTAAATTGTATTCCGCTGCTTTTTCAGTAAATGTTAAGTCGCCATTATTAATGTAAAGGTCATTATCATGATTATTCCCTTCCATATTACCTGCATTACTAACATAAATATCTAGCAGTCCATCATTATTAATGTCAACCATAACTACCCCTGTCGACCATGGCTTATTACCTTCCACGCCTGCTGATTCAGAAATATCTTCAAACTTTAAATTACCCTTATTGACATAAAGTTTATTTTTCTCCATATTCGCAGTCAAATAAATATCAGGTAATCCATCATTATTAACATCTCCAATAGCGACACCACCACCGTTATAAAAATTGCGATATTTAAAAATGTTAAAGTTCTTTTGGTTGACTACCTTATTGACAAAATTTATTCCAGTTTCTTCTGGCGCTAACATTGAAAAAAGCACTTTACTATTTTCTTTGGTTTCCTGTTCTTTCTTATTTTCACGATTACAAGAGGTAAAAAAAGCACAATAAATTAAAAGCAAAAACAGTCCTCTTATTTCTATCAATTTCATAAATGTATAAATTTTCTTGAGCATTTAAATTTAAAATATAGAGAGTTACATATGTACAATAAATGATATATGTAATCAAAGTTAGATTTCTTTTTAAGTCACAACATACACTTCTTGTCTTGTATTTGTGCTCTAATCAAAAGACTTCCTTTATTTTTTATTTCCTGAAATATTTTCTTAATTGCTTTAATTATAAGGTATTCATTTTCTTTTTTATTAAAAAAAGAAGTTAAAATTGTATATCTCAAATTAATCTAATTACTATTTTTAGTAAATAATTTTAAAGTTACGAAACATTTCATATTGGCACTAAACCTCGATTCATAAATAAATCTATAAAAAGAAGCTGATTAAAGCAGCTCCCTTTTTTATTCAATAGCAATTATCGCTATCGAGCAAAATAGATATAAATTCCAATTACGATTACGCAAATAGCAATCCCAACTTGATTTACATATCTATAAGGCGTTATAGAAACCTGATTCGTATATTCTAAAACAAAAGGTTCTTTTCTTGGATAAAAATAACCGATCAACAACATGATTATAGTGTTTAAAACAAATAACATAGCCATTACATGAAGAAAATGTGGGTAATTATCATCCCCAAAAACAAATGGTTTTAAAATAAATTGGCTGATGATATACAAGGCAGAGCCAGAAAAAATACCGATTTTTGCAGCAATTGCAGGTACTCTTTTTGTTAAATAGCCCACAACGATTATAGTGAAAATAGGAATACTATATATCCCGTTAATTTCTTGTAAATAGTTAAATAAACTACCTGCATTTGCAATTAAAGGAGCTATAAACATAGCTGCTAAAGCTAAGCATACCCCAAATATTTTACCATACTTTACTACAATATTTTCTGGAGCATCTTTGTTAATATGCTGCTTATAAATGTCAATTCCAAATAAGGTCACTGAACTATTTAAGACACTATTAAAAGAACTTAAAATCGCTCCAAACAAAACAGCAGCAAAAAAACCTACTAGTGGTTTTGGTAATACGGCACGAACCAATTCTGGATAAGCCAAATCACTTGATGCTAATCCATTATTAAAATAATGATAGGCAATCATACCAGGCAATACTAAAATTATTGGCCCTAATATTTTTAAAAAAGAGGCAAGCAATAATCCTTTTTGACCTTCAGCCAAATTTTTTGCCCCTAAAGCACGCTGAATTATTTGTTGATTGGTACCCCAATAAAATAATTGCACCAACATCATC
>TARA_R110002051_G_scaffold184196_1_pt1 | contig 18103 bp, 22 predicted proteins | sample TARA_R110002051 | Tara Oceans TARA_R110002051 (sample SAMEA4397023) | marine metagenome | biome: Polar Biome; feature: [MES] marine water layer (ENVO:01000295) within the mesopelagic zone...; material: water (ENVO:00002006), including particulate matter (ENVO:01000060) such...
GTGATATCGTCATGGGTCGGCCCGATCCCACCGGTCGTAAAGACATATGTGCAGCGGGCGCGCAGCGCGTTGACGGCTTCGATGATCGCATCGGTGTCGTCGGAAACGATCCGCACTTCCCGCAACTCGATCCCCAGATCGGTGCAGAACTGCGCCGTGGTTGCGATGTTGACGTCCTTTGTCCGTCCCGAAAGGATTTCATCCCCGATAACGATCAGGCCGGCAGTGACTGCTGTTTCATTCATGGGTTCAATGCTCTAAACGGAGCGTCATGGATGCCCTTCCCGGTCCGGGAAATCAAGCAATTCTGGTGAGTTTATGCACTTTTCAGGGCCTTTGACCCGCGGCACGCTGATCAGGCGCTACAAGCGCTTCCTTGCCGACGTTACGCTCGAAGCCGGTGATATCGTTACCGCCCATTGCGCCAATCCCGGCGCCATGACCGGGCTCGCCATGCCCGGCCTGCCCGTCTGGCTCTCCAAATCGGACGATCCGAAACGCAAGCTGGCCCATTCTCTCGAACTGGTCGAACTGCCCACCGGCATTGTGGGCATCAACACCGCCCACCCCAACCGCATCGTCGGCGAAGCCTTGCGTGCCCGCGCCATTCCCGAGCTGGCCGCCTATGACGGCATAAGGCCTGAAGTGAAATACGCCGAAAAAAGCCGCATCGACTTCCTTCTGACCGGCCAAGGGCTGCCCGACTGCTATCTCGAGGTCAAAAACGTCCATCTGGTGCGCGCAGCGGGGCTGGCCGAATTTCCCGATTCGGTAACCACGCGCGGAGCGCGTCACCTGGCCGATCTGGCGCGCATGGTCGGGGAAGGCCACCGCGCGGTGATGCTTTATCTCGTCCAGCGCGGCGATTGCACTCAGTTCACCCTCGCCGCCGATATCGACAAGGCTTATGCCAGAGCGTTCGGCGAGGCGCGCGCGGCAGGGGTTGAGGCCCTGTGCTACGCCACCGATATAACGGCAGACGCGATCACCCTCGGAGACCCTCTTCCCATACGCGAGTGAGCCGATTACCTTGCCTCCAACAGGAGACCACAATGACCACCTACGTCGAAGCGGCGGCCAAGAAGAAACGCATGCCCGGTGTCATCCCGCTGCACGGCGAGGAGGGCTTCGCCGGCATGCGCAAGGCCGGCGCGCTGACCGCCGAAGTGCTCGATCTTATCGTTCCCATGGTCGAACCGGGCGTTCCGACTGCAAAGCTCGACCGCTTCGTTTATGAGTTTGCCCGCGACAACGGCGCCGCGCCGGCGACGCTCAACTATCGCGGCTACCGCTATTCCACCTGCACCTCGATCAACCACGTCGTCTGCCACGGCATGCCGGGCGAAAAGCCGCTGCGCGAGGGCGATATCGTCAATATCGACGTCACCCTGATCGTCGATGGCTGGCACGGCGATTCGAGCCGCATGTATCCGGTGGGTGAAATTTCCCGCAAGGCAGAGCGGCTGATCGAGATCACCTATGAAAGCCTGCGACTGGGCATCGAAGCGGCCAAGCCGGGCAACACCACCGGCGACATCGGCGCCGCCATCCAGCGCTATGCCGAAGGCGAGCGGGCCAGCGTGGTGCGCGATTTCGTCGGCCACGGGCTGGGCCGCCTGTTCCACGATGAACCCAACATCATGCATTTCGGCAATCCCGGCACCGGGGTCGAACTCAAACCGGGCATGATCTTTACCATCGAGCCGATGATCAATCTCGGCCGGCCGCAGGTCAAAATCCTCAACGATGGCTGGACCTCCGTCACCCGCGACCGCACGCTTTCGGCCCAGTGCGAGCATTCGATCGGCATAACCGAAACCGGAAACGAGATTTTCACGCTCTCGCCGCGTGGTCTGTTCAATCCCCTGGAGGCCCGCAACGATCCATGACGTCGAAACCGGGGGCAAGCGACACGAATGGATTGGCCGAAGCGGCGCCCGATTATCACGGGCATCGCGACCGGCTGCGCGAACGCTTTACCAAAGGCGGCTCAGCGGCACTGCAGGATTATGAACTGCTCGAGCTCTTGCTGTTCCGGCTCCTGCCTCGCCGCGACACCAAGCCCATTGCCAAGGCCATGCTCAAGCGCTTTGGCAGCTTTTCCGAAGCGATTGGCGCCCCGCCGCATTTGCTCGAGGAAATCGACGGACTGGGGCCCACAGCGATCACCGATCTCAAGGTCATCCTCGCCGCCGCCCAGCGCATCGGCAGGGATGCCGTACACGACCGCCCGATCCTGGGCTCGTGGACCGAGGTCATCGATTACTGCAAGGCCTCGATGTCATACGAAACGGTCGAACAGTTCCGCATCCTGTTTCTGGACAAAAAGAACAAGCTGATCGCCGACGAGGTGCAGCAGATCGGAACGGTCGACCACACGCCGGTCTATCCGCGCGAAGTCATCAAGCGCACTCTGGAGCTTTCGGCCACCGCGCTTATCCTTGTGCACAACCACCCGTCGGGCGACCCTGCGCCGTCGTCAGCTGACGTCCAGATGACCCGTCAGATCGCCGATATCGCCAAGCCGCTGGGCATCACCGTGCATGACCACATCATCGTCGGCAAATCGACCCACACCTCGTTACGCGGCATGAAGCTCTTTTAACTTCAGTTCTTTATCGCGACTTTCGGATTCACCGAGCCAACGCGACCCAGGCACACCATCATGTCCTTGCGGTCTGCACCCGGCCGCCCATGCGGCTGCGCAGCTTGCGATACATGTCGAACAGCGCCGGATGGGTCTTGATCGCGCCCTTTGCCCTCTCGCCGGCCGCCAGACCCGCCGCCGCAAGACGTCCGGTCGGGGTCAGCGCATGGGCGAACGCCATGAGCGGCTGTTTTTCATTGCACCAGAGGCGTTTTTCGTCGCTTTCGCCCTTGCCCATGTCGATGAACCGATAACCGCCGTCAAAACTTGCCTGCATGGCGTGCAGCAGATTCTGCTTGCCCGGGGAGCCAAACTGCATGTCCGGAGACGGATGCATGGAGGTGATGAGCGAATAAAGCCCCCCGCCCGCTTCGATGTTGTAGCGCACGGCGATCACTTGGCCGTCGAGGCGCAACACATGCAGAATGCCGTCGGCGCTCTGCATGGCGTGCTTGTAGAATGCCTTGACCGGGCCGTGGCGGAACGGGTCGCGGATGCCCTGGACCTTGAACCGTTCGGCCCTGTGGGCAAACATCGTATCGATAATTCCGTCCGCTTCCGCGCCGGCGGTAACGATCTCAAAATTCACCTCGCCTCGCCCGGCCAGCTTGCTGCCCTGCTGGCGGTCGACCTTGCGGCGGCGCTTGTCGCGGCGCTCGGCATCGCACGACGCCCAATCGTCATAGCGCGAAATGTGTATGCAATCGGCAAGTACCCGGCCGCCGAGCGCGGCGCTCAATCCGCTCGCCTGAGCAAGCGAGGCGGGCATATCGGGGAGATGAACCAGATCGCAATCGGCGAGCAACGAAAACCCCTGCCGCCACAGGCGAACCTGTTCGCCCTCGGCGACGGTCCGCCACCGTTCAAGATCGATCAGCGGCGCGTAAGATCCCAGATGATCCCCGGTGAACCAACTCGCGACACGGAGCCCATAGGCGCGCTTTCGCATCAACGGCAGCAAGGCGACCGGCACGCCCGCCAGCGAGATGACGATAAACACGCAATCGGCACTCCCGAGCGCGCCCGCCTCTATCCATGTGCTGATCAGCCCGTATTTCTGCGAAGCCAGGGTGCAGTGGGCATTTTCCAGCCGCTGCCAGGCATCGGCCACGTCTTCGATCCTCTGGTGCACGCTGACAGATGCACGCGCCGAAACCGACTCCGGCGCTGCGTTCACCATGGCAGAAAGTGCCGACATTGCTGCTGATCCCCCAATTGATCCAGACAGGACATTGGACCCAAGGGGTAAACTCGCGGTTTCGTGATCGCGTCGTGTTGCGCCAAAATCGGCACTAGCCAAATTTGTCTATGGCTATGGTTAAGCGAAGCCTAGCCGAATTTGCTCAGGCCTTCGAAATTGGCCTGCAGCCAGAAGGCCAATCGCGTGAAATTGCCCGTAAGAAAGAGAATGCCGACCAGGACCAGCAAGGCTCCCATCACCTTCTCGACGGTACCCAGATGCTTTTTGAACCCGTCGAAGAAAGACAGGAACGGCCCGAGCGCCAGGGCCGCAAGAATGAACGGCACTCCCAGTCCCGCCGAATAGACAGCGAGCAGCGCGGCACCTTCCCAAGCGGTCTGCTGGTTGGCGGCAACGGTCAGGATGGCGGCGAGGATCGGCCCGATACATGGCGTCCACCCGATGGCGAACGCCAGCCCGAGAAGGAATCCCCCCAATGGCCCACTGGCCATTTTCGGGCCTTCCATGCGGAACTGCCGATATAGCCACGAAATCCGGAAGATGCCGAGAAAGTGCAGGCCCACGACGACGATGACAATGCCCGCAAGTGGCATCAGGATGGGAAGCGCGCGGCGCAAAGCCTGTCCGAAAAACGTCGCCGTCGCGCCGAACGCGATAAAGATCAGCGAAAAGCCCAGAACGAAAGCCAGTGCCGTCACCAGCGTCCGGCCATAAAGCCGCCCGCCCGCGACACCCTCTTCGCGCAACCGCTCGAAGGTCGCCCCCGACATATAGGTGAGATAGGCCGGAACCAGCGGCAGAACGCACGGGCTGAGAAAACTCAGTATCCCGGCACCGAACACCACAGGCAATTCAAATCCGAACATTTCCGCTCCCGAAAACCGATGGGGGACTTGTAACGGCGTGCGGACGGTGCGCAATGGCTCGTTTTGTCTCATCGCAACGTTTTGATGATCGATGGCGGTTCGCCCCGTTTGCCGCTAGCATGGCAAAACGGGTGGAGAGATTGGCATGCGCATCATCATATTGACGGGCACCGCCATGCTGGCCTTTGCGGCCAATTCCGTTCTTGCCCGCCTTGCGCTGTCAGACGGCGCAATCGATGCGGCAAGCTACACGGGCATCCGGCTGCTCGCCGGCGCCATGCTGCTTTACTTCCTGCTGTTTTGGGGACCCGGAACGGCTGGCGCCCGCAGGATGGGCGGCAGTTGGGCCGGCGCTGCCGCATTGTTGGGCTACGCCATCGCGTTCTCGGTTGCCTACCTCATGCTCGGTGCCGGCCTGGGCGCGCTTATCCTGTTTGCCAGCGTTCAGATGAGCATGCTCGGCTGGGCCATCATCAAGGGCGACCGGCCCGGAGCAATCGAATGGACCGGGATCGGACTGGCGGTTGCATCCCTGGTGTATCTGGTTTCTCCGGGGCTGACGGCACCCCATCCGTTCGGCACCGTCCTGATGGCACTGGCCGGGGCATCCTGGGCCGTCTATTCGCTGATCGGCCGCGGATCGCGCTCGCCACTCGCCGATACCACGGGCAATTTCGTGCGCTGCGCGCCCATTGCCGCTGGTCTGGTGGGCATCGGGCTTTGGACGACGCCCGTTGCACCGACCGGGGTCGCCTACGCCATAGCGTCCGGCGCCATCGCCTCGGGGCTGGGCTACGCTGTCTGGTACACGGCGCTGCCCGCACTCTCGCGGGTTCAGGCCTCGACGGTGCAATTGACGGTTCCCGCAATTGCCGCGGCCGGCGGTGTCCTCATCATAGGCGAAACGATTACGTTGCGGCTCGCGCTCGCTTCGATCGGCATTCTGGGCGGCGTGGCCCTTGCGCTTTTGGCCGCCGAACGCCGCAAGCGGTGAGCAAACAGCCACATCAGACCTTTTGGGACTAGGATTCCGGCCCCCGCCATACTAACAAGCCTGCCAACAGACCACTATCCGGGGTTCGCCGTGACCAGCCATCCCATAAAGATCGCCCCCTCCATCCTGTCGGCAGACTTCTCCCGGCTGGGCGAGGAAGTCCGCGCCATCGATCAGGCCGGCTGCGACTGGGTGCATGTGGATGTAATGGACGGCCATTTCGTCCCCAACATTTCCATCGGCCCGCTGATCGTCGAAGCGATCCGCCCGGTCACCGGCAAACTGCTCGACGTGCATCTGATGATCGCGCCGGCGGATCCATACCTCGAGGCCTTCGCCAAAGCCGGTGCCGATCTTATCACCATTCACGCCGAAGCCGGCCCCCATCTCGACCGCTCGCTTCAGGCGATAAAGGCACTGGGCAAAAAGGCTGGCGTGGCGCTCAACCCGGCTACGCCGGTTTCCACGATCCAGCACGTCATCGATAAGCTCGATCTTATATTGATCATGAGCGTCAATCCCGGTTTTGGCGGCCAGGCCTTCATCCCCGAAGCCATTGCCAAGGTCGAACAGGCCAAAAGTCTGATCGGCGATCGCCCCATCGACATCGAGGTCGATGGTGGTGTCGATCCCACAAACGCCGGCGCACTCGCCAAAGCCGGCGCCACAGCGCTGGTCGCGGGCTCTGCCGTTTACAAGGGCAATGACGCCGCCACCTACGCCCCCCGCATCAAAACCATCCGCGACGCCGCGATGGCCCGATAATCTGAATCAATCTTTGAACGACGGACCCTAAACCCATGATCCCGCGCTATTCCCGCCAGCAGATGGTCGACATCTGGTCACCAGAGACCAAGTTCAAGATCTGGTTCGAGATCGAAGCGCATGCCACCACCGCGCAGGCTAAACTCGGCGTCGTGCCGCAGGCCTCTGCCGATGGAATCTGGGCCAGGGGCAAGGACGCAAAATTTGACGTTGACCGGATCGACGAGATCGAACGGGAAGTCAAACATGACGTCATCGCCTTCCTGACCCATCTCGCCGAAATCGTCGGTCCCGAGGCCCGGTTCGTCCATCAGGGCATGACCTCGTCCGACGTGCTCGACACCACGCTCTCGGTCCAACTCGCCCGCGCCGCCGACCTGCTGCTTGCCGATCTCGACGCCCTGCTCGCAGCGCTCAAAAAGCGCGCCTACGAGCACAAGAACACCATCACCATCGGCCGCAGCCACGGCATTCACGCCGAGCCGACCACGTTCGGGGTCAAACTCGCCCAGGCCTATGCCGAATTTTCCCGCTGCCGCGACCGGCTGGTCAACGCCCGCGCCGAAATCGCCACCTGCGCGATCTCAGGCGCTGTGGGCTCATTCGCCAATATCGATCCCTCGGTGGAAGAATATGTCGCCGAGCAGATGGGCCTTGCTGTCGAGCCGGTTTCGACCCAGGTCATTCCGCGCGACCGTCACGCCATGTATTTCGCAACGCTCGGCGTCATTGCCTCGTCCATCGAGCGTCTGGCGACCGAAATCCGCCACCTCCAGCGCACCGAAGTGCTCGAGGCGGAAGAATTTTTCTCAAAGGGTCAGAAGGGCTCGTCGGCCATGCCGCACAAGCGCAATCCCGTGCTGACCGAAAACCTCACCGGCCTCGCCCGCCTCGTGCGCGGCATGGTGACCCCGGCGCTAGAGAACGTCGCCCTCTGGCACGAACGCGACATTTCGCACTCCTCGGTCGAACGCATGATCGGCCCTGACGCGACAGTGACCCTCGATTTCGCCCTGGCCCGCCTCACCGGCGTCATCGAAAATCTCGTGGTCTATCCCGAGACCATGAAGGCCAACATGGACAAGCTCGGCGGCCTGCACAATTCCCAGCGCTTCCTGCTCGCTCTTACCCAGGCCGGCATGAGCCGCGAGGAAAGCTATTCCGCCGTGCAACGCAACGCCATGAAGGTCTGGCGCGGCGAAGGCAAGTTTCCCGATTTCCTCAAGGCCGACCCCGATGTTTCGGCCAAGCTTTCCGACGAACAGATCGATGCCAGTTTTGACGACGCCTATCACCTCAAGCATGTCGACACGATCTTCAAACGCGTGTTCGGCGAATAGAGCGGCTCCAGCAAAAGTGGAAACGGTCTTGCGGTTCGGACACGCGACAAACAAAGCATCTAGCGATAATCCCGCCACGTCCGGCGCGTTTCTTTCGGCTCCAATCCCACATCCACCCGCAGCGTGTCGGGCACAGCTTGTGCCCGGCCCCGCCGCTCACTGAAAACAGGAGATATCCTGAGCATGGCAAGGATGCTCCCGGCCCGGCTTGCCTTGAGTGCGCGGCTTTGGGCCATTTTCCATTCCGTCATTTGTCCGCTCTCCGTTGCAATAAGAACATAACAGAAACGCCCTGACAGCCTGCGTCAGCAGTCCCGTCAAAACGACAAGCCTGCAGTCGCCCCTCCAGCCGAGCGGCCCCTTGCGCAACTGCCGGAAATCCACCAAGTAATCGTGCTATGAAAACCGCAGACGCCGACATCCTCATCATCCCCGGACTGGGTCATTCCGGCCCCGGCCACTGGCAGCACCGCTGGGTCGAAAAGATCCGCAATGCAAAATTCGTCGAACAGGACGAATGGGAAGCCCCAACGCTCGCCGGCTGGCTCGAAACCCTCGAACGCGAGATCATGATGGCCACGCGGCCTGTGGTTCTGGTCGGCCATTCGCTCGGCGTTCAGACCATTGTTGCCGCGAGCCAGACCCAGGCCGATACCAAGGTCAAAGGCGCCTTTCTCGTTGCCCCGCCCGATGTCGACGAGCACCCCGACGTCCCGGAAGCGACCTCGCCCTTTCGGGGTCTGTCCTCCGACCCGCTCAGATTCCCCTCGATGCTGGTCGCGTCTTCCAACGATCCCTATTGCAGCGTCGAACGCGCCGCCGAATTTGCAGCCCGCTGGGGCTCCGATTTCCATGTCGCGGGCGATGTCGGCCATATCAACATCGAATCCGGCCACGGTCCGTGGCCCGAAGGGTTGTTGATGTTCACCCGGCTGATGAGCCGGATATAGCCGCAGCGGCGAGCAGTTGGGTCAGGGCGAGTCGAAAAAGGCGATCTTCGAGAACCGGAGCGGAGCGTACTTCAAAGTACGTGAGCACCGGAAGCGCAGGAGATTGCGTTTTGCAGACCGCCATCACCCAACTGGCGGGCGCTCGGTCATGATCGTATCGATCAGCCCCCATTCCTTGCCTTCCTGCGGCGTCATGAACCGGTCGCGATCGAGCGTTCTTTCCACCTCGTCATAGCTGCGTCCACAATGTTGGGCGTAGAGCTCAATCATCCGCTTCTTGGTGCGCTGCATTTCATCGGAATGGATCAGCATGTCGCTGGCCTGCCCCTGAAACCCGCCCAAGGGCTGGTGCACATGCAGGCTGGCATTGGGCAATGCGGCGCGGAAACCGGCTTCCCCGCCCATCAGAAGGAACGAACCCATCGACCGCGCCGTGCCCATGCACAGCGTATGCACCGGCGAGCGGATGAACTGCATGGTGTCGTACATGGCCAGCCCGCTGGTCACCACGCCGCCATAGGAGTTGATATACATCTGGATCGGCTTTTTCGTGTTTTCGCCCTCCAGAAACAGAAGCTGCGCGCAGACCAGCGAGGCCATCGCATCGTTGATCTCGCCATTGACGAAAACGATTTTCTCGCGCAGCAGCCGCGAATAGATATCGAACGAGCGCTCGCCACGCTGGGATTGCTCGACCACCATGGGGACGAGTTGCATCGTGTCGCGCATGGGCGACCTCCATTGCTTGGTACTGATAGGAATTAAAGAGGGCCTTAGGCGGCCAGCATCATCGTCTCGCCATTTGCATTGGCGGCAGCCGGCACCGCGACCACAAGACGCTGTATGATTTCGAGCCGCGTGCCCCCCCGAGCCGTCGGCGGCTATCTGGAAGGTGACGACGCTTTCCTCATGCGGGGGTGCACTGTCGCGCATGCGATAGCTCACAGCGCTTCCCTCTTCGAGAGCCAGCGGCTCGTCCTGCGCAAGATCGGTGCCCGGCAGCCAGCGTTCGCGATACTGGGCGATGGAGACTGCGCGCCAGACCTTTTCCGGCGGCGCATCGAAGCTAAATTCCATCTCGATCGTCTCGCTCATTGATCCATCTCCCTCAAAACCTCATCCAGATCGGCCATCCGGCTCGGCCAGTAGGCCCTGTATCGCGACAGCCAGGCCCCGATCCGACCGATACCGGCCGGATCGACTTCGTAATTGACGAACCGGCCATCCCGCTCCTGCCGCACCAGCCCCGCTCCGACCAGAACGCCAAGATGCTGGCTCATCGCCGGCTGGCTGATGCCGAAGCCCTCGCGCAGCCCGCTTGCATTGGCTGGCCCGGCGCTCAGCCGCTCGAAGATCGCGCGGCGTGTGGGATCGGCCAGTGCCCTGAAAAGAGAATCATCATCCATGCCAACAGATAAGCATACACTTATCTGTTTTGCAATAAAAAACCCCGCGCCGAGTACGCGGGGCTTTCAGATAAGCCTGGATCAATCCCTAGATCAGCCGCTCCAGCTTTCGCTTCTTGATGAGATTTTTGTAGTCCCACTGGATCGTACGGGCTTCTTCCAGCCACTGCATCAGCGGGCCTTCATCCACCTCCTCGGCCCGCGTGAAGCGGGCTTCGGCCGCCTTGAAAGTGCCTTCAGGCGCCAGTCCCGGGGTCTCGAAGGATTGCCCGCTCCAGAACAACAGCCGCACACAATGCTTGAGCTTGCTGTACCCAACGATCGGGTTGCCGGCCAGAAACCATACCGGATGGGCGTGCCAGATCTTGCTTTCGGCCTCGGGCAGCACCCGGTCGATGACGCCGCGCAGTTGCTCGCAGATCGCGCGATCCTCATCGGTCTGGACCGCGTGATAGCCGGCAATGGTCTCGTGCCTGATGCCTTTCATGGCGCCTGCCCTCCGAGCCGGAACCTCAGGCCTCGGCCAGCACCTCGGCCCGCGCCTGAATATCGAACTGGGCGATCTTGGCCTCGATGGTCTTTTCGTCGATCTCGATATTCTTGGCCTCGAAATCGGCCTTGATCTTGCGCGCGACGTCGGCCGGGCCGGCCTCTGTCATGTCTGCGGCGATCACTTCGGCAACATAATTGGCAATCGCATCGGCCTCGGTCACGCCCATTTCGGCGCTGGCCCAATGCGCCAGATGCTTGTTGCGGCGCGCTTCGGCCTTGAATCGCAGCGATGCGTCATGGGCGAATTTGGCTTCCTCGCCCCTCTGGCGTTCGTCGAATGAAGACATTTCTCGGTCCCTCGGCTTGTTTGGTTTTCCGGTACTGGCCGCCACGCGCGGTTTACGGTTTGAAATAGGCTCTATCGCCCCCAAAATCAACGTATTGCACGCCCGCCAGACGCCTGCGTAAACCCTTATCGCAGTTTTTGCGCAACAGGGGGCGGAATCGCGATATGTAGAGCGTGAATGGTTTGGCCCGCCCCATGAAAGGGCTTGCATTGGCCACCCAAAAAGGCGCATGAGTGCGCCCAAATTCCGACCCGCTTAACCACGCAATCTACGGGACACCGTCGAAATGAACCGTCGTCGCAAGATCTACGAAGGCAAGGCCAAAGTGCTCTATGAGGGCCCCGAGCCCGGCACGCTGATCCAGCACTTCAAGGACGACGCCACCGCCGGTAACGGCGCCAAGCACGAGATCATCGATGGCAAGGGCGTCCTCAATAACCGGATTTCCGAGTACATCTTCACCAAGCTCAATACGCTCGGCATCCCCACCCATTTCGTGCGCCGCATCAACATGCGCGAACAGTTGATCCGCGAAGTCGAGATCATCCCAATCGAAGTGGTCGTGCGCAATGTCGCAGCGGGATCGCTCTGCAAGCGTCTGGGCCTTGAATCGGGCACCCAGCTTCCCCGCTCGATCATCGAATTTTACTACAAGGACGATGCGCTGAACGATCCCATGGTCTCCGAAGAGCACATCACCGCCTTCGGCTGGGCCAATCCCCAGGAGCTCGACGACATCATGGCGCTCGCCGTGCGCGTCAACGATTTCCTGACCGGCCTGTTCATGGGCGTCGGCATCCAGCTTGTCGATTTCAAGATCGAATGCGGCCGCCTTTATGAGGGTGACCTCATGCGCATCGTGCTGGCCGACGAAATCTCACCCGACAATTGCCGGCTATGGGACATCAAGACCCGTAACAAGCTCGACAAGGACCGCTTCCGCGAAGATCTTGGGGGTCTCGTCGATGCCTATCGCGAAGTCGCCCAGCGTCTCGGCATTCTCGTCGAGGCAGACAACGCGCTGACCACCGGTCCCCGGCTGGTTCAGTAACCGGAGTTTTCCCGGGATAACGAAAATTCTTCCGCCCAACCAAAAGGCCAAACGGAACCATGAAAGCCCGCGTCATCGTCACTTTGAAAACCGGTGTCCTGGATCCTCAGGGACAGGCCATCGAAGGTTCACTCGAAGGTCTCGGCTTTGCCGGAGTCGAGTCCGTACGGCAGGGAAAGGTGTTCGATCTGGAACTTTCGGCCACCGATCCCGTTAGTGCGAAAACGGAAATCGAGAGGATGTGCGAAAAGCTTCTCGCCAACACCGTGATCGAAAATTACGCCGTAGAGATCATCGGTTAACCTCTGCCATTTAAATTAAATCCCGCGCAATTTGTCGCGTCCGCGCGCCATGGAGTATGCCTCGAAATGCTGAAGACCGTTTCCCTTTCGGCCCTGTTCTTTCTCGCCATCGGCGTAATGGTTGCCGCCTACGGCACCGTTCCGGTGGTCTGAACACCCCACCCGCCCCCGGGCGGCACGATTTTTCGCGAAAAGGCCGGAGCATCCCTCCGGCCTTTTCGCATTCTTAACCACGCTTCCAGTTGTTATCATTGGTGAAAGGCGCCGTTTAGTGCCTTGAACTATGATCGCCCCAAATCTTGCTTTGGGGACGCGATATGACTGACACTGCCAAACCACGCCACGCCTGGGTCGATGTGGCCAAGGGCCTTTCCATCATTCTCGTTGTGATGATGCATTCAACCTACGGCGTGGGCGAAGCGACCGAGCGCGTCGGCTTCATGCACTACATTCTCGGCTTCGCAACCCCCTTCCGCATGCCCGAATTCTTCCTCGTTTCGGGGCTTTTCCTTTCGGCGGTCATCGCCCGCCCCTGGCGCAATTTCACCGACCGGCGCGTTGTCCACTACCTCTATTTCTATGCGCTCTGGGCCGTGATCCTGATCGCCTTCAAGCATCTGATCGTCGACCGCGACCCTGCCGGCACGCTCGCCCTCATGGCCAGCGCCGTCTACGAGCCCTATTCGATCTTGTGGTTCATCTATGCCTTGGCCATCTATGGCCTGATCGCCAAGTTGCTCTTTCAGTTGCGTGTACCCCACATCGCCGTGCTGATCGTAGCTGCCGCAGCTTCCATCGCCCCGGTCGCAACGCCAATTTCCATCGTCAACTACGTGGCCGAGTATTTCGTCTATTTCTACGCCGGTTACGCTCTGGCACCGGCTATCTTCAAGCTGGCAGACTGGATCCAGTCCCATCCCGCCCTCGCCGTTGCAGGGCTTGCAGCCTGGGCACTGGCCAATGGCGCTCTGGTGTTCTCGCCGGGTCATTCGGTCACTTATGGTGTGGTGACCAGCGGCGTCGACAACATCCCCGGCGCCCATTTCCTCATGGCCATGGCCGGTGCCACCGCCATCTGCGCGGCCGCAGTGTTGCTCGCCCGCCTCGCCGCCATGGACTGGCTGCGCTGGATGGGTGCCCATTCCATCGTCATCTATCTCAGCTTCGTCATCCCCATGGGCAGCTTCCGTACGATACTGCTGCGCTTCGTTCCCCAGATCGATGCGGGTATTGCCAGCCTTGCCTGCCTGATCGTCGCAGTCGTCTGCCCCCTCATCCTCTATTGGATCATCGGCAAGACAGGCTTGGGCAAGTTCCTCTTCGAACGGCCCGCCTGGGCGCACCTGCCCGGCGCACCCGGCAGCCGCTGGGCACAGCGCCCGGCTCCCGCCCCGGCCGAATAGGCTCACTTCAACGCTGAGGGGCTTTAAGACCACATATCGGGTTCGGAAGCGCGACCACGCGAACTTGAAGGGGATTCGTATGTGAAAGCGTACGAATCCCCTTGCTTTTTGCGGCCAGAATCCCGACAAGACGGCCATCCGGTGCCAGCCCCAATATCGAAAAAGCGAGACCCAGCGCGATGAAGTCCGCAGTCGTTGTCTTTCCCGGCCTCAACCGCGAACGCGACATGATCGCGGCGCTGACAAAGATTGGCGGCACGCCGCCCGCTGTCGTCTGGCACAAGGATGCCGAACTGCCCGATGTTGACCTGATTGTCATTCCCGGCGGCTTTTCCTACGGCGATTACCTGCGCTGCGGCGCCATCGCCGCCCGCTCGCCCATGATGGATGTGATCCGCGAACGGGCCGAAAAAGGCGTTCACGTCCTCGGCGTCTGCAACGGCTTTCAGATCCTGACCGAAGCCGGGCTCCTTCCCGGCGCGCTGATGCGCAACGCCTCGCTCAAATTCGTTTGTCGCGAGGTCAACCTCGAAGTCGCCAACGCCAACACCGCTTTCTCGCGCCGCTATGAGCAGGGCCAGGTGTTCCGCTGCCCTGTCGCCCACCACGACGGCAATTACTTCGCCGATAACGATACGATCGCCGCGCTTGAGGACAATGGCCAGGTGGTGTTCCGCTATACTGCGGAAACCAACCCCAATGGCTCGATCAACAACATCGCCGGCATCACCAACGCCCGCGGCAACGTTCTGGGCCTGATGCCCCACCCCGAAAACCTGATCGAACCTGCCCATGGCGGCGAGGACGGCAAGAACCTGTTCGCCGGCCTTCTCAACTAGAGTGTCCGCACACCAGGTGGAAATGCTCAACGCCCCGGTTCCTCATTGACGACTGGCTGAAATGACCCTCCGCAACGATATCGAAATCACCCCCGAACTCGTCGCCAATCACGGCCTCAAGCCCGACGAATACCAGAAGATTCTCGACCTGATCGGGCGTGAACCGACGTTCACCGAACTCGGTATTTTCTCGGCCATGTGGAACGAACACTGTTCCTACAAGAGCTCGAAAAAATGGCTCAAGACCCTGCCCACAAAGGGCCCGCGCGTGCTGCAGGGGCCGGGCGAAAATGCGGGTGTTGTCGATATCGGGGATGGTCAGGCGGTCGTCTTCAAGATGGAATCGCACAACCATCCGTCCTTTATCGAGCCCTATCAGGGCGCGGCAACCGGCGTGGGCGGCATTCTGCGTGACGTCTTTACGATGGGCGCCCGCCCCATCGCGGCGATGAACGCCCTGCGCTTTGGTGAGCCCGATCACGAAAAGACAAAGCACCTCGTCTCAGGCGTGGTGGCCGGTGTCGGGGGCTATGGCAATTCCTTCGGCGTCCCGACCGTTGGCGGCGAAGTCCAGTTCGATGCCCGCTACAATGGCAACATCCTCGTCAACGCCTTTGCCGCCGGCCTTGCCGATGCCGACAAGATCTTCCTCTCCGAAGCCAAGGGCGTCGGCCTGCCTGTCGTTTATCTCGGCGCCAAGACCGGCCGCGATGGCGTCGGCGGCGCCACGATGGCCTCGGCCGAATTTGGCGACGACATCGAGGAAAAGCGCCCCACCGTCCAGGTCGGTGACCCCTTCACCGAAAAGCGCCTGCTCGAAGCCTGCCTCGAATTGATGAAAACCGGTGCGGTGATCGCCATTCAGGATATGGGCGCGGCAGGGCTCACCTGTTCGGCCGTCGAAATGGGCGCCAAGGGCGATCTGGGCATCGAGCTCAATCTCGATGCCGTACCCGTGCGCGAAGATCGCATGACGCCCTACGAGATGATGCTCTCGGAATCCCAGGAGCGCATGCTCATGGTTCTGCATCCCGAAAAGGAAGCCCAGGCCCGCGCCGTGTTCGAAAAGTGGGAACTCGATTTCGCCACCGTCGGCAAGACCACCGACGATCTGCGCTTCCGCGTGTTGTTCCAGGGCGAAGAAGTGGCCAACCTTCCCATCAAGGATCTGGGCGACGAGGCTCCCGAATACGACCGCCCCTGGGTTGTCCCTGCTCTGCCCGCCCCGCTCGACCCGGCGACCGTACCGGACGCAGATATCGCTGACGCCCTGCTGGCGCTGCTCGGCTCGGCCAATCACTCCTCGCGCCGCTGGGTCTATGAGCAGTACGATACGCTCATCCAGGGCAATTCGCTCCAGACCCCGGGCGGCGATGGCGGCGTGGTCCGCGTCGAAGGCCACCCCACCAAGGCGCTGGCCTTCTCCTCGGACGTCAATCCGCGCTATTGCGAAGCCGATCCCTTCGAGGGCGGCAAGCAGGCCGTTGCTGAATGCTGGCGCAACCTGATCGCGACGGGCGCCGAACCGCTCGCCGCCACCGACAATCTCAATTTCGGCAATCCCGAACGCCCCGAAATCATGGGCCAGATCGTCCACGCCATCAAAGGCATCGGCCAAGCCTGCACCGCGCTCGATTTCCCCATCGTTTCGGGCAATGTCTCGCTCTATAACGAAACCAACGGCCGCGGCATCCTGCCCACCCCCACCATCGCCGGCGTCGGCCTGATCGAAGACAATGCCAAGATGGCCCGCTCCGGTTTCGCCCGCGAAGGCGATGTCATCGTCCTGATCGGCGCGCCGGAAAATTGGGGCAGCCATCTCGGCCAATCGGCCTATCTGCGCGACGTTCTGGGCCGTCGCGAGGGCACCGCGCCCTATGTCGATCTCGATCACGAGAAAAAGGCCGGGCTTTTCGTGCTTTCCCTCATCCGCGCGGGAAAAATCCGCTCGGCCCACGATCTGTCCGACGGCGGTCTCGCTCTGGGCCTCGCCGAGGCAGCGATCAAATCGGGCATCGGCGCTGAGATCGCCGCACCCGAGCACGAGACGCCCGCAACCTGGTTCGGCGAAGATCAGGGCCGCTATATCGTCACGGCCTCCGCCGACCTGGCCGGGGAAATCGTCGCCGGATCGCCCGTTTCCGCCACCATTATCGGCGCCACGGGCGGCGATACCTTGAAGCTTGGCGCGGCCCGGTCCATATCGGTCACAGACCTCAACGCCGCCTATGAAGGCTGGTTTCCGACCTTCATGGGCGCTACAATCAACTAGGTTCCGACGTGCTCACCACAGCACGACAAGAAAGAAAGTGCCTCACATGCCAATGGATGCAGCCGAAATCGAGACCCTTATCAAACAGGCGCTTCCCGATGCACAGGTTGATATCCGCGACCTGGCCGGCGATGGCGACCATTACGCCGCGACCGTCACCTCTGAAACCTTCCGCGGAAAATCCCGCGTGCAGCAGCATCAGCTTGTCTATCAGGCGCTAAAGGGCAATATGGGCGGCGAGTTGCACGCTTTGGCGCTGACCACCAACGCGCCCGATTGATCCTGAAATGAGCTTGCGCGACAGCCTCGATCTCATCAAGGCCGTCAATCCCGAAGGCGGCCACGCCGTTCTCGAAAACGAGATCATGGGCGAACGCGCCGCCTCGCTCGGCGCCGCCGAACAGCGGGTGGCCAAAACCGTCGCTGCCTATAATGCCGCTACGCCCGGCCAGCGCACTGACCAACTCACCGCCGCGCAAAATGCCGTCTGGGCCTATTTCGTCCAGCGTGAGTTGTGCGGCTTCAAGCGCCATCAGGACGTGATCGCCGCCTTCGCCATTCCGCGCGAAGTGCTCAACGGGCTTGGCGCCGTTCACCGCTGATTTGAACACGGTGACCTCGACATGGCCACCATCATCCCCTATCTATCGGGAAACGCCGATCAACGCCCCGAACCTCCCCAACGGGCCGAAAGGACATTTTGATGAGTGACATCAACGCATTTATCGACGAACAGGTGAAGTCCAACGACGTCTTCCTGTTCATGAAGGGCACGCCCGATTTTCCCCAGTGCGGATTTTCCGGACAGGTGGTCCAGATTCTGAGCTATCTCGGCGTCGATTACAAATCCGCCAACGTTCTTGAAACCGACGAGCTGCGTCAGGGCATCAAGGACTATTCCAACTGGCCCACAATTCCCCAGCTTTACGTCAAGGGCGAATTTGTCGGCGGCTGCGACATCATCCGCGAGATGTTCCAGGCCGGCGAACTCCAGACCCATTTCGAAAACGCCGGCATTCCGGTCAAGCAGACCGCCTGATCGGCCGAACTGTCGCCATTTGAACGGCCTCAAGCCATGCTTGGGGCCGTTTTGCCGTCGGGCTTTCTCAAATCAATCATATTGATGATACCCATCGTGCTTTTTCGTTTGTGACGTGCGCGGAAGTCTTTATCGTCGCCCGGCGATACAAACGGAATCCTGACTATGTCCGCCACAACCACCCGCCGC
>TARA_R110002051_G_scaffold323052_2_pt1 | contig 18103 bp, 13 predicted proteins | sample TARA_R110002051 | Tara Oceans TARA_R110002051 (sample SAMEA4397023) | marine metagenome | biome: Polar Biome; feature: [MES] marine water layer (ENVO:01000295) within the mesopelagic zone...; material: water (ENVO:00002006), including particulate matter (ENVO:01000060) such...
CGCCACCCTCAAGCGCCTCGGCGAAACCCTGGTCGAGATCCAGGGCCAGTTCGACCAGCGCGGCCTGATGGACCCGGCGACCCACCGCGACACGCTCGACGATTATGGCCGCCACGCGTCCCTGCAAGCCGCCGTTCACACGGCCTACACAACCTGGAACGACGCCCGTTCGGCCCACCAGCGGGCCCGCGAGGAGCTGGAACGCGCCCGCACGGAAGAAGATCTGCTCCGCTATAATGTCGAGGAACTCGACGCGGTGCAGCCGGAAGACGGCGAGGAAACCCGGCTGGCCCAGGACCGCACGCTGCTGGCCAACGCCGCACAGATCCTTGAAGCGATGAACGCCGCCGTCAGCGCTCTGCAGAACGAGGATGGCGCGGACCGGGCAATTGCCGGAGCCCAGCGCAGCCTTGAACGGGTGCGCGACCGGGCGGGAGACAAACTTGATGCCGTGCTGGAAGGTCTTGAGCGCGCGGCCGCCGAAATCCAGGAAGCCCAGCACGCCCTGACCCAGATCGCCGATGACGTGGAAGCGGATTCCGGCCGGCTGGAAGAAGTCGACGACCGGCTGCATCTGCTGCGCGGTCTCGCTCGCAAGCACGATATCGACGCGGACCGCCTGCCCGATACCCACCGTGCCCTTTCGGCCCGATTGGCCGCGCTGGACGATGCCGGAGGCGGCCTCGCCGATCTGGCCCGGGCGGAACAGGATGCCCGCGAAGCCTATACAAAGGCCGCGGAGATATTGAGTGCCGCACGGGCGAAGGCCGCGGACAAGCTGGACAAGGCGATCACCGCCGAGCTCGTTCCGCTGAAGCTGGACAAGGCGACCGTGAAGACCCGGCTCGACCCGCTGCAGGAGCATGAATGGAACGCCGCTGGCATGGAGCGTGTCAGCTTCCTGATCTCGACCAACCCCGGCGCACCGCTCGGCCCGCTTGGCCGTATCGCCTCCGGTGGTGAGCTGTCGCGCTTCCTGCTCGCGCTGAAAGTTGTGCTGTCCGAAGCCAACCCGGTCTCGACCCTGGTGTTCGACGAGGTTGATAGCGGGGTCGGTGGTGCCGTCGCGGCGGCCGTCGGCGAGCGTCTGGCCCGCCTCGGCACGGACACGCAGGTTCTGGTTGTCACCCACTCCCCGCAGGTCGCCGCCCGGGGCATCCGGCACTGGCATGTCGCCAAACAGGCCGATGGCGAGCTGGTGAAGACCGCCGTCTCCCAGCTCGAGACCAGCGAGCGCCGCGAGGAGCTGGCCCGCATGCTGTCCGGCGCGACCGTGACGGACGAAGCAAGAGCAGCGGCCGACAGCCTTCTCAACCCAGCCTGAGGACAGACCTGCAATGAGCGCCCCGGAAACGAGCAAACCGGTTGAGGCCCTGAGCCGCGATGAGGCGGATTTCGAAATGCGGGTTCTCGCCGCGCAGCTCGAAAAGCACGACAAGCTTTATCACCAGAAAGACACGCCGGAGATCAGCGACGCGGAGTATGACGCGCTGCGCCGCCGGAACGAGGCACTCGAAGAAGCCTTCCCCGACCTGATCCGGCCGAACACCCCCTCGAAGCGGGTTGGCGCCGCCCCCGCCGCCGGTTTCTCCAAGGTCCGGCACAAGCGGCCGATGCTGTCCCTCTCCAACGCCTTCTCGGACGAGGATGTGACGGACTTTGTCGCCCGTATCCGGCGCTTTCTCAGTCTCGGCGAAGACGCGCCCGTGGCGCTTGTCGCCGAGCCGAAGATCGACGGCCTGTCCGCCTCCCTGCGCTATGTGAACGGCAAGTTCATCCAGGGCGCGACCCGGGGCGACGGCACCGAGGGCGAGGACATCACCCGCAACCTGCAGACCATCGCCGATATTCCGAAGGAGCTGCCCGATGGCGCCCCCGAGATATTCGAGGTACGTGGCGAGGTGTTCATGGGCAAGGCGGAGTTCCGTGCCCTGAACGAGCGGCAGACCGAAGCCGGCAAGAAGATCTTCGCCAATCCGCGTAATGCCGCCGCCGGATCCCTGCGCCAGCTCGACCCGAGCATCACGGCCGAACGTACGCTGCATTTCTTCGCCTATTCCTGGGGCGAGGTCTCGGAAATGCCGGCGGACACCCAGACCGGCTTTCTGGAAAAGCTGAAGGAATGGGGTTTCGTGATCAACCCGATGACGAAGCTCTGCGACGGATCCGCCACCGCGCTTGAGGCCTACAGGGCCATCGGGGAGGCCCGGGCCGGGCTCGATTACGATATCGACGGCGTTGTCTACAAGGTCGACCGGCTGGACTGGCAGGACCGGCTTGGCATGGTCAGCCGGGCGCCGCGCTGGGCCATCGCGCACAAATTCCCCGCCGAGCAGGCCGAAACCGTGCTGGAAGGCATCGACATCCAGGTCGGCCGCACCGGCGCCCTCACTCCCGTTGCCCGTCTGACCCCGATCACGGTCGGCGGCGTGGTGGTCTCGAACGCGACCCTGCATAACGAGGACGAGATCCAGCGCAAGGGCGTGCGGATCGGCGATACGGTTGTCATCCAGCGCGCCGGTGACGTCATCCCGCAGGTGGTCCGGGTGGTGGAGGAAAAACGCCCCACCGATGCCGTGCCTTATGTATTTCCCGATCATTGCCCGGTTTGCGGCAGCGAGGCCGTGCGCCCCGAGGGCGAAGTGGTCCGGCGCTGCACGGGTGGCCTGATCTGCGCCGCCCAAGCCGTCGAACGGCTGAAACATTTCGTTTCCCGCGATGCCTTCGATATCGAGGGGCTGGGCTCCAAGCAGGTCGAGGCCTTCTATGAAGACGGCCTGATCGCACAGCCGGGCGATATCTTCCGCCTGAAGGACCGGGCCGAGGAGATCTCAACCCGTGAAGGCTGGGGCGAGAAATCCCTGACCAACCTGATGGCCGCCATCGAGGAACGCCGGAAGATCGGTCTCGACCGGCTGATCTATTCGCTCGGCATTCGCCAGATCGGCCAGGCCACCGCGAAACTGCTCGCCGCCAATTACGGCACGCTCCCGGCGCTGACCGAAGCCATGCTGGAAGCCTCGGACCCGGAATCGGAAGCCTACGCGAACCTGATCAATATCGATCAGATCGGAAATTCCGTGGCCGGTGACCTCGTGGCTTTCTTCCACGAAGATCACAATCGTGACGTTCTGAGCGATCTTGAGAATGTGCTGGAGATCGAAACCTTCGAACGCACGGTGGCGGAAGACAGCCCCGTGGCAGGCAAGACCGTGGTCTTTACCGGTACTCTGACGACCGTCAGCCGGGGCGAAGCAAAAGCAAAGGCGGAGTCTTTGGGAGCAAAAGTAGCGGGCTCCGTATCAAAGAAAACTGATTTTGTGATTGTCGGCGCCGATGCCGGATCGAAGGCCAAAAAAGCTGAAGAGCTCGGCCTGACGATTCTGAGCGAGGAAGAATGGCTCACCATGATCGGTGTAACCAGTTAATTTTAAAGCGCTTTCTTCAAACTCTCGCACAGCGCGTGACGGTACAGGGCGCCTCATGCCAATCGCCATGCTCAAAACGCATACCAAACCTGATGTTTCTCAATTGCTCGCTCAACAGCAGATCCCTTATTTGAGGCTCATACGGAACAGCGGAATGAGCAACGGGCTCATTGCCCCTCAGCCCCCAGGAGGATGCGATGTCGACTTTTCATTATGTTGGACTGACAAATATGGCCGCCATCGGTCTTTTCACGCTGGTTCTCGCCATTATCGGTTAATCAGTCTTGGGCGGACAACCCCCTCCCGCAAAAACGGGCTTCGGTGACGAAGCCCGTTTTTGTTTGTCCGGACTCAGCTTTGCAGCTTCGCCCCCTTGGTGATCTTGTCGACCAGCTTCTTCTCGTCACGCACGGCAATGCCGACCACCGGCATGTCTTCGGGACTGTAGTTTTTCACCGTGGCCCGGTTGGCCGCGTCATGTCCCGTCGAGAACATGTCCTCGATATAAAGGGACATCTCCACGTCCCGCGATAGCGCGCGCTCATAGATCTTCTTCAATCCGGCCGCATCGCTGGAAAGCACAATTACCGGCTGCACCAGCAGTGGATTGTAGCTGTTGCCCGCCGCATCCTCGTATGCCGTCCCGATCAGCTCTTCCCTGCCGCCAACAATGCCGCTGGTCAGGAAGGCCGTTACATTCAGTTTCTGCCAAAGCGCCAGATCATCCCTCAGAACCAGCGCCACCTTGGTATCGAACATTTTCTTTCCGTGCCTCTCTAACGTCCCGAAAGGGCTTTCAGCCCCTCGTAAACCACTCCCGCCGACTCTCCGAGAAGAGCCCGCGCCTCTTCATTCAACTGATCCATCGCCACATCCAGCGGCCCGGCCAGGCTCCTCGCCCGCCCCGTCAGAACAAGCCGGTGCACCCGGCGGTCCACAGGATGATCCCTGCGTTCAACCAGTCCCGCCTTCTCCAGCCGATCCACGATTCCGGTGATCGTCGCCCCATCGATGGCCAGCCGGTCACCGATCTCGCGCGCACTGAGGCCGTCCCCGTCGAAGAGAACCTTCAGCACCGCATATTGCGGTGGTGTCACGTCATGGGGCGCGAGCAGTTCCTTTGCCCGGCGGGAAATACGCTGGGCCGCTTTCCCGACAAGAAAGCTCACACATTCCTCAACCCGCTCCACTCATCCGGCTCCTGTGCCTGTCAGTTGTCGAGTCGATATAGCATTCATACAAATATTTTGTATACGAATCATTTGCATGCGAATACGCGCTTCGCCGGCACCCTCGATTACTGCCCTTTGAAAACCGGCTTCCGCTTGTTGAGGAAGGCGTCCAGCCCTTCCCGGCCGTCTTCCGTCTGCGCCAGCGCGGCTATGGTCCGGGTTTCGTCTTCCATCTGGGCTTCCATGGATTGCTCGAAACTGGTTGCCAGCAGGCGCTTTGTTCCGCCGAAGGCCCGGGTCGGTCCGGCCGCGAATGTCGCCGCCAGCTTGTCCGTCTCCGCCGCCAGATCGTCGTCCTCGACAACGCGGGTGACGATGCCCCAGTCCTGCGCCTCATCCGCACTGAGCATCCGGTTTGTCAGCATCAGCTCCTGCGCCCGCCGCATGCCGACGATGCGCGGCAGGAAATGCGAGGATGCGCCATCCGGCGCCAGCCCGATATCCGTGTAGGCCATCTTGAACCGGGCCGATTTCGCCGCCAGCACGATGTCGCCGATCAGCGCGGTGCTGAAGCCCGCCCCGGCCGCCATGCCCTGCACCGAAACGATGACAGGCGAGTTCATCCGGTGCAGCCGGGAGATGGCGGCATGGAAGTAGGTTGTCACTTCCTTCAGGCACACCCCGATCCGGTCGCTCTGGGAGTCGAAATAATTCAGGTCGCCCCCGAAACCGAACACGGTTCCGCTGGCGTCAATGATCACCGCCCGGACATCCGGTGCCTCGCTGGCATCGATCGACGCCTCGAGCAGTTCGTGCGCCAGCGCGAGATTGACCGCGTGACCGGCTTCAGGGCGGTTCAGCGTGATCCGGGCAACCCCATCCGACACCGCGTAGAGAATGGTCTCGTAAGCCATGATCTTTCTCCCTTTGCCTCTTAATCCTGTGCGATTTTGGGCGCCAGCGGCGCCGTCGCATCCGCCAGCCAGACAGCGGTTTCCGGATCGAGATCCGGATTCAAGGTCTCGCGCACCCGCGCATGATAAGCATCGAGCCATGCGATCTCGCCGCCATCGAGCAAGGACAGATCGATCAGGGCGCGGTCGATCGGTGCCAGGGTGAGCGTCTCGAAGCCGAGCATCGGCCGTTCCGCCCCCGGCACCTCACGCGGCTCCACGGCAACCAGATTCTCGATCCGGATACCGAACGCGCCGGCCCGGTAGTAACCCGGCTCGTTGGAGATGATCATACCGGGCTTCAACTCGGCACCCCCGCCGGACTTGGAAATCCGCTGCGGCCCTTCATGCACGCCGAGATAGGCGCCGACGCCATGCCCCGTGCCGTGATCGTAATCCAGCCCCGCCTCCCAAAGCGGCCGCCGGGCCAGGGCATCAAGCTGACCGCCCGTCGTGCCCTGCGGGAAAACCGCGCGGGACAAGGCGATCATGCCCTTCAGCACCAGCGTGAAGCATCGCTGCTCCTCCTCGCCGATAATCCCGGTCGAAAGGGTGCGGGTGATATCCGTGGTGCCGTCGAGATATTGCGCGCCGGAATCGACCAGATAGATCTCCCCCGGCTCCAGGTCCCGGTTGCTTTCCTCCGTCACCCGGTAATGCACGATGGCGCCGTTCGGCCCGGCGCCGGAGATCGTATCGAAGCTCGGCCCGCGGAACATCTCATGCTCGGCCCGGAAGCCGTGCAGCCGTTCCACCAGCGTCATCTCGTCCAGCCCGCCCTGATGCGCCCGGCTGGAAAACCAGCAGAGAAACCGGGCATAGGCCAGGGCATCGCGGTAATGCGCGGCGCGCACGCCGATCATCTCGATATCGTTCTTCACCGCTTTCGCCGCGACGACCGGATCCGCCTGCAGGTCCAGCTTGCCCTTTGCCTTCCGGATCCGCTCCATCGCCCAGACCGGTGCGCTTGCCGGATCGATCCGGACCGTCAGCCCGTCCCCGGCGAGCCGGTCGAGCGCATCGCCAAGCGCGTCCTGCGGACGCACTGTCACGGCATTGCCGAGGTGCGCCAGAATGTCCGGACCGAGTTTCTTGCCGTCGATGAAGAGTTCCAGCGTTTCGTCCGCGGACAGGATCGCGAAACACAGGCAGAGCGGCGTATTCGCCACATCATTGCCGCGCGCATTCAGCAGCCAGGCAATCGATTCCGCCGAGGTGATCAGCAGCGCATCGGCGGCCGCTTCCTTCAGCACCCCGGCAATCTCCGACCGCTTCTCCTCGGAACGCTTGCCCGCATAGGCGGCCGGATGCGGCAGCATCGGTTCCGCCGGTTCTGCCGGCCGGTCGGTCCAGACGGCATCCAGCGGGTTGGCCTCAAGCAGAACCAGCTCCCCGCCCGCCTTCTCGACCGCCGTGCGCAACCGCTCCACCTGCTGGTCCGTATGCAGCCAGGGATCAAGGCCAAAGCGCTGGCCCTTGTCCAGTACCTCGCCGATCCAGTCGGCGGCGCTTTTGTCCGCGATGTTGAAACGCTGATAGAGGGTGCCGTCGACCTGGTTTTCGATCTGCAGGCTGTAGCGGCCATCGGTGAAGACCGCCGCCTTGTCCCGCAGCACCACGGCCGTCCCGGCGGAGCCATTGAAGCCGGTCAGCCAGGCCACGCGTTCGGCGGAAGGCGGCAGATATTCGCTCTGATGCGCGTCGGCCCGCGGCACGATCATTCCATCCACTCCGGCTTCCGCCAAAGCCGCCCTGAATGTACCAAGCCGTTCCGCTGCCGTGCCCGTTGCGGACATATTTCCTGCTCCCTGCCGTGCCTCGATCCGGATGCCTGTTATCCAGATTAGGCACCACAGGTGACAGGAACAAGGAAAGCAGACAAGCGCTTCAGATTAGTTTTATTAACAGGCAGTTAAGATCAACGCATGACAAACACCTTGATGCATGCGCAAAATGCATGACTGAGCTGCAAACACACCGCTCCTCACATGTCAAGGCTGGATCTATATCTCCGTCATCAGAACAAAACGACCGTACAAACACCCCTCTGGGACGCCAACGATGAACTACTACAAACTCAACAGCAGCCTCGAAGACCTGAACGTCCAGGAAGCGGGTCCCTTTGTCGCCCGGATCACGTATCCCGGCGACACAGTGCTCCGCCGTCACAGCCTGTACAGCGCCGAGATGCAGATCCGGGTTGAGTATAACCGTTACATCGGCGCCCTGATTGCCAAAGGAGCCAAGTCCATGTTCAAGAGCATCGTCAATCGCCTGCGTATTTCCCGCACCATGTTCGAGCTGAACAATCTCGACGACCGGATGCTGGCCGACATCGGCCTGACCCGCAGCGACATCACCTCGGTTGCCCGCCGCATCGCCAGTGTTTCGACCCAGCCGGTCGCAGCCCAGACGATGATTACGCCGGCCGCCACGGTTACTGAAATTCCGGCTGGCTTCGTCGCCGAAGCCGCCAACACGGACGAGCAGCGGGAAGCCGCCTAATTCCCCCTCCCCGAAGGAGGCTTCTCTAGCGCTCGAAAGTCGGCGGTTCCGAAATTCCTCCCGTTCGGAACCGCCGCCCCCAAGTTTAAGTGCGTTCCTACCCTGAAACATCCCCCTGCCGGTGTGGTCCCGAGACCGCGCCGGTTTTCTTTTTCAGCATCAGCGTCATCCAGTCGCCGAACCTCCATTTCCCGGCCAGCACCAGCCCCTGCTGACGATGCGCCGAGAGCACGGCCGCGCTCTGGTGATAAAGCAGCCCCGACAGAACGGCGATCCCGCCCGGCTTCAATGCGCGGTTAAGCGACGGCGCCATCTTGCAGAGCGGCCGCGCCAGGATGTTGGAGAGGATCAGCTCGTAGGTTTCCGCCGGGCGGTTCCTGAGAACCGCATAGCCGTTTCCGGCCCGGGCCTCGACCCGCTTTCCGACCCCGTTCGTCGCGGCATTTTTCAGCGTGGTTTCCACCGATACCGGATCGATATCGACCGCCATGACCCTGGTGGCCGGCCAGATCTTTGCCGCCGCCATGCTGAGAATACCGGAGCCGCAGCCCATATCGAGTACCTTGGGCGGCGTCATCCGCCGGGACAGCCGGTCGATCGCCCGCAAGCAGCCCTCGGTCGTACCGTGCGAGCCGGAGCCGAAAGCTTGTGCCGCATCGACCTCGATATTCAGGATTCCGACCGGCGCCTTGCCGCGCAAATGCGAGCCATGCACCAGAAACCGGCCGAACTGCATCGCCGGGAATGACTCCCGGTTTTGACGCAGCCAGTCCGTATCCGGCAGCAGCTCGATCTCGACCTCGGGCAGATCATATCCGCCGAGGGTCGCGGCAATGGACAGCGCGCCGACGATCTCGCTTCGATCCGGCTCGACGGTCGAAACACCCTTCAGGACCCAGGTCCTGTCCTCCTCCAGCTCGAAGACCGAGATGGCCTCGACAAAAGGCTCAAGCACATCCGACAGCGGCAACGCGGCTTCGGCTGAGGTTTCCAGTGAAATCTGCCAGATCGGCGTCATCATCGTCTCACTCACTAGGGCTTACTCACGAAACTGGCGACGAGCTTCTTGCTGCCCGCCTTGTCGAAAGAAATCTGCAGCTTGTCGCCATCGACGGACGACACGGTGCCCATACCGAATTTCTGGTGGAACACCCGCTCGCCCACCGCGAAGGGCGGCGGCTTGCTGCGATCCACGACATAGCCCTTGCCTTCAATCAACGGCGCCTTCGCCCGGCCCTCGCCACCGCGCCGGCCATATCCGGGGCCCCGGCCGCCCTGGCCGGAACCATAGCCGAAACTGCTGCTCCCGCCCCAGTCGTCCGTGTTGCCGGAAGCACCACCATAGCCGCCATAGCGCGCGCCCTGGAACCCGGTCTCGCTGCTGACCTCAACCTGATCGGCCGGTAATTCATCGACGAAGCGGGACGGGATCGAGCTTTGCCACATGCCGTGCACCCGCCGGTTCGCGGCGAAGCTGATATGGATCTGCTTGCGTGCCCGGGTCAGCCCGACATAGGCCAGCCGGCGTTCTTCTTCCAGGCCGGCGGCACCGCTTTCATCCAGCGCCCGCTGGTTCGGGAACATGCCGTCTTCCCAGCCGGGCAGGAACACCTGATCGAATTCCAGCCCCTTGGCCGCATGCAGGGTCATGATGCTGACCTGATCCTGATCGATGCTCTGGGCATTTTCCATGACCAGACTGATATGCTCGAGGAAGCCAGCGAGATTCTCGAACTCCTCCATGGCGCCGCAGAGTTCCTTCAGGTTCTCCAGACGGCCCGGCGCTTCCGGTGTCTTGTCCTTCTGCCACATCTCCGTATAGCCGGATTCATCCAGCACGATGCGGGCAAGATCGCTGTGATCCTCGACATCGATCAGGGACCGCCAGCGTTCGAAATTCTCGATCACCTCGGCCAGCTTGCGCTTGGCGGCGGGTTTCAGCTCGTCCGTTTCGATGATCCGGGAGGCTGCCCGGTAGAGCGACATACCCTCGTTGCGGGCCAGATGATGCACCACCTGCATGGTGGCATCGCCGATACCGCGCTTCGGCTTGTTGACGATGCGCTCGAAGGCAAGATCGTCGTCCCGCTGGTTGATCACCCGGAGATAGGCCAGCGCGTCCCGGATCTCCATCCGCTCATAGAAACGCGCGCCGCCGATCACCCGGTAGGGCAGACCGATGGTCAGGAAACGTTCCTCGAACTCGCGGGTCTGGAAACCGGCCCGGACCAGCACCGCCATCTGGGCGAGCTTCACGCCCTTGCGCTGCAGCGCTTCCATCTCGTCGCCGACATGCCGGGCTTCCGATTCCCCGTCCCAGAGACCGCGCACATCAAGCTTTTCGCCTTCCGCGCCGTCGGTCCACAGCGTTTTACCGAGCCGTCCCTCGTTATGGGAGATCAGCGCGGAAGCCGCCGCCAGGATGCGCGAGGTCGAGCGGTAATTCTGTTCCAGCCGGATGGTCGCCGCGCCCGGAAAATCCTTCTCGAATTTCAGGATGTTTCCAACCTCGGCACCCCGCCAGCCATAGATCGACTGATCGTCATCGCCGACGCAGCAGATGTTCCGGCTTTTCTGTGCCAGCAGCCGGAGCCAGAGATATTGAGCGACGTTTGTGTCCTGATATTCGTCGACCAGGATGTAGGTAAACTGATCGTGATATTTCGTGAGCACATCGGGATGGCTCTGAAATAGGTCCACGCACAACAGCAGAAGATCACCGAAATCGACCGCATTCAGGATTTTCAGGCGTTCCTGGTACTGCCGGTAAATCTCCACCAGCCGGCCGCCGGCGGCATCGCCCGCTTCGTCGCGTCCGACCTTGTCCGGGGTCAGCGCGCGATCCTTCCAGCGCTGGATGACACCCATCATGGCCCGTGCCGGCCACTTCTTGTCGTCGATATTCCCAGCCTGCAAAAGCTGCTTCAGCAGGCGTTGCTGATCGTCCGAATCAAGGATGGTGAAATCGGACCGTAACCCCGCGAGTTCCGCATGGCGCCTCAGAATTTTGGCCCCAAGCGCATGGAAAGTGCCGAGCCAGACCTGCTCCGCCATGGGACCGATCATGCCCCCGACACGCTCCCGCATTTCCCGCGCGGCCTTGTTCGTGAAGGTCACGGCGAGGACGTTCCAGGGCCGGGCGCGGCCGGTTGAAATCAGGTGTGCGAGACGGGTTGTCAGCACCCGCGTCTTGCCGGTCCCGGCACCGGCGAGAACCAGCAAGGGCCCGTCCAGAGTCCGGACGGCCTGCGACTGCGCCTCGTTCAGGCCTTGCAGATACGGCGCGTCAGCATCGGATCCGGCGGGCGGCGTTTCGGGTTCACTCTCGAAAAACAGGTCAGACATACGATGCAGCAGAAATTTTTTTGGTTACGATGGGGTCCATTGGCCTTTAACAAAATTTTAGTGAATCCGGATATATCTTAATCCCAACAGCCCGACGGGCCCCGAGATTTGCTTAAAGGACCTTGTGAAACGCGTTTCGATCCATTGTTAAAAGCGCCACTCGCGCTACCTCTACCACAATAGATCCTGACACGCGTCATTGCTGATTACAGATCCGTTGTCGCGCCTTTCAAGAGCCGGTCCCAAATGGTCGCGATAAACGGTAGACGGGATGCCAATCCGATGTTTGTCCCCAACGAGCATATGGAGGCATCCCGTCGCCTTTTCAGCTCCCTGCCCGGCCCGGGACACCCAGTCCAGCACGCCAATCCGGCATGAACACAATCAGCCCAGATACCCGTTACCTTTCGTTCGATCCCCGTGCTCCTCGTCGCGAATTTGCTCCAGAGCGCGATTATAGGTGCGCATCACATCCGCTTCGTCGAGCCACCCGATCAGGGTTTTCGCTTCCTGTCCCTTGACGACCGGAAGCACCCCGTCCGAGACCTCCGCAAAACTCTCCATCACCGCCCCCAGCCGCTCTGACTCGAGCAGGCTTGGACGGGACGTATCCAGGAACGGCTTCAGGTCGAAATCCGATTCTTCTCCGTCACCCGCGGAGAATGCCGTCTGGCCAAGCCCCGCCAGCGTCAGGCTGCCGAGCAGCCGCCCGTCACTGTTTGTCACGAAAACCACCCCGTTACCGGATGCAAGCAGCGCGGCCCGCACCTCGGCCAGCCCGGCATCGCGGGAGACCGTCGAAACCTCTTCGTGAATCAGGTTCGAAACGGTCAATCCGCCCAGCACCTCGACGTCATGACCGCCCCGGACCATAACGCCCCGGGCCTCAAGCTGCTTGTGGAAGAAGGATGGGCCGTTCAGCGTCCGGGTCAGCAGGGAGGCAATCACGACCGCCACCATCACGGCGATTGTCAGGCGGTAATCGCCGGTCAGCTCCACAATGATCAGCATGGTGGAGATCGGCGCCCCGAGAACAGCCCCGGAGACCGCCCCCATGCCAACGAGCGTATAGGCACCATGGCCGGAGGAAAGGTTCGGATAGGGAATGGAGGCCATGATGCCGAAGGAACCGCCGACCATCGCGCCGATGAAGAGACTGGGACTGAACATCCCGCCGCCGAAGCCAAAGCCGAATGAGATGGCTGTCGCCAGCATCTTCAGCAGGGCAAGCAGGATCAGCGTGCCGAGCAGGTAATGCTCGTTCAGGGCGCTGTCCATCGCCTCATAGCCAACACCAAGCAGCTCCGGGTAGAAGATCGCGATGCCCCCCACCGCAAGCCCTCCAATGGCCGGACGCAGCCAGTATGGCAGCCGTGTCCGGTCGACAAGGGACTGCATCAGCGTCATCAGCCGCATGAAGGCGATGGCGGCTCCCGCCGCCGTAATTCCGAGCAGGGCAAAGGCCCCGAATTCCAGGAAGGACGCGATTTCGTGCGGCGGCATGGCAAAGGCAGGCACATCTCCGAAATAGACCCGCGCAACAATCGTTCCGGCGACGGACGCGATGACGATCGGCGCAAACGCGGTCAGCGCGTAATGGCCGATGACGACTTCAAGCGCGAAGAACACGCCCGCCACCGGCGCATTGAACGAAGCGGCCACCGCCGCCGCGACGCCGCATCCGAGCAAAGTACGGGACTGTGAACGGGCCAGCCTGAAACGGCGCCCCATATAGCTGGCAATGGTCGCCCCGAGATGCACCGCCGGGCCTTCCCGGCCGACGGACGCCCCGGCACCGATGGATGCGGCACTGACCAGCGCCGCGCCGAGGCCCGCCCGGCCCGACATCCTTCCCGCCCGCAACGCATTGGCCTCAATCACGTCTGCGACGCCCTGGGGCCTGCGGCCCGGCATGAAGTAATGGATATAGAGGCCGATCAGCAGCCCGCCCAGGGCAGGCGCCAGCAACAGATGCCACCAGGCCAGGCCGGCAACGCCGGAGACGACCCGCTCATGCCCGAATCCGTAGAACCCGGTCTGGATCAAACCGATCAGTTCCCGAAACAGCACGGCCGCGAAAGCAGCAGCAGTGCCGACCGCTACCGCCAAAGCCGAAAGCAGCACCTGTTCGTTTCGAATTCCAGCGGCGGCACGCCCCCGTATTCCCCGCAATCCTGCGGACAGATAATCACGGACCATGCCGGCTAAGACCTCCTGATACCAATCACGCGGCCCGCCGCTTCCGGGCGGGGCAGCGCATCATGTTCCCGCCGCACCGCCGCGATCCTGTCCAGTGCATCCTCGGGGAAAGGCGCCGGGCGCCGGGTCAGCAGGTCAACATGCATCATCATCAACTCATTCGTCGCGGCCAGATACCCTTCGGCCGCGTGGTACATCCGGTGAAGCACGTGCATCCGCTTCGCATCGTGATCGAGGATTTGCGTGGTGAAGCGGAGCCCGTCACCGGGCCCCACCTCGCGATCGTAGGTCACATGCGCCTCCAGCACGAAGACGGAGGCGTCATGTTCATGGCGGTAGAGTGAACCAAGAGCCAGATGGTCCAGCAAGACGTCGGTTGCCTTGTCAAAAGCAACGACATAGTAGCCGACATTCATGTGACCGTTATAGTCGACCCATTCCGGCAGGACCGTCAATTCGCCGGAAGCGAAACACTTGTTCAAATCAGCCTGTTCCATAGGGCCGACATTAGCGGCAATTGTTTTGTCCCGCCAAGGCACACAAACGGAAGTTCAGCGGTGAGGCTCTTACAATATCTCGGACGGCGCGCGGCGCTGGTCATGGCGCTCGGCGTTTTTATCGGCCTTGCCCTGCCGGATCTGGCTGCCGTGGCAAAGCCCCTGCTCTCACCGACCGTCCTGGTCATGCTCACCGTCGCCATGACCCGGACCGACGCCTCCTCGCTCGGCCGGACCAGCCGGCGGGCAGGCACGCATCTGGTCGCCCTCCTCTGGGTGCTGATCGCCACGCCCTGCCTGATGTATGCCGCGCTCGTCTTTTTCGACGTGCCCTTGGAACTGGCCACACCGATGCTGATCTGGAGCGGCAGCCCGCCCCTGGTCACGGTTCCCGTCATCGCCCTCATCATCGGCATCGATTCGGCGGCAGCGCTGTTCCTGATGGTGGTCTCGACCTTCGTCTTCCCGTTCATTCTGCCCGGCCTTCTGTTCTGGCTGATCGGCATCGAGGTTGAGCTGAGCGCCGGCGCGCTGACTTTGAAACTGGCATTGATGATCGCCGGATGCGCCCTTGCCGCGACCATCATCCGCCGCAAAGTCGGCACCGAGGTTTTGCGCGAAAAAGCCGCCCTGCTCGACGGCATTGCCGTTCTGCTGATGCTGATTTTCGCCATTTCGGTCATGGATGGCGTGCTGGACTGGCTGATGACCGACCCGGCAACGGTTCTCATCTATACCGGTGCGGCCTTTGCCGGCAGCCTTGCCCTGCAGCTGTTGGGCGGGCTGGCGTTCTTCTGGACAGACCGCCAGAACCAGCTCTCTGTTGCCCTGTCCTCCGGAAACCGCAACATGGCGTTGTTCATGGCCGCCGCCGGCTCCGCGCTTGGGCCTGAAGCATTCCTGTTTTTTGCGGCTGTGCAGTTTCCGATCTATATACTGCCGGTACTGCTGAAGCCGATTTACCAAAAACTGTCGGATTAGGCTGAAGCCACCCACATAAGTAGTCTCGGGCATCCCATAGGATTAACGAATTAGCATTATTTAATTGGTTTGCTGATAACGCGGTAAACGCCTCGTCAGTCAAATATAAGGAGAACGCATTTGCGTTCTGCGATCACACGGGCAAAACGGCGGGGCCGCCTCGGCCTCTGGCAAAGGCGATTGACGGTCATCGCCCTGACCGGCATCGGCGTGCTCGCAAGCTACTTTTTCACCCTTGGAAAAGCCGAGAACTACCAGCATCTGGTTGCCGCGACGATCAGCGTTTTCGGGATCTGCACCCTGATCGCGGATTGGGTGGTTTCCCGCGACATCAAGCGTGGCGGCGGCGTCCAGGCGATGCGCTCGGGCGGCACTCTCAGCACTGGCCCCGGCGCCATGGCCGGGCGGCTCTGGGCACAGGGTGAAGGGTTCCGGTTACACAGCCTCAACACAGAGGCTCGTGAGAACTTTCATGAGGCCGAGGGCCTGTTCAAGGAGGCCAAGGACCCGGAGGGTGCGATCGAATGCATGATCAGCCTCGGAAAACTCGAGCGCGCCCGCGATCACCCTGACGAGGCCTCGAAAAAATTCGAAGCCGCCTACAATACGGCAAGCGGGGCCAAGAGCCGGACCGGAATGGCCAATGCCCTGCTGCAACAGGGCTACCTCCTCATTCACCGGAAAAGCGCGGATGGCGCGCGACAGGCCTTCGAGGAGGCAAGCAAGCTATACGCCGAGGAAAACAGCCGGTTCGGCGAAGCCAACGCGGCGCTCGGCTCGGCGGAAGCTTCCATGATCCTGACCAAGGCGGAGGAAGCGGCCGCCACATTCGACCATGCGCATTTCCTCTTCAGCCAGGTCGGGGACCGCAATGGCGAAGCGCACGCGCTTTATTGCCGGGCGGAGATCGACCGGCAAAAGAGACGCTCGGCCGAAGCCCAGAACCGCCTGGAACGCGCCCTCACACTCTATCGCCGCACGGGCGATTTTCTTGGCGAGGCAACCGTTCGTCTTGCCATGACCGATATCCAGCGCCGCCTCGGCCGGGCCCCGAATGCGCAGGCCTCCGCCCTTGAAGCCGCCGACCGGTTTCGCGACGCGGCCCGGCGGATCGGCAACAGCCCGATGCTGGCCGGACGCGGAGATATCAGACGGGCCCCGATCCGGTTCGAGATCGCCCGGTCCCACGGCGGCATTGCTCGCACCATGCTCGCCGAATCGAAGGATGGCACCCTGGAAGCCCGCCTGCTCATCGGGCTTGGCGAGATGGAGCGCATGACCGGCAGGCTCGAGGATGCCCGGATGAATTTCGACCGGGCGATTCAGCTCTCGAAAAGCTCCAAGACGCTGGCGATCCTGGCAGACGCGCTGAAGGGCAAGGGGCGGGTCGAAATGCAGAAGGGCAATTCCCGCGGTGCCCGCGAGGCGATGAAGGAAGCCCAGAACCATTATAAAAACGCCGGCGGCGCCCGCGATGCGGCCCAAACCCTGATGGATCTGGGCCAGATCGACCTGCTGATGGAAAATCCCGACCGGGGCCGGGTGACATTCGCCCAGGCCCGGACAATGTATCGGGGATTGAATGAAATCGGCCTTGAAGGCGCGGCCTTGCGCGCTATCGGGGATCTGGAATCGCAACTCGGCCGGCTGCAACAGGCGCAACAGGCTTACGCGGAAGGGCGCGGACTGTTCCGGCAGGCCGCCGACCACATCAGCGAAGCCGATTCTCTCCTGATGATCGGCCTGCTTTCCATCAATGTGGACAATGCGACGGCCGCCGCTTTCACGATTCAGGCAGGGCGGCTTTACAAAGCCGTCGGCACCATCGAATGGTATCGCCGGGCCTTCGCTTTGGCCCGGCGGATCAGGTGATTTCCGGCGGGGTAACATGAACAGGGAACGCGATATTTTTGCAACATGGCCGCCGCAAGAAATCGTGGGTAAATTGTGAGGCCTTGGCCTTGCTTAAACCTCTGTGGTACCAGCTTATCCTCGACGATAAGGGTATCTGATCCGTGGAATGCCCTTTGCATGTGCAAGGGCGAGCTTCGGATCAAGAGGCGGTTGTTGGCTGAAACGCGCAGGTAACGGGTTGAAATTTATGACTTTTCTATCTCGTATTCACCGGACCGCCGGTGTTTTTTTGGTGCTGACCATCCTTGCCGGATGTGCGACTCAGCCTCAGGAACCAGGATCAGGCCCTCAGGTTTATGACCCGATTGAGCCGGTCAACCGCGTGTTCTTCGCAATGAACGAAACGGTTGATACTTTCGTGCTGCAGCCGACGGCCTTCGTCTACAAGACCGCGCTGCCCGATCCGATACAGGACATGGTCCGCAATTTCCTGCGCTGGTTGCGCTCGCCGGTGGTGATCGCCAACAGCCTGCTGCAGGGCGACACGGACAATGCCGGCAATGCCACCCGCCAGCTTTTCGTTAACGGCCTCACAGTCGGCCTGATCGACTGGGGACACGGCCAGGACTGGGGCTACCGCAATGAAGATTTCGGCCAGACCCTCGGCTATCACGGCGTCGATGGCGGCCCGTATCTCGTGCTTCCCCTCCTCGGCCCGTCGAACGGCCGGGATCTGGTCGGCCGCGTTGTCGATATTTTCTTCGATCCGCTGACCTACATCGTCAGCGGGCCGGGCGCCCGGAATGCGATTGCCATCGCCCGTAACGGCACCAGCGCCGTTGACTTCCGCGCCCGCAATTTCGATCAGATCAACGAGCTCAAGGCTTCCTCCGTCGACTATTACGCCCGTTTGCGGTCGATCTATCTGCAACGCCGCGAAGCCGTGATCCACAACGGTAAAGTTCCGGATTCCGCTCTGGCGGCAGACGGCAGCAAGGAATTCGAGGATTTCTCGCCCACAGACCGGCCGCGTTCCGTTACCGGCGCGCTTCCGGCTAAATCCAATTGAGTCAGGCGATCACGATGACCCAGCTACATCGCGCGATTTTCCTGCTTTTCATCTGTATCGCCGTGCCTCTGGCACCGGCGGCTGCCGATGACAAAGGGGC
>TARA_R110002051_G_scaffold3706_1_pt1 | contig 18088 bp, 10 predicted proteins | sample TARA_R110002051 | Tara Oceans TARA_R110002051 (sample SAMEA4397023) | marine metagenome | biome: Polar Biome; feature: [MES] marine water layer (ENVO:01000295) within the mesopelagic zone...; material: water (ENVO:00002006), including particulate matter (ENVO:01000060) such as......
GAAATTGTATTTACGATTTGTTCAAAATGGGATTGTATGTTAATTTCTTGGGTCTGTTGAGATGCCCATTTTTTGGACTGGATGATGTTCATGCTACAGAAGCCGAAGCAGTTGGTTATTTTACCAAAACAGGCGTAAATACCCACACCGTTAATTGGATATTTGTGCACTACATTTGTAAAATGAACCGCATCAAAAAAAAAATACCATCAGCATCTATAAATATACTTATGCGCATGAGTTTTCCTCATTTGTTGATTATCATTAAAACATTTACAAATAAAAAAGACAGGAATGATTAGAATATCATTCCTGTCTTTATATCTTATTATATAATATAAATAGATTTTAATACCCAATATTTTGGGTAATTTGAGCAGTAACATCTATAGTTGCTTGCGGTATTGCATACACCCTTAAGTAAGATGATGTTTCAGATTTTGCTGTATAGGCTTTATCATAAGTACCGAAACGTATCATTTGTTTTCTTCTGTACATTTCCCAATACATCTCAAAACCAATTTCATTATACAAAGTGGTTTCATCTAAGGTTAAAATTGGCTTACCAGGAGCATTTCCAAAAAGAGCTTCTCTTGTTCTGTTTGTTCTTAACTTGTTTATGTCTGCTAATGCTAAAGCCACATCTCCTTTACGAAAATAAGCTTCTGCACGCATACAATACATCCCTCCTAAACGATATAAAGGAACATCTACAGCACTATTTCCATTACCATAATTAGGATCGAATTCCCATTTAAAATTAAGAACGCCACAGTTAATTTGATCTTGAGAAAAGACTGCTTCTACTGGGTTATTAAAATCTAAATCTGGCGTGTAATCCATTGGTGTTGTTACATTTTTTTCCATAAATAGTTTGCTAATTGCAATACGACCATCATTTGTCATATTAAAACCACCTTCCCCATCTAACGTTGGCCCATACTGCTGACCTACTTGTAAACCACGGTTAAAATGTACAAGTAACTTACCTGTGTCTGTTACTATTACATTTTGTCCTTTATAGAAAAAGCCATCACAGGTAGCGCAAGCAGAAACACCACCACCGATTAGACGTTGTTCGCTACCTAAACCTAAATATTTTGCAGTGGCACCCGTAGAAATAATTACAGTTTCTGCTTCTATTTCTTTAGATTCATCTATCACAATTTTGTGAGTTCCTCCAAACTTATCACTTAACTGTACTTTTGTAACCATACCAAAGTTTATTTTGGTTCCAAAACGCTCTGCTTGATTTTGTAAGTCAGACATCATTGCGGTTCCACCAGTTCCATTAGGATAACCTGGAAAATTATCAACTTCTGTTGTAGTCGTTAATTGACCGCCCATTTGTAACCCAGTGTACATTACCGGTTTCAAATCTGCTCTTGCTGCATATATTGCAGCTGTATAACCAGCTGGTCCAGAACCAATAATTAAACATTTTACTTTGTTCATAATTATATGTTTTGAATCTTAATAATTCTAATTTTTAAACTTTAAACCATGAGTTAACCAACTCTATTTCAACAGGCTTTACAGATTTATGTACAAAATCATTCTTAACAGAATCATAAATATAATCTGTAGTCCAATTTTCTATATTTTCTGATAAATCTTTTAGCGATTTACAAATAAAATCAAGTTCGTTGTTTGTTATTGTTGGATGTAAAGACAAACGGATCCAACCTGGTTTTTGCGTATTACAACCATGCAAAATTTCATCTTTTATTCTGTTGGATGTTTCTTGATTTACATTCAATAAAAAATGACCATAGGTTCCTGCACAAGAACAACCACCTCTAGTTTGAATTCCAAAACGATCATTTAATAATTTAACGACTAAATTAAAATGGTATTTTTCAAAATAGAAAGAAAAAATACTTAAACGGTCTTTATGATTTGGAGCTAAAATATTTACGCCTGCTAAGTTTTCTAAGGCTGAAAACATTGTTTTATTAATTTCATCTTCTCTTTTTTTGATGTTTTCTACACCCATTTTATCCTTTAAAAGAATAGATAAAGCAATTTTTATAGTTTGTAAAAAACCTGGTGTACCACCATCTTCTCTTGTTTCTACATCATCAAAATAATCATGTTGTCCCCAAGGATTTGTGTAACTAACTGTTCCTCCTCCAGGATTATCTGGTACTGTATTTTTATATAATTTTTTATTAAAAATTAAAACACCAGCACTTCCTGGGCCTCCTAAAAACTTATGAGGAGAAAAGAAAATAGCATCTAAATATTCTTCTTCAATTTCTGGATGCATATTAATATTTACATAAGGTGCACAACATGCAAAATCTACAAAACACAAACCATTGTATTTATGAATTAATTTGGCAACTTTATGATACTCAGTTTTAATACCTGTAACATTAGAACATGCTGTAATTGACGCTATTTTTATCAATCTATTTTCATGCTTTTGAATACATTTTTCAAAGCTTTTTAAACAAACTAAACCAGCATCATCACAAGGTACAACTTCTACATCTGCAATAGTTTCTAACCAAGAAGTTTGGTTAGAATGATGCTCCATATGAGATACAAAAACAATTGGTCTTAAATCTTCTGGAACTGATGTAAAGTCTTTTAATTTTTCGGCAACTTTTAAACCTAAAATACGTTGAAATTTATTTACAACTCCTGTCATTCCAGAACCTGTAGTTATTAAAACATCATTAGAATTTGCATTTACATGACGTTTAATAATTTTTCTTGCTTCATTATATGCAAGCGTCATTGCTGCTCCAGTTGTTGATGTTTCTGTATGTGTATTTGCTACAAAAGGACCTAATTCATTACAAATTTTTTCTTCAATTGGTCTATACAATCTTCCACTTGCAGTCCAATCTGCATAGATTATTTTTTGTTCTCCATAAGGAGATGTAAATGTTTGATCTAAACCAATAATATGGTTTCTAAACTGAGAAAAAAATTGTTCTAAATTAGGTTTTTCTTTTATTAAAATCATAACTTATATAAGTTTTAATTTGTTAAAAAAATAGTTATTTAAATTTTTCTACACCTTTTTTTAGCCAAGTATAATATTCATCTACATTTGGTGTATAAGCTACAGGATTAATTAAATTTTCCTCTTGATGATCCATTAAAACATACATTGGTTGCGTATTAGTTTTGTATTTTATGGTTTGTAATTCACTCCATTTTTGACCAATATATTTTAACTTTTTACCAGGTTTTAATTTTGAAGCTACCATTTCATCATCTTTTAATTTTCTTTTATCATCAACATATAAAGAAATTAAAACAACATCATTTTTTATGATTTCTAGTACTTTGGGGTTTACCCAAACATTTTGTTCCATTTTTCTACAATTTACACATGCATGTCCTGTAAAATCAATCATTACTGGTTTGCCTATTTTTTTTGCATAAGCCAATCCTTTGTCATAATCATTAAATGCCAAAATATTATGAGGAGCCATTAAATGTGCTCCATCAGGAATATTTGTCTTTGATATTTCACCAGCATTACTTAATTGAGTATATCCAACACCATATGGAGACTCGCTATAATGTTGAGGTGGTGGAAATGCGCTAATTAAATTTAAAGGTGCTCCCCATAAACCAGGAATCATATAAATAGTAAATGATAATACAACTAAACCAAGACTTAATCTACCTACAGAAATATGTTTGATGGACGAATCATGTGGTAATTGTATTTTACCAAAAAGATAAAAAGTTAATACCCCAAATATGGCAATCCAAATTGCAATAAAAATTTCTCTTTCTAATACATGAGCTTGTAATACTAAATCTGCATTAGATAAAAATTTAAATGCTAAAGCTAATTCTAAAAAACCTAAAACTACTTTTACAGTATTTAACCATCCTCCAGATTTTGGTAAAGAATTTAGCCAACCAGGAAAAGCTGCAAATAATGCAAAAGGCAATGCGATTGCTAAAGAAAAACCAAACATACCAACAATAGGACCTATTTGGCTACCTCCTGCAGCAGCTTCAACTAATAAGGTACCTACAATAGGACCTGTGCAAGAAAAAGAAACAATTGCTAAAGCTAATGCCATGAAAAAGATACCTATTAAACCCCCTTTATCTGCTTGAGAATCTACTTTATTAGCCCAAGAATTTGGTAACATAATTTCAAACGCTCCTAAAAAGGAAGCTGCAAAAACTAATAATAAAAAGAAGAAAATTATGTTAAACCACACATTTGTTGACAAAGCATTTAAAGCATCTGCACCAAATAATAAACTTACAAAAATACCCAGTAATACATAAATTACAATTATTGAGATTCCGAAAATAATTGCATTTTTAATACCTGCTGCCTTGGTTTTACTTTGTTTGGTAAAGAAGCTAACTGTCATAGGTATCATTGGAAACACACAAGGTGTTAATAAGGCTGCAAATCCTGATATAAAAGCAATAAAAAAGATGCCCCAAAGATCTTTTTGGGAACTTGTATCTTTATTAATAGTAGTTTTTGAAACTACAGTAACTAATTTCTTTTTACTAAGTTTAAAAACAAGCTCTACTTCTGTTGGAGGTAAACACCTGGTATCATCACATACCATAAATTCAACTGTTGCACTAACTTGATTAACTGCCTTTATAAGTTTTATTTTTTGTTTAAAAACAGTTTCCTTTTCAAAAAACTTAATTTTCATATCAAAAATTGGATCATCAATAGTATGCCCAATTTCTTCTGATGTATTACCCTCTAATGTAAACTCTGAATTGTTATTATCAAAACTAAAACTAGTACCTATTGGACCATCTTCTGGTACATTTTGAGAGTACAAATGCCATCCTTTTTCTATAGTTGCTTTAGAAATTAAAATATATTCTGTATCTGAAACTTTTTCTACAGAAGTATTCCATTTTACGGGGTCTTGGATTTGAGCTTTTACTATTAACGAGCTCAGAAAAAATAATAAGAGTACTACTTTTTTCATAATATAATTTATGTTTAAATTAAGGGTTATTACTAAGTAAAGTAATAACCCTTTAATCTTTCATTTACTAAGAATTAATTCAAGAAAACAAAGTTTGATGAAAGATCTATTATTAATTATTTAAAGGATTACCATCCTTATCTAAAGAACCAGATTTGATGATGACTAATTTATTTAAATCTATATTAGCTTTAATTGCAGTATTAACTTCTTTTAATGTTACAGCTTCTATATCTTTAGGATATTGATACACATAATTAGGTTCAAAACCTCTTTTTACAAAATTTAAAATTGTGTATGCTAAGCCTCTTGTTGTAGAAAGCCCTACTTTATAACTACCAGTTAAATTAGTTTTTTTAATAGCTAATTCTTCTTCAGTTACTCCCATATTTACCCATTTTTCTATTTGAACCATAGTAGCTTCTAAACCTTTTTGAAATAAAGAAGGATTGAATGAAGCATTTACAACCCAATATCCACCAGAATAATCCTGACCAGAATGATATGCTGAAATTCCATAAGTTAAACCATCATTATCTCTTACTGTTTGCATTAACCTACCCGAAAATCCACCTCCTAAAATACTTGTGCCAATATAGAAAGGCATAAAATCTTTATCATTTATTTGAATACCTGTATATTGACCTATGTACATTTCTGCACTTGGTTTTTGAGGAATTGTAATCACTTTAGTTAAAGCATCTACCTTTTTAAAATTTTCATATTTTACACTCGTATGTAATCCACCTTTCCAATTTTTAAAAGATTCTTTTAGTGCTAAATGAAGTACTTTAGCATCAACATCTCCAACTGCTACCAATTTTAATCCTTCTGATCCAAAATAAGTTTTATGGAATTTCTTTATATCACTTAAAGTCACATTATTTAGTTCATCAATAGAAGATTGAACGTCTTTATTATAATTTGGGTGTTCTTTTGGATAGATAGTTTGAGAAAGTGCAATTGATCCTTGCTCTCCTGGATCTGTTAATGCTTGTTTCATATGTCCTTCATTTTGATTTTTTAGTAATTCAAATTCTTTTTCATCAAACAAAGGATTACGTAACTTTTCGGCTAACAAGTTAATAACTTCATTTATATCTTTTTTAAGACATTTAAAACTGATATCAATAGTATGAGTTTGCGCGCTTACATTTAGATTTACACCTAGTTTTTCAAGTTTTTGAGAAAATTGAAATTTGTTATTTTTTGTAGTTCCCTTACTTAACATTTGGACAGCTAAAGTTGGAACCATTCTATTACTGTTTGTTTTTAAATATTGACTTATTGGAAAACTACCTACAAGAGTTATAAAATCTTTTGCCCCCGTTTTTGCAGAAATTACATCAATACCTGAAACTTTTTCTCTAGTAAAAGTATCGTTATTATCATTTAATTTTTCATCTTCATAATTTAGATTAATACCAGAAATTGATGTTTTTGAAGTATAATTGAAATCTGATAAATTAAAATTTTCTTTAGAATGCCTATAAAAATATTTACCTAAATCATTATTTGTGAAATTTGTTTCTTTTTCTTCTTTTAAAATGTTATTACCAGAAATTATTGGAATAAAATAACCTGTTGTACTTTGGTTTTCTACTAAATATTTATTTGCAACCCGCTTAATATCAGCAGACTTTACTTTACTTAACCTATCAATAGCATTATAAAAATCTGCCCAATCTCCTGAAGCAATATTTTCATTTAATTGACTTGCAATACTTCCTGAACCATCTCTAGATAATATAGTTTGAGCTCTTATTTTAGCTACAATACGATCTATATCTTCTTGTAAAACACCTTCTTTTTTAATGGTTTCAATCATTTCTAACATTTGATTATTTATGTTTTCATGATTTTTATTGGGGTTAATGCCCAATGTAATTGTAAAAAGCCCAGTATCTTTAAAATTTGAAACAGAAGCATATCCATAAATTGCAAATCCTTTATCTACAAATGTTTTGTTTATTTTGGATGAAGTACCACTACCAATAATTTGACTTAAAACCTCTAATGCTGGTAAATCATGGTGAAGATTACCTGGTATTTTATAGCCTATTGAAACAACTCCTTGCTGACCCGGTTTCTTTATAACAATTCTTCTTGGACCAAATTGTTCTGGCTCTTCGGTATAAGGTACAGGCATTTTTTTTGGAGACTTGGGAATATTTCCAAAATATTTATCTATGAGATTAAATAAATTAGTTTTATTAAAATCACCAATAATAGTTAACGTTGCATTATTAGGCCAATAATAAGTATTGTAAAAATCTCTTAAAACTTCAATTGGAATGTTTTCTATATCTGAACGCCAACCAATAGTACTATGATGATAAGGATGGGCCATATATGCTGCTGCCCAAATTTCTTTATTTAAAATGCTAATAGGATTGTTTTCTCCACGTTCAAATTCGTTTCTAACAACAGTCATTTCGCTATCCTTATCTTCTTTTAATAATAGAGAGTTACGCATTCTGTCAGACTCAATATGTAGCGCTAATTCAATTTTATCACTAGGTATTGTTTCGTAATAATTTGTTCTGTCATACCAAGTTGTGGCATTCATTTGAGCGCCCACACCTTGCAAAACAGAAAAAATAGCATTTCCATTTTTTTTATTAAATGTTGGTGTTCCTTTAAAATTTAAATGTTCTAATAAATGTGTTGCACCAGTATTTCCAAGTACTTCATTTTTAGACCCAACTCTATAAACAACTTGAACTGTAACTACGGGTGCAGAGTTGTCTTGTAATAAAAGGATATTTAAATTATTTGGAGTGTAATTATATTCTTCTATGTCTCCTAATTCCTTAATTTTTTTGAATTTAGAATTGTTATTTTGTGAGATTAAAGTCCCACTAAAAAAATAGAGCCAAAAACTAAGTATAATTGTTTTGTACATTTTGTATATTTTTTAATTTATTTTTAAATATTGTTTTAAGTTTTTAAAAATTAAATATTTCTGCTAATTTTTCTTGAAGCTTTTCTTCTCTCAAATTTTTTGCGATAATTTTCCCTTCTGGATCAATTAAATAATTTGTAGGAACAATTGTCACTCCATAATCTAAAGCAACTTCATTTTTCCACCCTTTTAGATCAGAAACATGTGTCCATGTTAATTGATCTTTATCAATAGCTTTAAGCCATCTATCTTTTTTATCATCTAAAGAAATTCCCAAAACTGTAAACCCTTTACTATTATATTTTTTAAAAGCTAAAACTACATTTGGATTTTCTTTTCTACATGGACCACACCAACTTGCCCAAAAATCGATTAAAACGTATTTTCCTTTAAAATCTGACAAGCTTGTAAGTATTTCTTCTGTATTTTTTTGTGAAAAAGAGGGAGCCTGTTTGCCAATTGCTAATTTGTTAAAGAGCTTTAAAGATGATTTTATTTTCTTACCATAAAAAGACTCCTTTACGTCTTTGGATAAAATATTATATAAATTTTCTGCAGTTTCTGGATTAGGATATTTAATAAATCGTTCTTCTATAATTAATGCTGCTGCAATTTTATTTGCATTATTTTTTACAAATTGAGAGGTTAATTTAATTGAAATACTATCTATTTTTTTCCATTTTGTATCCATTAAAATTTGATGTACTTTTTTAAGTTTTCCTTTTTCAATAGTTTTATCTAATGCTGCTATTTTATGCAAGGAATCAGATAAATTATAAGCTAAAAAAGCACTCTTTCTTATTTCTGAGAACTCATTTGTGTAAAATGACCTATAAATAGAATCATGAAATGCACCTTGCACTTTTGCTGTATACAACGAGTCCTTTAATCCTATAATTTTTATGGTTTCATTATCTAGTATAAAGTTTTTACCATAGTCAACACCTTTTATCTTAATACTATGTAGTAAAGGCTCTGAAACAGTCCCTTTAAAATAAAAATTACCATTTATTGCTTTTGTTGAGTCAATAATTATTGGGGTTTCACCAGATTTTTCTAAGTAAACTGTTTTTTCATCTAAATTATCTATTACCCCATTTATTGTGTAGCCTAAAAATTCTTTTTTTTCTGTTTTGTGACTACATGACGTTATTGCTAAGAGCATACTAATTGCAATCAAACTATTTTTAAATACTGCTTTTTTCATCTTAATATTATATTGAGTGATTTTTGTCAAGAATCTTGACATGGATTATGGTTGTGTTTTTTTTTAGTTAATTATAAGCTGAAATTATTTGATTTTCTTATAGCAAGTTACCTTAGAAGAAAAAGAATAGCCTACTCTTTTAATCATTTAAATTTTAACCTTTATTAAATAAAAAATGGTTTAATAAAAACTTTATAAGTGGAACTAATTTAATCAAACAATTCTGATAGTTTTTCTTCAAGAGCATTGCCTCTAATATTATCTTGAAGAATTATGCCTTTTTCATTAATTAAAAAAGTTGCAGGGATAGTTTTTACATTAAATGAATTACTTACTGTATTATTATCTAACAGATTTGGCCAGTTCATTTTTTCTTTTTCAAGAGATTTCTGCCAAGCATTTTCATCTTTATCTATTGAAATACTTAAAATTTCAAATCCTTTTGAAGAAAAAATTTCATACGCTTTTTTTAGATTTGGTATTTCTTTTTTACATGGAGCACACCAAGAAGCCCAAAAATCTATTAAAACATATTTTTGCCCAGCTATAATACTTTTTAGAGATATGGGTTTACCATCTTTATCATTTAACCTAAAATTAGAAACATTTGTACCAATTAAACTAACAGGATACAACTCTTCTTTAACTATTTTACCATAGTAACTTTTTTTAGCAGTCTCAGAAAATTGTTCAAAAACTGGTTGTTGTTCTGCATTAAAATAAGAATATTGAATTAACATAAAAAAAGGCCCCCACCAAGTATCTTTATGTTTTTCAATAAGATTTTTTGAAAGAGATTTTACTTTATTAAAAAAAGCGACTTCTCTTGCCTTGAAATTTTTCCACTCTGTAGTGTTTTCAATAGAATCAATTTGTTTTTTATTACTTTCTTGTCTGGCGTTGCCATATAACTTACTTAACTCTTCAATTCCTTTATGATAAGCAACATAATCATTATCTAACTCAGCTTTAAATGCAGTTTCATTTTCATAAATATCATTAGCTTTAGACCCTTTTAAAATTTTATCTTTTATAGTTATTCTTTCATCTTCCTTTGAAGAATAAATAGCTTTTGCTGTTAATTTCATTTCAGAATTTTCTAACATAACAGGAATTGAACCTTTATTTTTACCCAACATAATATAAAAAAACCTTGGTTCATTTAAAATGCCCTTAAAACCAAAATTTCCATTTACACTTGTGGTTTCTGATACAGCAGGCATGCTAGAATGTATTGCTCCTGGTACTAATTTAACAACTGTACCATCTTTTAAACCTAAAATACTTGCATCTAAACTATAAGACTCAGATGTAGGTGTTTGTTTACATGAAGAAACTGTAATAATTAAACATAATATTAAAAATTTATTTAGTTTATTTTTCATTTTATTGATTTTTTTGATTTTTAAAAAGACTCCTTTATTAAGTTTTTCTACTAAATAAAGAAGCCTTAAAAAATTTTATTTATCTACATTTTGAGTTATAGTACCATTCCCTGGATTGTCTGTAGCCCCTTGAGGAAAAGGCATTGTCCATAAGTGAGAGTCAGATGATAATGTATATGATGTTCCATTATGAGTTTTAGACAAACTAATGTTATAAGTTCCTTCCGAATTTAAACGACGCGCATCACAAAAAGGAATTAATGTTTGAATTAATTCATTCTTTTTTGTTTTTAGAACCGCCTTTATAACATCATTTTTGTTTGTAGCAATGAGATCTTGATAAATACTAGTTTTAATACGTGTTTTACGTATTTTATTTAATACTGCCATTGCTTCCGTAAGTTTATTATCACGTGCTAAACATTCTGCTTTTATTAAATACGTTTCAACAGTTGTAATTCCACCATAATTAAAATTACCCGATAAAATAGAACTATAAAATGTTTCTGCACCTAATGTTCTAATTTTCCATCTTGATAAAAAACGAGTATCACCATCTTCAAACTCTTCTGCACGATAAACTGGTATGTCATTTTCTGATGTAAAACGAGTAGTTGCTCCATGTCTAAAATTATAACTTTCTACATAATTATATCCCATTGGTGAGGATAGTTTTACATATGAATTTGGCATTTCAATTATTGTTTTATTTAAATCATAAAAAGCTGTCCAATCATATAAATCTTCTTTTTGAGCTAAAGCCTTATCTGCAAATATTAAAGCTTGTGTAAAATTATTCATTTGTAAATAAACACGTGCACTAAAAGCATAACCAGTTCCTAAACTAGGATGAAGAGGTGTTTGAGAAACTACGGGTAAAAGAGGAGTTGCTTCTTCTAAATCTTTAAGAATAAAATCATACATTTCTTGAATAGTAACTTGTACACATGGTGCATTAATATTTGCACTTGTTATTAATGGTACAGAAAGTTTCTCACTTGCTGTAGAAACGTTATAAGTCTCTGCATAAAAATTTACCAAATTAAAATAACACATTGCTCTTAAAACTTTTGCTTCTGCCCACAACTCTTTCTTTTCATCCTCTGTAGCATCTGATGTTTTTAGCACATTTTCTATAATTAAATTAAAGGTTGAAATAGCAGAGTAGCTAAAATAATAAGTTCCTTCATCAGACAAATTTAAAGAAATACGATTTGCTGATTCATCCCAAAAATAATTTGCATTTGCTAACCGATCATATGCCAATGTTGCATCTTTTAAAAATCTATCATTTAATAAATTCAAAGCTTGGTTTACATTTACAGTATGATTTGTATACTCATTTCTAACAAAAGCTTCATAATCCGCTAATGTTTCTGGTATTTTTGATCCTTTTGGTATTCCGTCTAAATAATCTTCACAAGATGTAAAACTCATGCTTATTATTAAGGAACATATAATTGTATAATATATATTTTTCATTTTTTAATCTTTTTAAAATTAGAAATTAACGTTTAGACCAACAACTATATTTGGAGATTGATACCCACCTAACATATATTTAGCATCCTTACTTTTTGCTATTGTAAATACATTTTCTGCATTTAAGTTTAAACGAATGTTTTGTAAATGTAATTTGGCAGCAATGTCTGAAGGTATTTGATATGCAAATGACACATTACTTAATCTTACATTTGATGCATCTATAATATTTATATCAGCATAAGAATAAATAGATCTTAAATCATAACTAAATTCTGGATCATATTCAAAAACCGCTCTAGGTACATCTGTAAAAGACTCATCTCCTGGTTGTTGCCAGCGATCATTAATTCGATTATTAACCACAGCAATATCTGAAATATAACCACCTGCAGATCTAGAGTAATTATTATTAAACATTGGTAAAAATGAGTTTCTCATTTTGTGGCCTAATTGATATGTTAAAAGCGCAGAAAGAGAGAAGTTTTTATAAGACACTGATGTATGGAAAGATCCACTTTGTGTTGGTACAGTTGTACCATAATCTTCTATTGCTTCTAAATCTCCTGGATTATAGGAAACTGCGGTTCCTGAAGCATCATAAACTTGTGGTAAGCCTGTACTACTTAAACCTGCCCATTTATAACCGTAAATTGAATTGAAGCTATTACCAACTCTAGGAAAAGATGAAGGGTAGTCTAATTGTAGATAATATACTGGCGCTTCTACATCTACATAAGATACTTTGTTTTTATTATATGCATATAAAAGTCTTGCATCCCATGAAAAATTATTTGTATTAATAATTGTACCTCCTATCGTAAGCTCAATCCCTTTATTAGTCATTTCGCCATTATTAATTGTGTATGTAGAATATCCCCAACCTTCTGTTGGTATACCATTTGTGCTCGCTAATAAATCTTCACCTTTTTTATTGTAAAAATCGAATGTTCCGTTTAACCTGTTTTCAAATAATGAAAAATCTAAACCAATATTTGTTGTTGTTGTTTTTTCCCAAGAAAGTTCTGGGTTTGGTCTAGAATTTACACCACCTTGTAAACCACCTACATTATAATTAGTATTATAATAAGCTGTTAAATATGGCGCAGAATCTTTAGCGATATTACCACCTATACCATGTGAAAAACGGAGTTTTAACCTATTAATCCAATCAAGTTTAAAAAATTCTTCATTATCTATGTTCCAACTTGCGCCTGCAGACCAAACTGGTTTATTCTGAAATTTATTATCTGTTCCCCATAAATTCGAACGATCCCAGCGTAAACTTCCAGTAACTGTATATTTTCTATCAAACGTATAACCAGCATTACTAAAAAGAGAAACATATCTGTTTATTAACTCTCTTTCTGTACTAAAATCACTATCACTTAAATAGCCTCCAAAAATAGGGCCATATACCTGAAGTAAGTCTTGTTGGTTTATAGGTGTAGATGATAAAGTTTGAGACTCATAACCATAACGTGTAGAATTACTATATTCTAATTTTGAATGCCTAGTTTCTGTACCAAGAATTATTGAAACATCATGTACATCATTATAAAGTTTATCAAAGTTTAATTGTTGTCTAAAATTATATCCATTCGAAAACTGGTTACTATTATATAAAATATCTCCATAAGGCAAATTAAATACTGCTTGATTGGCAGAAGAAATAGTTGCTAAACCATTTACCGTGTTTCTTACAGCATAAGACTCTTTATCTTTTAATTGGCTAATACGATCTACCCCATATTCATACTGAAACATTGCATTATAAGTTAATGAGCTACTTAATTTTACATTAAGTTTTGCAAAAGTTCTACTAGAAAAGCTTTTTTTATTTTTTATGTTTCTCCCAAGTTCTTCAATAGGCGTAATACTCATATCATATAATCCATAATCACCAATTGATTGTACAGTATAATTATTATATCTTGATTCTGCTGAAGAAGTAAATGGAGTGCCATTAGTATTAAAAAGACTGTTATATGGCTGGTATTTATAGCCAGGACTTAAAGCATTATAAAATTGCTCGTTATCTTTTTTAAAATAAACATAGGTACCTAAGTCAAGTGTTAACCAATTAGAAATTTCTGTAGAATTTTTTAAATTTATACCAACTGACTCATCTTGTGTATAAATATCTTCGTAATTGTTACTTTTATAAGTTACGGATGCATTAAAGTTATTTTGATCTGTATTTTTTCCAATACTAATATTATGTTGTAAATAATATTTATCACGCTTTGCATATTTATTAACATCATCATAAAACTTATAGTTTAATGCTTCTAAACCTTTTAATTTAGCCTTCATATCTGCATTAGTAATATTGCCAGCATAAAAATTTAAAAGTGTTTGCATACCATCACTAGTATAAACTGCATTTTCTAATAAAGAAGAAGCATATGCTGCTGAAGTCGCAGAATTTTGTAAGTTAGGATTTCCATTTGCCCATTCTTGCTCTAAGCCAACTATATCTGCAGAATTTGTTAGATTACCTGTATAATAGTTATAAGGTGAGTATGTTAGGTTTGTTGAAAAAGATACACTTGTTTTTCCTTTTTTTGCTTTTTTTGTAGTAATTACAATTACTCCATTTGCTGCACGTGCTCCATAAATAGAAGCTGCAGCTGCATCTTTTAAAACTGTAATACTTTCAATATCTTCAATGTTTAAATCTGGTAAATACTCTTCTATTGAAAAATTTTCTGTATATCTTGTTTTTTCTATAGGAAATCCATCAATAACATACAATGGTGTTGTTAATCCATTCATTGAAGTTGTTCCTCTTAAAAGTCCATTTTGATATCCAACTACACGTCCTTCTAATATTGTACTTAAGCTATTTGGACGCTGTTCTTTAATATCTTCGGAAGTGATTTTTGAAAATGAACCTGTTGCTCTTTCACTAGATATTTTTTGATAACCAGTTTCTAAAACAATTTCACTTAAAAAACTTATTGCTTCTTTTAGTTTTACATTTATTTCGATTTTTTTTCCAATTATAATTTCTTGTGTATCAAAACCTATAGAACTAAATATTAAAACATTATCTGAACTGTTTGAATTAATAAAGTAAACACCTTGATCATTAGTAGAAGTAGCATTTTTACTACCTTTAATTAATACTGTAACTCCAAATAATGGTACACCTGAAGCATCTGTAACCTTACCTGTAATTGTTGTTTGCGGTTTTTTAATTATAGCATCAGGAATTTTATGTGACAATAAAATTTTGCTATCAACTACTTCAAATTTAGTTGTTGTATTATAAAATAAAGTCTGTAAAACCCTTTCAACTTTTTCATCTTTAACTTTTAAAGTTACTTTTCTATTTAAATCAACTACAGATGTGTTAAATATAAATTTATATTCGGTTATTGCTTCAATTTCATCTATAATACTGTAAATAGGTTTTTCCTTAACATTTAAAGTAATTTTGCGTTGTGCATTTGTTGTATTTGCCTGTAAAGCAATTACCATTGTGAATGCAAAAAGTACTGTTAGCTTCATTTTTAAATTCTTTTTAAGAATTGATGCAACCTTTTCTTTATAAGTAAAAAGTTTTTTCATATTTTTAAGTGTTTGTTAGTGGTTATTATTTTTTTTAATCACTTTTTTAACCATCGGGAAATGTGCCAGCATTTTCCGATTTTTTATTGTCATTTATATAAAAAAATTTAAATTACTCCTTTTTAAATTATATAAACAAGTTTTCTAGCTTTCATTAAGTGTATGCTTATTTTTTTTATTTCATAGGCCTTTATTTAATTACTATTTTATTATTTATAAATTGATATTCTATTTCGTATACTTTTTTGAAATAATCCAATACTTGTTCTATTGATTCTTTATCTACATTTACACTTGCGTTAAATTTTTCTGTAGCAATTTTTTTATTGTTGTTAATAATTGTAACGTTATAAAGCCTTTCTAACTTAGTTATAATGTTAGTAAATGAGGCATTTCTAAATACTACACTACCTTTAACCCATGAAGTATAAATGCCAATATTTACTTCTTTTAATGTAATTTCTTTATTCCCTTTTTTGAAAACACCCATTACTCCTGGTACTAAAATTACATCTGTAAGTTTGTTAAACTCATTATTATTAAACATTCCTACAGATCCTTCTACCAAGACCACATTGGTTGTTTGATCTTCTGGATAAGCAGAAACATTAAAATGAGTACCTAATACCTGTACTTTTAAATCTTGTGCAGTTACAATAAATGGATGATTGATATCTTTTTCTACTTTAAAATATGCCTCTCCTCTTATAAAAACCTGTCTCTTTTGTCCTTCAATAAATTGAACAGGGTATTTTATAGAAGTACCAGAATTTAAAGAAACATTTGTTCCATCAGATAAATTTAATTCAAACCTTTTACCATAAGGTACTGTTAGCTCATTATATATTAATGTTTCTACATTTTTATTATTAGAATATGTTAATACATTTTCTTTTTGCACACCTATTAATGTTCCATCACTTTCTATTACTTCTTTTTCCTCTAATGGGTTTATAATTTTTATTTGTCCGTCATTTAGTTTGAGTGTAATACTTTCTTCTGGAATTACTAAATCTTGTTTTAATCCATAATCACCATTAAAATAAAAATAACCTGTTGCTAAAAATATAAGTAATACCGCTGCATATTTTGTGATTTTTTTTAACACGTACATTCTAATAACTTTCTTTTCTTTTTTAATCATTTCTAATAACAGTTCCTTAGATTTTTCAGGATTGAATTTTTTCATATTGTATTCTATAGCGTAGTTTGTTTTTATATAACTTTTAAAAATTGTATAATTCTGCTTATTTTCTATTTTAAATATTAACTCATCTAATTCATTTTTAGAAATACTATTATTTAAGTACTTAATAATTAAGTTATCTATTTTTTGAATATTCATTATTATGCTAGTTATTTATTTTATTACGCAATAATTTTACACAACCCTAACGTTTTTATAACTTTTTTTTATACTTTGCAATAAATAATGTAATTTGTAATTAACTGTTTAATTTATATAAATGAATTCTTCTTTTTCTGATGAACAATTTTTAATTACTTCTCTAAAAAATGGTGATACCAAAGCTTATACTTATTTAGTTGATGCTTTTCATCACAAGCTATGTATATATGCATCAGGTTTAACACGTAATGATGATGTTGCAGAAGATATTGTACAAAATGTTTTTATCCGTGTTTGGAAAAAGCGTCACCAACTGAAAGAACAATTTTCTTTACAAGGTTTTTTATATAAATCTGTTTATAATGAATTTATTGATTTTTATAGAAAACAAAAAAAGGTAATTCCTTTAGAAAAAAAGTATATTGAAGAACTTTCAATTATTATTGAAGATGATGAAAACTCATTAGAAAAATTGATCAACTTAATGAAATTCGAAATTCAAAAACTGCCTCCTAAGTGTAAACAAACTTTTTTATTAAGTAAACAAGATGGATTAACCAATATTGAAATTTCTGAACATTTAAATGTTTCTATTAAATCAGTTGAAGCTCACATTACAAAAGCATTTGCAATTTTAAGAAAGACTTTAGGAGAAAAAATGAATGGTATTTTATTTTTGATGTTTGGAAAAACCAACAATATTTAAAATTTCACCCAATTTTGGTATTAATTTTTTTCTTAACATTGCTATTATTAAGCTTATTTTTAAGCAACTGCATGTCTTCCCCTACTTTTCGATCCAAAACTTTAGCATAATGTTGAGTTGTTCTTAAATTTTTGTGCCCTAACATTTTACTTACACTTTCTATTGGCACACCATTAGAGAGGGTAACTGTTGTTGCAAATGTATGACGAGCAATGTGAAAAGTAAGTTCTTTATTGATACCACATACACCTGCAATTTCTTTTAAATAAGCGTTCATTTTTTGATTGCTTAAAATTGGCAATAATCTCCCATTATTTAAACACTGTGGATGCACCGCATACTTTTCTATTATCATTTCTGCCACAGGTAGTAATGGAATTTTAGAAGCTGATTCTGTTTTTTGACGGTGCGTGAAAATCCATTTTCCACCGTCGATACCTATATTAATCTGTGATTTGGTTAATCTTTTTACATCTATATATGCTAATCCCGTAAAGCAACTAAATATAAATATATCTCTAACCACAGAA
>TARA_R110002051_G_scaffold40575_1_pt1 | contig 18088 bp, 14 predicted proteins | sample TARA_R110002051 | Tara Oceans TARA_R110002051 (sample SAMEA4397023) | marine metagenome | biome: Polar Biome; feature: [MES] marine water layer (ENVO:01000295) within the mesopelagic zone...; material: water (ENVO:00002006), including particulate matter (ENVO:01000060) such as......
AAAGAAAGTTTACTATCAGAGGTTCTAGTTCCTCCATTAAGAAAAAAAGCAAGTATTAATTATTAATTATGGGAAATTATCTATTAATCATGAGAAATTGCATGCTGATTTTTTTATTCGGTTTAATATGGTCTTGTGGCAAAGTTAAAACGAATAATGTGAATCAGGTAGCAGAAAAGGATCAAATAACAGCAAAGGACATTTTAGGAAACCCAAATTATTTAGCGATGTCCTATGGAGGCTATAGGTATGCGGATCATGGTAAAGAACCCGCTATAAACCAACTCAAAGAAGACTTAAAACTTCTCAGTGCCATGGGTATTAAAATGCTACGCACCTATAAAGTACATAAACCTCAAGCCATTAATCTTCTAAAAGCCATTAGTGAATTAAAACAAGAAAACCCAAGCTTCGAAATGTACGTGATGCTTGGCGCTTGGATAGATAGTAAAAATGCATGGACAGATCAGGAACCAATTCACAATGAAGAAAGTGAAGCAAATGAGGCACAAATTTTAGTAGCTGCACATTTGGCAAATAAATATCCAGATATTGTAAAGGTCATTGCCGTTGGTAATGAAGCCATGGTAAAATGGGCTGCAAGTTATTATGTGGAGCCTTGGATAATCTTAAAATGGGTAAACTACCTCCAAGATTTAAAGAAAGAAGGCAAACTATCTAAAGATTTATGGATTACAAGTTCAGACAATTTTGCGTCTTGGGGAGGTGGTGGCGAAGAATACCACGTTGAGGATTTAAACGAATTGATAAAGGCGGTAGATTTTATTTCGATGCATACCTATCCCATGCATGATACACATTACCAACCTGAATTTTGGTTAGAACCAAATGACCAAAAAGGAATGAAAGATATAGAAAAGATTGATGCTGCCATGTTGAGAGCAAAAAAATATGCAATAGATCAATATCAGGCTGTTAAAGATTATATGAATAGTTTAGGAGTAGATAAACCAATTCATATTGGCGAAACAGGATGGGCTAGTCTATCAACCGATCAATATGGCCCTAAAGGATCTAGAGCATCTGACGAATATAAACAAGCACTTTATTATCAGTATATACGAGATTGGACAAATGAAGCAGGACTTTCTTGTTTTTACTTCGAGGCCTTTGATGAACCATGGAAAGGTGGTAATGACCCAGGGAATTCTGAAAAGCATTTTGGATTATTTACAGTAGATGGTAAGGCAAAATATGTGCTTTGGGATGCGGTAGATAAAGGGATATTTAAGGGCTTAACAAGAGATGGAAACCCTATTACAAAAACATTTAATGGAAATAAGGAAAAATTAATGGAGACTGTTTTAGTTCCCCCAACTGCTATAGAGTTTAGCGTGTCCCATTGATAAATAAACTATCAAAAAAATGAAACCAATTAAATTATTCGTGTTCAGTCTTTTAATAATTACAATGAGCTGTAATAAAACAAAAAGCAATTTACAGGTTGAAGTTTTTGAAACTTCTGCAAAAGGAAACAAATTAACTAAGCTTTCTGAATTTCAGAAGGCTGATAGTTTGGTAACAATTAAGTTAAAACCAGAGGACACCTTTCAAGCCATTACGGGGTTTGGAGGCGCGTTTACAGAATCTTCTGCCTACTTATTGAACAAGCTAAGTAAAAAAAACAGAGATACAATTTTGAAGGCCTATTTCGCTAAAAATGGCGCAAACTATTCTTTAACAAGAACGCACATGAACTCATGTGATTTCTCATTAGGTCAATATTCATATTCACCGGTCGAAGAGGATATGACTTTAGAGCATTTTACAATTGAAGAAGATAGAGATGATCTTATTCCGATGATTAAAGATGCGTTGGCCATATCAGAAGATGGATTTAAAATTTTTGCCTCACCGTGGACAGCCGCACCTTGGATGAAGGATAATAACAGTTGGGTTGGCGGTAAATTGCTTCCAAAGTATTATGATACTTGGGCCTTATTTTTTTCAAAATATGTGGATGCTTATAAAGCTGAGGGAATTGATATCTGGGGCTTTACTGTAGAAAATGAACCTATGGGAAATGGCAATAATTGGGAAAGTATGCATTATTCACCTGATGAAATGACTAATTTTGTACAGCATTATTTAGGACCAAAATTGGAAGCAGATGGAAAAGGAGATTTGAAAATTTTAGGTTACGACCAAAACAGGGAACACTTAAAAGAATGGGTAGATTCTCAATATAAAAATGAAGAAACATCTAAATATTTTGATGGAACGGCCATTCACTGGTATGCAAGTACATATGATTACTTCCCTGAAGAATTGCAATATGCACACCATAAAGCACCTGATAAATATTTAATTGAAACGGAAGGCTGCGTAGATTCTGAAGTACCAAAATGGAAGAATGATGCTTGGTACTGGAGCAAGGAAGCTACCGATTGGGGCTGGGATTGGGCCGCTGAAGATGAAAAATATCTACACCCTAAATATGCACCAGTTAATCGTTATGCCAGAGATATTATTGGCTGCCTAAACAATTGGGTTGACGGATGGGTAGATTGGAATATGGTACTTGATAGACAAGGTGGCCCAAATTGGTTTGAAAACTGGTGTGTTGCACCAGTAATTGTCGATCCTGATGCTGACGAAGTTTATTTTACTCCCATTTACTATACAATGGCTCATTTTAGCAAATATATCAGACCAGATGCCAAAGTTATTGGAGTGGATAACTCTGACGAAGAACTGATGGTTACAGCAGCAATAAACCCCGATGGAACTACAGCCGTAGTCATTTTTAATGAAACAAAAACCCCAAAAAGTATTAACCTATCAATGCATGAAAAGAATGTAGAATTTTCAATAGATGCCCAGGCTATTCAAACTATTTTAATTCCAATAAACGAACTATAACTAACTAAACCAATAAGATATGTCAAACGTAAAAACAGCCACAAAAGATAGAGTACCATTAGGTCAAAAAGCAGCTTTTGGAGCAGGCCATTTGGTTTTAAACCTTTACCCAGGAGCCTTGGGTTTCTTTATGTTCTTCTTGCTAACGGCCTTTGGTATGGATCCATTTCTTGCAGGACTTTTAGGAGGATTACCTCGTTTTTTTGATGCCATTACCGACCCCATAATGGGCTTTATATCAGATAATACAAGTTCAAAATGGGGCAGAAGGAGGCCATATATTTTCATTGGAGGCATTTTAAGTGCCATTACATTTGTTTTGCTTTGGCAACTTGACGAGAACAACTCCTCTGAGTATAATTTTTGGTACTTCCTAATTATGTCTATGGTATTCCTAATTGGAAACACCATGTTTGCTACACCATTAGTAGGTTTGGGATACGAAATGACTTCTGATTATAATGAGAGAACACGTTTAATGGCTTTTTCCCAAACAGTAGGTCTCATTGCTTGGGTAATAGTACCTTGGTTTTGGGTAATTATTGCTGACCCTGATATTTTTAAAGATCAAGCTGAAGGGGTAAGAACAATGGCCATATATGTTGGGGTAGCTTGTTTATTTCTCGGGCTTTTACCAGCTATTTTTTGTAGAGGCATAGACGCTGCTCCTATGAAGAATAGAAAAAAATTAAGTTTTGCCTCTTTAATTGGTAATATGAAAGACTTGTTCAGGAGTATAAAAGAGGCTGTGAAAAATAAACCCTTTATGAAATTATGTGGTGCTACGTTTTTAGTGTTTAATGGTTTTCAAATTGTGGCATCTTTTAGTTTTTTTATCTTCGTTTTTTACATTTTTAATGGAAGCTATGAAGCCACCTCAACATGGCCAGCTTGGTTTAGCTCGATTGGAGCTTTGGTTTCAGCATTTTTCGTCATTCCAATTGTATCAAAAATGGCTGAAAAATGGGGCAAAAAGAAAGCTTTCATCGTCTCAACAGCACTTTCTATTGTCGGTTATATTTTAAAATGGTGGGCTTTTACTCCAGATAACGTTTGGTTGTCTTTTATTCCAATACCCCTAATGTCATTTGGTTTAGGAAGTTTATTTACCTTGATGATGAGTATGACTGCTGATGTTTGTGATCTGGATGAACTTGTTAATGGCATGCCAAGAAAAGAGGGGACTTTCGGCGCATTATATTGGTGGGTTGTAAAACTTGGACAAGGATTAGCCCTTGTTTTAGGAGGTCTCGTATTAAAGTTAATTGGATTCGACGGCAATGCAGCTACTCAAACGTCAGAAACATTAATACAACTTAGAATAGCTGATATCGTTATTCCTGTGGTAACGGCTGGTTTGGCTATTTGGATTATGTGGAAATACAGTCTTTCTGAAGAAAGAGCAAAAGAAATTACAGCACAATTAGAAGAAAGAAGAGGCGTATTGTAACACTGTTAATTTGTTAAGTAGATTATATAATTAAAAAAATAGTAAGATGTCAACAAAAATAATAATCATAGTGGGGATTGTACTTATATTAATTGCAGTCCTTAGCAGTGTAAAAAAGAACTCAGGTGCAAGATTCATTAGCACTAAACTTGGAGTACCAGCTGGAATTATAGGTGTTTTATTGATAATTTATGCCAGCTATTCTTCGGATTTGGTTAATTACAATAGACAAATTGAACAAATTTCAATTGGAAATAAGTTAAAAATTGAAGGCCCCGTAAATACAACTAAAGTCATTTCTCCAATAGATAAGGATTCTGTGGATTGTAGAATTTTAACCATGGGAGTTTATCCAGAATCCAACAAAAATGACATTTGGGTTTTGATTCGTCCTACTGACGATCGTTATTACCCCCAATCCGATTATACCAACACCTCTTACAAAAGAGATGGCGAATGGCAAGTTGTTACACGTTTGGGCGGCGATAAGGGTGAGGCTTATGATTTGATTATTTATGAATCAGATGCTACCGCTTCATCGTTTTTTAGTTCCACCTTGGAAAAATGGAAGGAAGAAGACAATTATCCAGGGTTAGAGCTTAAAGAATTACCCCCTGGAGCAAAAGAAGTGGATAGAATTAAAATATATACAAGTAAAAATTGTAGAGGCGTGTTTTGATTCACGTAGAGTTATTTTAAAAATAGTAGTTAGAAATTAGTTATCATATTGTTAAATAGAGAATAGAATAAATAAAATAGAATAAAATGTCTTACAGAGAAGAATCATATTACAGATCAAAATATAACCAAATAGCAACCAAAGGTATTAACCTTTCAGAGTATTCGTTAGAGGAGTTAAAGGCGTTATGGCATAAAACCTTGAAAGAAGGTTTTCACGGAATATGCTTTAGTATGTATATGGACGGGCAATCACCTGGTGATGAAATAAGCTTGGAGCAGGTTGAGCATCGTATTAAAATATTAAAGCCTTATGTTGGCGCTATCCGATCGTTTTCATGTATAGAAGGAAATGAATTTGTGCCAATAATGGCAAAAAAGCATGGTCTTAAAACATTGGTTGGCGCATGGCTTAGTGACGATAAAGAAGATAATGAAAGGGAAATAGAAGGCTTAATTGCACTCGCTAAGGCAGGTAATGTAGATGTTGCTGCAGTAGGCAACGAGGTTTTATATCGAAATGATTTGACTTTGGATGAATTAGTGGGCTACATTAATCGTGTAAAAGAAGCTTTAGCAGGATTAGACATTCCTGTAGGCTATGTAGATGCATATTACGAATTTTCAAGGCATCCTATTTTAGTTGAGAGCTCGGATGTTGTTTTGGCGAATTTATACCCATATTGGGAAGGTTGTCCAATAGAATATGCATTAGGGCACATGCAGGCCATGTTTGGTTCTGTTGTAGATGCGGCACAAGGAAAACCCATCATTATTACTGAGACGGGATGGCCAAGTCAAGGCGGCGGTCTCAAAGGTGCTGTTGCTGCAGAAGATGCCGCTATGAAGTATTTTATAGATACCGTTCGCTGGACCAAAGAGAATGAGATCCCTGTATTTTATTTTTCATCTTTTGATGAGTCTTGGAAAACTGGAGATGAAGGTGATGTTGGTGCTTATTGGGGACTTTGGGATAAGCATGAGAACTTAAAGTTTTAACGGCAAACTAAATATAGATTTGTTGCAGTGGGTTTAAATAAATTAAATTTTCAATTTTGGATTGAGAACACATCGATTATATAAAAATGTGGCTGTACGATTTTTAACTAAGCTGTCTCCAAAATCATAAAACAAGTGTCAATTAACTAATACTAACTTATGTCATTAACAAAGACCGCATTAAAAAACAAAGTTCCCTTAGGGCAAAAAGTCGCTTTTGGAGTTGGTATGTTTGCCAACCAAATGTTTCCTGCTATTCTGGGTATATTTATGGTTGTTTTGGTAGAAGATTTGGGTTTTCCAGGCTGGATGTGGGCTCTTGTTTATTTTTTCCCAAGAATATTTGATGCTATCACAGATCCAATAATGGGTTATATTTCAGATAACACAAAATCAAAATGGGGTCGAAGAAGGAAATATGTTTTAATTGGCGGAATAATGATGGGTATTGCCTACATATTCATGTGGCAACTTTTTAAGGAAAACTCTTTACAATTCAATTTCTGGTATTTCTTCTTATGGTCTATTGTCTTTTATTTAGGCCTTACCATTTTTAGCGTTCCTTATGTAGCCATGGGTTATGAGATGAGCGATGATTTTCATGAGCGCACCAATATCATGGCTATAGCTCAGTGGATTGGGCAATGGGCTTGGGTAATTGCACCGTGGTTTTGGGTCATTATGTATGATCCAGAGTGGTTTCCATCTGCAGAAATAGCTGTGAGACAATTGGCAATATGGGTTGCTATACCCTGTGCCATTTGTGCAATGGTTCCAGCTATATTCATAAATAGTAAATCTACTATAAACGAAAACTATGCGCCGTTAAATTTGGCAAATATAGGTGGCAGTTTAAAAAAAATATTTGTTGATAGTTTTGCTGAAGCGTTTAAGATTAAGGAGTTTAGAAAATTATGTGCGGCTACGTTTTTAGTTTTTAATGCGTTTAATACCGTTGCAGCGCTTACTTTTTTTGTCATTGTATATAAACTGTTTAATGGAGATGCTGCCGCTAGTGGTATCTGGGTTTCCTTATTTGGGAGCTTGGGTGCATTGGGTACCACATTTATAGTAATACCAATTGTCGCTTGGATGTCTAAGGTTATGGGAAAGAAAAAAGCGTTTTTGTTATCTCAAGGAATTTCGGTTATAGGATACCTTATGCTATGGTTTCTTTTTGTACCAGGTAAACCCTGGTTGTATATTATTGCACTACCATTCTTTTCCTTCGGAATTGGTAGCTTATTTACCATAATGATGTCAATGACTGCCGACGTAATTGATATTGATGAATTAAACTCTGGTTTGCGTAGAGAAGGGATTTTTGGCGCTATTTATTGGTGGATGGTTAAGGTTGGTTTCGCCATTGCAGGAGCACTAAGCGGCCTTATTATTGCTATTGTTGGGTTTAACCCAGACCTTGCTACTACAGAACAACAATCTGCTGTTGATGGGCTATTCGCCTTCTTTTGTTTTTTTCCTATGGCAGGCACACTTGTTGCCATGTATGTAATGCGTAATTATGATGTTACCGAAGAACGGGCTATCGAAATACGGGCTGAAATTGATAAGCGTAAACTAGATACTACGCCAAAGCTTACATCATATTACCAAACTCACAAGCTCTTAACTTTTAAGAATATCGCTTTAAATAAGGGTTTACGAACAGATATTGATTTTGTTTCAAAAACAGAGGATGAAGTAAAACAACTTTTTTTTAAGTCTTTAAACAAAGGAATTTATGGCTTATGCTTTAGTCCGTATTTAGAAGGGCAGAAAATTGGTGACACATTATCAAAAGGGCAAATACAAAAACGGATGGACGTTATTGCGCCTTACATCAAATGGGCTCGCTCATTTTCTTGTACAGACGGTAATGAGTTTATCCCTAAAGTGGCACATGAAAAAGGCCTAAAGACCATGACTGGGGCATGGATTGATGGCGATAAAGCTAAAAATGAAAAAGAGATTAGCACATTAATTAATTTGGCACAAAATGGTTACGTTGATATTGCTGTGGTTGGCAACGAAGTTTTGCTACGTAATGAATTGACCGAGCAAGAAATGTTGAACTATATTAATAGAGTAAAACAGGCCTTACCGGATACCCCGGTTGGTTATGTGGATGCTTACTACCAATTTCACGAACGGCCAAAGCTAGTAGAAGCATGTGATGTTGTTTTAGCTAATTGTTATCCGTTTTGGGAAGGATGTCATATAGACCAAGCCTCCATTTATTTAAGGCAAATGTATGCTGTTGCTAAAAATGCTGCTAATGGCAAACCGGTAATTATTACAGAAACAGGTTGGCCAAATAAAGGAAATAATAATAGTGATGCTGAACCTACTCAAGTGAATGCGATGAAATATTTTATAAATGCAAATAATTGGTCCCAGCAGGAAAAAATAGAAATGTTCTATTTCACATCGTTTGATGAGTCCTGGAAAGTACGTCATGAAGGTAATGTTGGACAACGATGGGGAATATGGGATAAAGATGAAAACTTAAAATACAATTAACTATGTCGTACAGAGCAGATAAAATTAGATCATTAGCGGGTTTGAACCTAGAAGATAAAACCCCAAAGGGTTTACAAAACTTATTTAAGAGGGTATTAAAAAGCGGTATGCATGGGCTGTGTTTTAGCCCCTATGAAGAAGGCCAGGAACCTGGTCAACAAATTACCGAGAAGCAGATAAGAAGACGAATGAAAATTATAAAACCATACACCAAATGGATTCGTTCTTTTTCATGTACTGATGGTAATGAAGCCATTCCGCGCATTGCAAAAGAATTTGGAATTAAAACACTTGTTGGTGCTTGGTTGGGAGATGATCCAGAAATCAATAAAAGAGAAATTGCAGGACTTATAAAGTTGGCAAAAGAAGGATTTGTTGATATTGCAGCGGTTGGAAACGAAGTGATGTATAGAAAAGACTTAACAGAGGACGAACTTTTGGCTTTTATGCATGAAGTTAAAGCAGCCATTCCAGATATTCCGATGGGGTACGTAGATGCCTATTATGAATTTAGTCATAGACTGAGAATTACGGAAGCTTGCGATGTTATTTTAGCTAATTGTTATCCGTATTGGGAGGGCTGCAGTCAAGAATATGCTTTGGTTTATATGAGGGATATGTATAATCAGGCTAGAGATGCAGGAAAAGGAAAAAAAGTGATTATAACCGAAACGGGATGGCCATCTTTTGGAGAAGGGCTTGGAGGCGCTATTCCATCAAATGAAAACGCTATAAAGTATTTTATAAATGCACAAGTATGGTCCGATGATGATGATATTGAGATGTTCTATTTTTCATCTTTTGATGAATCATGGAAAGTTGGAGCAGAAGGCGATGTAGGTGCGTATTGGGGGCTTTGGGATAAGGATGAAAATTTAAAGTTAATGCTTTGATTTAAAAGACATAAGTATCAAATAATCAGTTTTTTGTAATCTAATTATATACTAAACGTTAAAAGGCCGCTATACATGTTAAAACATTACCACAACATTACCACAACATTAAACTATAATGAGCAATTAACCAACACTTTAAATCAGTTGAAACTCATTAAAACACCGACAAACAACAAATAATGACGTTGTATTGTCAAAAAAACAATAGTAAGTAGCTTTTTTTGATTTGTATGCTTTTTGTTTGGGTATTCTTTATGTATTTCGCAAAATTTTATGGGTAAATTTATGAACATGGAAATATTGAACAATTTTATCAAATGCTTATTTCCTTTTTTTATTAATTAACTTAAATAATTATTATTATGAAAAAAATTACTTTATTTATTTTCCTTTTGGCTGTTTCATTAGGATATTCACAAGATCCAGCTACTGGACCTACTGACCCTCCTGCAAGAGATGCAGTTGACGTGGTTTCAATGTATAACGGTATTGCTACCCCCGTAGCTCCTGAATATACCAATGAGCCTGGTGTAACTTTTGATAGTTTTGGAGGAACGACTATAGTTGGAAATACTACTCTAGGTGACGGTAATAATGTGTTTAAATATACAAATCACTTATTTTCAGGTATCGGAGGCGGAAGCTATGACGTGAGCGCAATGACGATGCTACATGTTGATGTTTATTCTCCAGACTTTACAAATTTTAGAATTAAACTTGAAGCTGTAAACGGCACTAATGTTGAGTTAGATGTTCCTGTTGGCGCACCAACCCAAAGTGTATGGAATTCATACGATATAGATTTAAGTGCTTATGCTGCAGTTGATTTAGCCAATTTAAAATGGATTGTTCCAGTAACTAATGCTGGCTCGGGAGTAACTATGTATCTTGATAATGTTTATTTTTGGAGAACTCCTGTAGATCCTGCAACTGATGCAACTTTAAGTGATTTACAAGTTGAGGGAGCAACCATCAATGGATTTAGTTCTGGTACAACTTCATATACATATCAGGTGCCTTCCGGAACAACTGTTGTACCTCAAATTACTTTAGCAACTCCAACTAATGTAGCTGCTTCTGCTGTAATAACGCAAGCGTCTGGTATTCCTGGAACTGCTACTGTAGTTGTTACAGCCACAAATGGGACAGATATGGAAACATATACAGTGTCTATTGAAGAAGTTGGACCTGCAACAGCAGCCCCGACACCTCCTAATAGAGCCTCTGCTGATGTGCTTTCTGTTTATAGCGATGCATATACTGATATTACTATTGATGATTTTGATTTTGGTTTGTGTGGGGCATCTCCTGCAGTTACAGAAGTAACGATTGCAGGTAACTTAACGCAAAATTATCTTGGAACAGGTTGCCAAGGTATAGATATTCAGAATAATAGAATAGATGCATCAGCATTCACAAATCTTCACTTTGATTTTTATACGGATGAGACTAACTTAGTAGGTAAAGTTTTTAACATAAAATTAGTTGATTGGGCAGGTAATCCTACTGAAGCTGGATCAACTGGTTTAGAAGTTAATTTTAATGATGGCTCTGGACTAATTGGGGGATCTTGGGTTTCAGTGGATGTCAATATTACTGCTACAGGTCCAATGGTTTCAGGTAACTTAACAAGAAGTGATATAGCTCAAATACATATTACTTCTAATTTGTCTAATGCTTGGTATGATAATTTATATTTATATAAAGGCACGCCTTTAAGTACAGACGATTTTGATACACAATCATTTAGTCTTTACCCTAACCCAACACAAGATAGTTGGAATGTAAAATCTAAAAGTGAAAACATAACATCAATTAGAGTATTCGATATTTTAGGAAAAAGTGTACTATCATTATCACCTAACGCTAAAGAAGCTACTATAGATGGATCCAGTTTAAAATCTGGATTATATTTTGCTCAGGTAAAAACGGCACAAGGTATTAGTAGCCTAAAGCTAGTTAAACAATAGTTTATTAGAAAGTTAAGAAGTTTGTTGAAAGCGTGTGATTTTAAATCACACGCTTTTTTTGTTTCAAAGCTGCTTACATAAGTTTATATTATTTCTTTACTTTGTAAAAAACCCTCACATATTTATGTTTGATGATGTTTTAGCGGCCATTCCTTTCGGAATTATCTTAGCATTTACCATTGGCCCCGTATTTTTTGTTCTATTAGAAACGAGCGCAACTAAAGGCTTTAAAAGTGCTTTAATATTTGATAGTGGCGTTATGCTTGCTGACATTCTTTTTATTCTTGTAGCTTTTTACAGTACAAATAAATTATTAGAAAAAATTAAAGACGATCCAAATTTTTTGGTTTTTGGTGGGTTTTTATTAGTTACTTATGGTATTATTTCATTTATTAAAACATCAAAATCGTTTAGAAACATTGTTAGGGAATATCATAAAATTGAAATCAAGAAAGGTTATGGTAAACTCTTCTTAAAAGGATTTTTACTCAACTTTATAAATATTGGTGTGCTATTGGGTTGGGTTGCTTTTATTGTATTGGCGAATTCCTTAACCGAATCTAAAAATGGGGTTGTCGTTTTTTTAAGCACTATTTTAATTGTATATTTCTTAGTGGACTTAATTAAAATTGTAGTTGCTAAAAAGCTAAGAAACAAGCTAACACCGCGCCTTATTTTCAAAACAAAAAAAATAATTGCTCTAGTAATCTTAGGCTTTGGGGTTTTGCTTTTAGTGCAAGGTTTTTTTCCAAAGGAAAAAGAACTTATCAAAGAGAAGTTAGAACAAAGGTTAACCCTGTAAAATAAAAGCTCTCAAGAAAAACTGAAAGCCTTTTTGAGCTGTCCAGCGGATTCGAGAAACAAACTTATAGAAGGTTTTGCTTCCCTTTAATTAATTTTTTATAAAAATTTATATTGTTGTCCGATTAAAAATAATTCATTTAAAGAAAATCTTTGCGAACACAGAAAAAGAGGGGCTTGCTTTTTACGTCCCGAGAGCTATCGGGAGAAAAATTTTATTTTTAGAAAATCATGAATTTAAAGTTCAATGTTTATCAATTAGTTACAATTAAGTCTTTTTTCTTCCCCGAAATTTCGGGGCTAACAGCAAAGCGGTCTTGATTCTTTAATCGGACACTAATGAAAAATTTACCATAAAAAAACCCTCAAGAAAAGCTTGAGGGTTCGTTGAGGCGTCGAGCGGATTCGAACCGCTGTAGAAGGTTTTGCAGACCTCTGCCTAGCCACTCGGCCACGACGCCATATTCCTGCGAAGGCAGGAATCTCTATTTGAGAGGACAAATGTAAAAAAAAATAATACGATTCCTTACTTAAAATTACTTTTTACGTTTATCGGTCATTTTTATTGTCACTCTGGCCACATCCCCACCAACGGGCGGGTTTAATTTGCTAACACATACGGTAGCCTTTTTTACTAATTTATCTTCATTAAAAATTCTATCTAAAATACGCCTACAAACAGTTTCAAGCAGATGGGAAGCGATATTCATTTCTTCTTTAATTATTCTATTTAAAAATACATAATCAACGGTATCACTTAATTTATCTGTTTTTGCCGAGGTTTGTAAGTCGGCTTCAACTTGTAAATCCACGCGGTAGTCGCTACCAATTTTAGTTTCTTCCTTTAAACAACCATGATAAGCAAATACCCGAATGTTTTCAACTTTTATAATTCCCATTTATGCAATTTTAAGTCATCAAAATTACCTAATTTTACACAATATTTTTGTTATTTATTTTTAGTTTCTGTCTATTGGAAATTTATTTTTTGAAATTTTATGTCTGAAGAAAGAAAATCACTCAATTTTATTGAGCAAATTATAGAAGAAGATTTAGCCAATGGTATGTCTAAAAACGATTTACGTTTTCGATTTCCGCCAGAACCAAATGGTTATTTACATATTGGGCATACCAAAGCTATTGGTATTAGTTTTGGTTTGGGCGAATATTATAATGCACCTGTAAACCTTCGTTTTGACGATACTAACCCGGCTAAAGAAGAGCAAGAATATGTTGATGCTATAAAGGAAGACATTGCTTGGTTGGGGTATAAATGGGATAAGGAATTATTTTCCTCTGACTGTTTTCAACAGTTATATGATTGGGCAGTAATGCTAATAAAAGAAGGAAAAGCTTATGTAGACTCTCAATCTAGTGAAGCGATGGCAGAACAAAAAGGAACGCCTACGCAACCTGGAGTTGACGGACCTTATAGAAACCGAAGTATAGCTGAAAATTTAGATTTGTTTGAACGCATGAAAAATGGTGAGTTTGATGAAGGGGAGCATATTTTACGTGCAAAAATAGATATGCAGCATCCTAATATGTTGATGCGCGACCCTATTATGTATCGTGTTTTAAAGAAAGATCATCATAGAACAGCAGACACATGGTGTATTTATCCCATGTACGATTGGACACACGGTGAAAGTGATTATATAGAACAAATATCACATTCGTTGTGTTCTTTAGAATTTAAACCCCACAGAGAGCTTTATAATTGGTTTTTAGACCAAGTAGTAGACCCAAACAAACTAAGACCCAAGCAACGCGAATTCGCGCGCTTAAACTTAAGCTACACCATTATGAGTAAGCGCAAGTTGTTGCAGTTGGTAAATGATGGCGTGGTTAATGGTTGGGATGATCCGCGCATGCCTACAATTTCTGGTTTACGCCGTCGTGGATATACACCAAATTCGTTAAGAAAATTTGTTGAAACTGTTGGTGTTGCAAAGCGTGATAACATTATAGATGTTTCGCTTTTAGAGTTTTGTATTCGGGAAGATTTAAATAAAACAGCGCCTCGTGCTATGGCGGTTTTAAATCCTGTAAAGTTGGTTATTACTAATTATCCTGAAGGAAAAGAAGAATGGTTGGATGCTGAAAATAATCAGGAAGATGAACGTGCTGGTTTTAGAAAAGTGCCTTTTTCGCGTGAATTATATATAGAAAAAGAAGATTTTAAAGAAGAAGCGAGCAATAAATTTTTTAGATTAAAATTAGGTGGCGAAGTAAGACTTAAAAATGCTTACATTATTAAGGCAGAACGTGCTGTAAAAGATAGTAACGGAGAGGTTATTGAGATCCATTGTACATATTCTGAAGGTACCGAAAGGAGAATCAAGGGAACACTACATTGGGTGTCCATAAAACATGCTATAAAAGCTGAAGTGAGGGAATATGATCGATTGTTTATGGATGAATCTCCTGACAGTCATGAAGACAAAGGTTTTATGGGTTTTATCAATCCTAATTCTTTAAAAATTATTGAAGCATTTGTAGAACCAAGTTTAAAAGATGCTAAAATTGGTGATCGGTTTCAGTTTCAACGTTTAGGGTATTTTAATGTTGATCATGATTCAACATCAAGTCATCTAGTATTCAACAAAACTGTTGGATTAAGAGATTCTTGGGCCAAAGTAAATCCACAACAAAAGGCGAATCAAAATCAACAAAAACAGCCACAACAAAATAGTCGTCCAGCTATCGAGCAAATAAAATCATACGGTAAAAAGTATGATAGATTGCCAGATGATAAACGCGCTTTAGCTAAAGCTGATATTCAAGAATTAGCTAAAAATGTTACTTACGATGAGATTGAGCCGTTGTTTAATACGTCGGTTAAAAAATCAGGGACACGGATTATTACGATGATTACTTTAGGCGTTTTATTGGAAAATGGTTTAGAAAAAAACGAAGCTATTAATGATTTTATCACTAAAGCATTAGAAGATAAAAATGAGTTGTTGGTTTCTGAGGCTAAAAAGCTCTAGTGGTTTCCAAAGCACTAAAAAATAAGTCCGTAATAGATTTTTATCTATATTTAACTACAAACTAATTTTTTTATCATGGATTTTTTAAATTTTCCTGCAATTCTTGTTGCAGCGGTTTCGGCATTAGTAGTCGGGTTTATTTGGTACCATCCAAAAGTATTTGGAAATGCTTGGATGAAAGCGGCTGGCATGACAGAAGAACAAATAAAAGGCGGTAATATGGCTAAAATTTTTATTATGGCTTTAATTTTCGCTTTTTTTCTGGCTATGTCTGTCATGCAAATGAGCATTCATCAAGCGGGTGCTTTAAGTTTAATTGGCGGAGATCCAAGTGTGGCACTTCCTTCCTATGAAGCATTTATGGCTGACTATGGTAATGCCTTTAGAACGTATAAACATGGTGCACTACATGGCATTTTAGCTGGTATCTTTGTTGCGCTTCCAATCATAGGAACCAATGCGTTGTTTGAGCGTAAAAGGGCCAAATATATTTTAATTAATAGCGGGTACTGGATAGTAACTATGGGTATTATGGGCGCTATAATTTGCGGATGGGTATAATTATGTAAACTTTTTTATATAAATAAAAACTGAAGTGTTTAACTTCGGTCTTTTTCATTTTTGAATTGATAGATTATAAAATATACAGCTCTGTAAACGAACTTCCAGATAGTTGGGATCAGCTACCAACACAAGATGTTTTTCTAAAAACACCGTTTTTAAGAGGTTTGGAGAATGCTACTCCTTATAATATTTCTGCATTTTATTTATGTGTTTATAAATCTGAAAAATTGGTTGCTATTGCCAATATTCAGCGTATTCAAATGTATGTAGATGATGTTTTTAGAAAGTCATCTAAAAGTATTTTTAAACAATCAGCAAAACAGTTGGTGTCCAAAATTGTTAAAGGCAATGCGCTGGTTGTTGGTAACTTAATGCATACAGGGCAACACGGATTGTTTTTTTTGGAAAGCGAAATGACACAAGACGATTACTTATCAGTTGTTTCTAGAGCTATTAAGGAGTTAACCAAAAAAATTAGATTAGATTACGGAAAAAAGGTTAGGATTATTGCTTTTAAGGATTATTTTAAAAACGATGCTATTCATAATAGCAACCCTTTTTTCAAAGCTCAAAACTTATATAAAGCTCAAGTTCAACCTAATATGATACTTACCATATTGGACTCTTGGAAAACGCCTCAAGATTATGTGTCCGCCTTTAATAAAAAGTATTTAAAACGTTACAAAACGGCCAGAAAAAAATTGACAAGTTTAGATTGTAAAGAATTAGAATTGGATTTTATTGAGGAAAACAGCGCCCTTATTTTTGAATTGTATGAAACTGTTTCAGATAATGCCAGTGTGAATTCCTTTAAGTTGCCCGAAAACCATTTTTTGAGTTTAAAACAAAATTTGCAAGATAAATTTAAGATGTTTGGTTTCTTTTTAGAAGGCAAGTTAGCAGGCTTTTATTCCTTAATCTTAAATCATGATGTTTTAGAAACTTATTTTTTAGGCTATAATAAAGAGCTTCAACATCAGCACCAAATGTATTTAAATATGTTGTTTAACATGACATTTTTTGGTATAGAAAACAAGTTTAAAACCATTGTTTATGCAAGAACAGCCATGGAAATAAAAAGTTCTATTGGCGCAAAACCTAACCAGATGTACATTTACTTAAAACACACCAATAATTTTGTTGCTAATACGGTTTTAAAGTGTATTTTTAAGTATATGAATCCTATAAAAAAATGGGATGAGCGCTATCCTTTCAAATAAAAAGACCTCAGGTTTTTAAAACCTGAAGAGGTCTGAAAAGCAGGTTCTATTGTTATTTACCTTCCTTCTTTTTAGCAGCTTTCATAGCCTCACCAATTTGGTTACTTGCTGCAAAACTAGCTACCATGTCGTTTAACATATTGCTCCCGGCTTGGGGTGCGTTTGGTAGCAAAATAAGGTTACTATTGGTTTCTTCGCCTAAAGATTGAAGCGTATCATAATGTTGTGTTACTACAATTAACGCAGAGGCTTCCTGACTGTTGATGCCAACACGGTTTAACACCTCTACAGATTCCTCTAAACCACGAGCAATTTCTCTACGCTGGTCTGCAATCCCCTGCCCTTGTAAACGCTTACTTTCGGCTTCGGCCTTTGCTTTTTCAACGATTAAAATACGAGCAGCATCACCTTCATATTGTGCCGCTGTTTTTTCTCTATCTGCTGCATTAATTCTATTCATGGCTGCTTTTACTTGCGCATCAGGGTCAATATCTGTGACTAAAGTTTTAATAATATCAAAACCATAATCGGACATGGCATCGTTTAATTCAGCTTTAACGGCCAATGCGATATCATCTTTTTTTACAAATACATCATCCAATTTCATTTTTGGCACTTCGGCACGTACTACGTCAAACACATAAGAGGTAATCTGATCGTGCGGATAATCTAATTTATAAAAAGCATCATACACTTTTTCTTTTATTACTTTGTATTGTACTGATACTTTTAAACGCACAAAAACATCGTCCAAGGTTTTGGTTTCAATAATAACATCTAGTTGTTGAATTTTCAAACTTAATCTACCAGAAACTCTGTCAACTAAAGGAATTTTAAGCTGTAAACCAGATTGACGAATACTATTGAAACGACCAAAACGCTCAATAATAGCAGCGGTTTGTTGTTTTACAACAAAAAACGATGAGATTAAAATAAATAATCCTAAAACAATAATGGTGATGAGATAAAAGTTCATAATTATTATATTAATGGTTAAAAAGGTGCTTGTTTAAGTTACATACGTGTCATTTAAGTTTAAAGATACGATGAAAAATTATAACTTATCTTAATAAGAACATGACAAAATTTATTTTGAGTAATATAACCTATTCGC
>TARA_R110002051_G_scaffold3961_3_pt1 | contig 18077 bp, 13 predicted proteins | sample TARA_R110002051 | Tara Oceans TARA_R110002051 (sample SAMEA4397023) | marine metagenome | biome: Polar Biome; feature: [MES] marine water layer (ENVO:01000295) within the mesopelagic zone...; material: water (ENVO:00002006), including particulate matter (ENVO:01000060) such as......
CGAAACGCGGCAGGGACTGCAAACGGGGAGTCCTGATGAGATCGCGTACGATCAGGGCTGGATTAGCAAAGGCAATTTAGAAGAAAGGGCGGCGATGTTCGCGAAAAACCACTACGGATCGTATCTTGGGAAATTGTTCAAGTGAATTTCGCTTTCTTACCAGCCTAACAATCGTCTTGCTCTGCTCAGGCCCTAAAATGTTTCGCGCGCGAAACGTTTCTGAGAGTTGAAGCGTCAGGCTTATAGCGCCAAACTTCTCATGAAGTGGCCGGGCAAAGTTACCCGAATAAGTAGGAAATATTTAGTGTTTTTTGATATCAAATACTTGACACAGGCTGGCGCGGCTTTCCTAGGTACGGCTCTATTGTCGCAACCTTTGCTGAGACCATTCGCCCCATGAATTCCGCTCTTACCTATCGCCCAGAGATTGATGGGCTTCGCACAGTTGCAGTGGTGCCGGTGATCCTATTTCATGCTGGGTTCTCAGTTTTTTCAGGGGGGTTTGTGGGCGTGGATGTGTTCTTCGTCATTTCGGGTTATCTGATTACTACGATCATTCTACGTGAAGTAGCCGAAGGTCGCTTTTCCATCCTTCAGTTTTATGAACGTCGTGCCCGGCGTATCTTGCCAGCGCTATTCACGGTAGTGCTGGTCTGCGTACCCTTCGCTTTCGCTTGGATGTTACCGGGGCAGTTCAAAGAATTTGGTCGCAGTGTTGTCTCTGTTGCCATGTTTGCCTCTAATATCCTGTTCTGGCGCGAAAGCGGCTATTTTGCTGCTGCTGCTGAGGAAAAACCGCTGCTGCACACTTGGAGTCTGGCAGTCGAGGAGCAGTACTACATCTTCTTCCCATTGGCCGTATTGCTGCTTTGGCGGTTTGGCCGTCGTGCCGTAGTGGCCGGGATCCTGCTTACCGCACTGTTTAGCCTTGGGCTTTCCGAGTGGGCATGGCGGCACCAACCAAATGCAAATTTCTACCTTTTACCAACAAGGGCATGGGAGTTGCTCGCGGGTTCTTTACTGGCCGCTTGGACTGGCCGGCGGCCTACAGGTCTTTGGGCTGAGGTGGGCGGAGCACTTGGTGTGGTGCTGATCGTCGGGGCTATCCTGAGTTTTGACCAGAGCACGCCGTTTCCCAGTCTCTGGGCGCTGCTACCCGTAAGTGGGGCAGGGTTGGTAATTCTCTGTGCGGGGCGCACCACTTGGGCCGGAAGAGTATTGGCGTGGCGACCGATGGTGGCGATTGGACTGATTAGCTATTCGGCGTATCTCTGGCATCAACCGCTCTTTGCCTTCGCAAGACTCCGAAGCATCGGCACGCCTGGTCCCTTACTGATGGGAGGGCTTGCACTCTTAGCGCTGGTTCTAGCCTGGGTGACATGGCGCTTTGTCGAACGCCCCTTCCGCGACCGCACCCGCGTGTCCCGCAAAGCGATCTTTGTAGGAACCCTCGCAGGTACCATCGCAATGGGCGCAATAGCTGTCGTTACTGAAACAACAAAGGGCATGCCACAGCGATTAGATCCGGAAGTACTCCGAATGGCGGCGGCGTCCAAACCTTACAATCCCAGATTGCCCAGCTGTACCCCGCGGACATCAGATGAATTGAACTACTGTGTTTTCAATCCGGACTTAAGCCACCGTGTCGCGCTTTGGGGGGATAGCCATGCCATGGCCCTTGCCGGAGAACTGGCCATAGCCATGGCACAAAAAAACTACGGTCTAATCAACTTAAGCAATGCCGGTTGCCTGCCAATTGAGGGTGTGATTTCTGAGGGGCGCGAACATTGTCTTGTCATCAACCGCCAAGCACTGGAGCTTCTTGCGAACACACGAAATGCCCAGACTATCCTAATCGCCGCACGTTGGGCTCCTCCATTTACCGGATCTCTCTTCGACAATACAGAAGGCGGGCGCGAGCCAACCAAAGCTTTCCGTTATATAGCCCCTGACCGAAGTATGCAGACACTGACGTCTGATCAGGTGGGAGCGGAGATTGTAGCCACAGTCCAGACTTTGCTGGCGGCGGGTAAAACAATTGTGCTGATCGGCCCCGTACCTGAGGTCGGTTGGCATGTGCCCGATACCTTGGCGAAACTTGTTTTCTTTGACGAGGAGCTTGCACGTCCGCTATCGACAGCAAGCGCTGTGTTTCGCCGCCGTACTGCTGGCGTCACTAAGGCCTTCGCAGCTCTGCCTACTTCACCTCGATTGATACATATCGAGCCATCCAAGTTGTTTTGTGACAGACAACTGCCTGGGCGCTGTATTGCAGAATGGGATGGCCAGGCGCTTTACAGAGATGACGACCACCTAAATGCGTCCGGAGCATCCTGGGTTGCTGCGCAAATTGCTAACAGACTAAATGATTTACATCTGCTGAGGGACAAAACGCCATAGCGTTCTGGCACAGAACTGCTCTTTCAGATTTTGAGGCGGCTGATGTGATCCCCAAAACCGAGGAAAGTCTAACCCCAAGCGGGGACAGTTTGGGTAGCAAAGCATAAACTCGAAAACTCTCATTCTAAACGAGGGAGCCTTGGGGCAGGTCAGCAAATGGAACGCGAAAATTCCTAGTGAGAAGGTCGGGATTGTCTTGGACGCCTTGCATGGTAAATACAGCATCTCGGCATCGTGCTGCCGTTAGGTCATCTTTCATAACATTTACTGCTGACCTGCCCCAAGTGAGCACGCAAAGTACAACAGTCCAATCGGTCTATAACGCCCGAAGGCTAGAAGGCGTAAACCAAAGCCTCCGGGCATTTACGGTCTATTTAAAAGCGTTTTACAATGGATATACGAGCAGCCTTAGTCTTGGCCTCAATCTGCGTGCCGCCTGCGAAATTGTAGGTTTCAGTGCCAAAATCATAATATTCCAAATCGCCACGAACACTCCAATCTTCACCAATCGATTGTTCAGCACCAATGCCGACAGTGTATCCATAGTGCCGCTCGCTGTCGTCTCCAGGATTAATCCCAAATGCTTGATGAGACTGACGGTCGGTAGCAATGCCGACTGTCATAAAGACTAGGGTCTGATCAAATGTATAGCCAACACGGCCACGGATAGCAGCATATTGTTCAATGGTAGAGCGACAGCTGGTCGCGCCAACGCCGCAGCTGCCACTATTTGTTTCTTCAATATTCCCGAAGTTCAGTACGGCTTCAGCACCATAAACCACACGATCTTTTTGAAAATTGTAGCCGAGCATTGCCGAACCTAGAGGGCCGGAAACATCGGGCGGTGTGTAAGAGTTGGAATCATAGCTGCCATCGCTATACGATACACCGAGGCCAACGTAGCCTCCGGACCAATCAGTCCCATAGTTCATTGGGTCTGCAATCGCAGTGCCAGCTAAAAGTACCAGCGGGATCGCGGGGAGAAGTCTATGCTTCATGGTTTATACCATCCTAAGAGTTGTGAATGTTTTTGATCGCTAAGTGGGCTATCTTATTTAGTTTATAGAAATGCGGGTTTTTAGCAATAAACTTGAGGGTTGTATTTAGCTTCCGCCTCCTCCTGACGCATAGGGGCATCAGGCAATCTTGCTCTGACGTGGTTTTATGTGGCCCAAAGTGTCCCCATTCAGGTCCAGATTTTGGACAGTTTGTCCAGTTTTGTGCGGGATATTCGCTATTGCCCTGATTAATCAAAATATCTCTATTTTTTGGGGGGTGATAGCTTCTTTATGTAGGTTTTTCTATAATAATTATATTTTAAAATCAATAACTTGTGCGGAGTTAGGCAGGTTTCTATTAAGTGGGAATTTCCATAAATTAGCCCAGATCTTATGGTAGAATCCTCCCAAAAAACCTGACATTTACGCACATACAAAAGGTGATGGTGGGTTCAAACGGTCAGCGCCGTGGAGGGTAACTCTCTCTAACCTGCAAGGATTTCCCTGTATTTCGCACTGTTGATCGAAGTGGTTTTTTTTAGCCCTCGATTGATCGATTGCCGCGGGTTGTCTCTATTATTAGATAGATGACCTATATTCAGATCTTCGCCTGCGTACAGACCAGTGATCGAATAGTGCGAACGGTAGACCCATCGGTACGGCTATCCAGCAGAGTGGGCGACCAGGCCAAGGCGGTCTGCGATTGGCTAGCAATGCATGCCACCAGAAACGACCAAAATTGGCTAGAACACGTGCGCGCAGCATAGGTGGAAGCGACAGCCCATTTAAAGAGCTGTAAAGGCGTGCTGATCCTACAGGCGAGTGCATGCGCACCTCTAGCATACGCGCTGACAGGCCATCCGCCTGATATTCTACTGAGACAGCGGACCGATTTGAAGTCAGCCACCGGCTGTCGCGATCCTGCGAAAGCATAAGTGCACTTTCCGCCAAGAAAGTCTCTGACGGTATTTCAGGAAAGGCCCGAAGTTTAGCACCACGCCGCAGCATCAGAGTGCAGTCAAAAGTGGGACCTGTGTTCAGCAGTTCCTCGTATGTCAGACAACGGTCGTCGACGGCAAAGCGATGTTGGGTTGTGCGGTTCAGCACGTCGACGGCCATAAAGGCACCGATAGAGCCTCGAGTTTCAGCGGCTTCTGCCGTCTCCTGAATTGCGCGAAGGCCTCCTGGGGCAAGCCTGTCGTCACTATCTATGATGGCGCACCACTGCCCCCTTGCTTCACGGAACGCCATGTTGAGCGCGCGATGCTTGCCACCGTGGGGCTGGTACACCACCCGTAGTGGCACAGGGCAATACGGTGCGAATTCCGCAACGACAAGCTGGGTGTCATCGGTGGAACCATCATCCACGATCAGCCATTCGACATCTGCCCCAGAGTATTCGGCTGCCATGAATGACTGCATGAGCCTAGGCAACAGGTGCGCGCGATTGCGGGTTGGTGTGACAATCGTCAGAAATGGCTGATCAAGCATCGGGAAATTGAGCCATATCTAAACAGAAATCGTAGGAATTATGCTGTTCGGGGTGTTTGAAGACAAGATCTTCTGGCCCTCATTCGACAAATTGGAGACCAGATGGTGACAGGTGAACAGAACCACGATGGTACAGAGGATTTCAAGTTTAGCGAAAGCAGGAAAGATGGAAACATTGCGGTCGAATAGGATCGACTTGGCTCAAGTCATAAAGTCGAACCGGATTCGTATGCTCGAAGTCGCGGATATAGCCTCAGTGATAACCCGCATCGGCACTTTAATTGGTAGGTAATCCAGATGCGCGCGTTCCCCAGTGGCCGTTATCACGGTCATCGCGGGTCGAGCCCGTCGCGCAAAGCCAGTAATGCCGCGCGCGCGTGTGGCGGCGTGGTCCGCGTTGTCTTGAGCATTTGACGCAACCGCAAACCGTAGAACCATGCGACCAGCGCGAGACCGCGCGGAGCCCGGCGGCGGCCGCCGTGGTGTTCTATCCATCGCGCGCGCATCACGGTCGGCCCCTTTAAAGCACGGCGCAGAAAAAGACTGGCCCGTCCGCGCACTGGTACTTGGGCAAGATCCACCTGCAGCTTGAAATCGGTTCGACCCTCGGGCGGCAGCGTAAGCAAGGCCTGAAGCTCTTCCCGGGTGGGCCGCGCGTGCGCAGCGTCTGGCGCAAAACCGGTCAGGTCTGCGAGGCGTGCGGCCTCTGGTGGGTTCAGCAGGCGCGCGGTGATCCTGAGTGCACGATCTATAGACAAGAGACTGGCTAGCGCGCGGGTTTCCGAACGGTTTGGAGGATCGTACCGCAGCAGATAGACGATGTCAGCGATGTAGAGCGGGCCAAGATCAAGCTCGTGTTCGTGAACACCATGCAGCACCAGGTGCATCAGCAGGACCGCGGAGCTGGGTACGGGCACGTCTGTGCGTCCCAGGGGGAAATGACGTAGTCTGGACCAAAGGGCTGCCTCCAACGCTTGCCGCGCGCCAGGCGCGATACGGTCGTCCGCAGACAGCACACGATCGTGCAGCTCGACCGGAATTATCTGGTCAGGACTGTGGATCGGAGGCAGGTGTTTGGCCGTCTCAGATGTCAACACGGGCCGGTCTGCAAACTGTGCCATCGTCCCGCCCTTACTGACCAGCAGCGCATGCGCGCGCGCCAGATCGGTAGGGGCGATCAGTACGTCGAGGTCACGCATCGGTCGCAGGCCGGGCAGTGGATAGGCCAGATGCGCCAGTGCGAGCCCCTTGAGAAAGCAATGCGCGATCCCCGCCTCCGACAGCAGGGAGGATATCCGCGCCGCCTCGCGCGCGACGGCAAGCCCGCGTTGCTGCGCCCGAGCCAGAACTGAGCCGTTGTCCGTGGCACGTGCCAGCAAAGGGCCACAGCGATGCGCCTGCGCGAGCACGCGCAAGCGAGAAAGATCGGACGGGTTCAGCAACGCGATTTCACGCGATGCACCACCTTCGGACGTGCGCATCAGATCAATTAGCAAGGTTTTGACCTGATCCAGGGCCGGTATTCCATTCTGTTGGATCAAGCCATTTGACCGCTGAGCCTGTTGCATATCAGCTTCCCTTCGCGTTAGGTCAATCTGCGGTGGTAACAAGGCAATGAAAGATCGTGTTTCACAACCTCAATGACGCAGAAATGTCCCGAAAACTAAATAAAAATACCTCTTGTCCGATGGCCGCGACACAGGGTGTTCACAGGACTTGCGTGTGGAACCATATCGCAGCCTGTGATTGCACCTGATGTTCGCCCTGCGCATTGCCTGGGACGCTCCGCCCGACAACAGCTGCCGGAAGAGTGCCGTGCGGCGCTCTATGAAGTTGTTCGACGGCGCTGGTCTACAGAAGGCCGCGATACCTGAAGGTCTGGAGCTTTACGCAGCCGACGCGCCTCACGGGCCGGATCTGCACCACTGCGCTCAGACCGGTAAGGTCATTTGTTTGTGGGGGTTCACGACCCAAGGGGACGCGCACGCGCTAATGCAGATATACCGTCGCGACGGTAGTCAGGGACTGGAGGCCGTACGCGGCGATTTCGCGTTGGTGCTGGTCGATCCACGCGCCAGGCGGTTGGTGGCGCTGCGCGACGGATTGGGGATTAAGCCGCTCTACTGGTGCGAGACAAAAGGAGCGCTGTGCGTGGCGGGATCGCTACCGCTACTGGAGGCAGTGAGTGGTGCACCGTTCGAATTGGATCATGACTGGGTGATCCGCGCGGTGGCTGGCCTGTCGATGAGCCGGTCGAAGACGCCTTTCAACGGCTGCGCCAAGCTTGCACCAGGGCACCTTCTGCAAGCGAGCGGGGTGGAACGCGAGGTGCGCTGCGTCCACGCCTTTGATCCGTCTAGCCCGCCCGCTCACAAGCATGACGCGGCCCGCGTCTCGGCGTATCGGAGCCTCCTGGACAGGGCGGCGGTGATGCGGGTGCCACCCATGGGGGATCTTGCGATCGAGGTCAGTGGGGGGCTTGATTCCAGCACCGTACTGGGGCTTGTCGCGGCGGCGCGCGCGGACGGGGCCCGCGGTCTGCACGGTTTTGCTTTCGTCGGTTTCGAGATGGAGCCGCTGCGCGTGCTGCAATCGACAGCCTGGGCCGGCTGCCGGGAAACCTACGTGACCACCCAAAGGGACGAAGCAGGGCTTGCGGCTGCGCGTACGTTGGCTTGGCAGGTTTTAGGCCACCCGGCGGAACATGGCATCTGCTTGGGCCATACCGCCTTCTACGGCCAAGCCCGCAAACTGGGATGTCGGGCAATATATTCTGGTTTTGGCGGAGACGAAGGGGTGACGAACTACGGCGGCGTACAACTCCGAGAACTCTCTGTCACGCGCCAGAAGCGTGCCCTGTGGCGCAGCGTGCGGGGCAACGCAATGACCCGACCTCTACGCTTTTTGCGCCACTGGATTGCGCCACGCCGCCAACTCCCTGTGGATCTTGCTATGGCACGCGGAGCAGAGCGGCAGCTGGATGCGATCCCCTTGACGCAGGAGGCGCTGGACCGCATCGACGGGGCGCGCGCGATCCGCGAGAACGCAAACTATATGTCACCGCACAACAGTATCAACGCTCACGCCATTGCGATGCTGGAAAAACCCTTCGTCTCAACGCGGACGGAAAGCTGCACCTTGATGGCGGCGGCGCACGGGCTGGATCACTACTGGCCACTTCTGGACGTGGACCTGATTGAAGGCTGGCTCACCGCTCCGGCGATCGAGAAGGCTAGCGGCAACCATGGCCGCTTTCTGCACCGCCGCGCGGTCGAGGGTATTATGCCTCCCGCAATCCAGTGGCAGCGCGGCAAACACATGGGTGAACCACTCGCCCGCGGTGTGCAAGCGGAGCAAGGCCCGGGACCCTTCAAAGTGGCACCCGCGCCGCTGCACCGAGTGCTGTCTGAGATCGTCGATACCGATCGCCTGGCATGGCTCGTCGCATCGGCACAGAGTGCTGGCGACAATCCGGCGAGTGCGCCTGCTCGGAGATCTCTCGGGATCCTTGAAGAATTAAATAACTGGCTCTTCTGGCGCGACGAAAGGCCCTAATCTATGCAATCAATCCTGAACCAGCGACATCGCTATCACGCCTGCGGACTGCGTGTAGTCTCCGACATCGCACTGCCGAGCCTGCTCGACGCCATGGGTGAGGACGATCGCGCGGAAATCGAGATCGCGCACGGGTCTGTTCCCGAGAAGCTGGAAGAGCCACTTCTTCGCTCTGGACCCAATTGGGAACTGGCCCCTACAAGGTTCTTGCTGCGCGTACCGCCCGTGGGTCGGTTCCTGATCGAGGAGGGCACGCGTATTTACTACCAGCCGGCTCAAGGCAAGTCGCCAGAGGATCTGACCGCCTTCCTGACCGGCAGCGTCATGGGGCTCTTGCTGCACCTGCGCGGGGCGCTGGTGATCCACGGCAGCGCAGTGGAGGTGGGTGGGCGCGCCGCAATATTCTGCGGAATCTCTGGGGCCGGCAAATCGAGCCTCGCCGCGGCGCTTGGCCGTCGCGGTTATCCAATGGTGAGCGACGATTTGTCGACACTCGCTTGGGATGAGCACCGCAACTTGAGACTCTGGCCCGATGGGCGCAAGCATAAGCTTTGGGCGAAGGCCATCACTGCGCTCAACCTCTCTGACCGACAGGGAGACGGCGTTCGGCAGCAGATCCACAAGTTCCACGTTGAGCCTGCGGCCGTCACGACCGGGCCGCTGCCAGTGGGCTGGATCTACGAACTCGGCGAGGACCGCCGTGATCCGCAGGTCCGAATCGAGCGGGCCTCTCTTCCAGATGCTGCGGTGCTGATGCGCCGGAACGCTTTTCGGGCGAAAATCATGTGGGAGCTCGACCAGAAGGACGGGTATTTCCTTGCCGCGGCGCAGATCGCGCGTACCAGTGGATTCTTCCATATCAAGCGCCCGTTGGATTTTACCCGCATGGACGAGGTTTTGGACAAGCTGGTCGCGCATTGGGACAAGACCAGCGCTGAGGAGCGGGCGTGATGGGCTTTTGCTGGCTCGCCTCCTATCCTAAATCTGGGAACACCTGGTTTCGGCTGGTGGCCGCAAATCTCGCTGCCGAGAGTGGCCAGCCTGTCGACATTAACAATATCCCTGAAAACGGTGGCATCGCCAGCGGGCGCGGTGCTTTCGATACTACACTGTTGGTCGAAAGCGGCCTTTTGACCCATGACGAGGCCGACACGATGCGCCCCATGCTTTATCGCGGATGGGCCGAGCCTGAGGATGGCACCTTCGAGAACGCGATGAGTCTCGCCTCGGACTACGTGGACCCCGAACGGCAAACCCGTTTGGTGAAGACCCACGACGCTTGGACGGTGCTCCCGGACGGCACTCCATTGATGGGTGGGGCAACGGCGAGCGCCCGAGCGATCATAATCGTGCGCGATCCGCGTGACGTCGCGGCCTCGCTGGCCAACCACCTTGGCGTCGATATCGATGAAGCCATTGCTTTCATGGCTGATGGGAACAGCACCTTCGCGGGCGGGGTGAAGGGGCAGTCATCCCAGCTGCGCCAGCGCCTCTTGCGATGGGGTGATTTCTATCGTTCTTGGCTCGACCAAGATGACATCCTTGTGCATCTTGTGCGCTACGAGGATATGCAGGCTGACCCTGTGGCCGCAATCGGGGAGGCGTTGGCTTTTGCGGGCCGCACGACAAGTCTCGACGCTCTTGCGCGCGCGGTCGACAACGCTAGTTTCGAGCGGCTGCGCACGCAGGAGGACGACGGCGTCTTCCGTGAGGCACCGCCAGGGCGCCGCTTTTTCCGCCAGGGTCGGTCGGGGGGCTGGCGAGACGAGTTGACTGCAGATCAGGTGGCGTCGATCGAGGCCAGCCAGATCGACATGATGGACAGGCTGGGCTATATTCGCATCGCGCAGGACGCGCCGCCGGAACACAAGGAGTGAAATCCATGACGACCCTACGCAGGACGGGGCTGTGGCTAGATGCTGCAGTGGGCGACGAAATCCTAATGATGCATGTGGAAACCGGCCGGTTCATGTCGCTGAATGAGACCGCAAGTGTTCTGTGGAAGCGACTGGAAACCCCAGCGTCCGAGGACGATCTTACCAGCGAGCTGGTCGCCTCCTTCGAGGTCTCGCCAGAAGCCGCGCGCTGCGACGTTGCTGCTTTCGTCGAGGCGGTTGCCAAGGAGGGCGCCGTTGAGCAAAGCTAATCTGCACCGCAGCTGGTTCGCGCGGCTGCGCAGCTTTGCAGGACGAGACCGCGAGATGCAGGTAGCTTTGGTTGAGGCGGCGGTGCGGCTGACAATCCTTCATGCGGCCTACCTGGGTATGACCCACGAGCAAAAGGCACGGTACTTCGGCCGCGCCAGTCCCTCCGCTGTAGGTGAGGCGTTCAACTTGGACATGGTGCTAGACGACCGTCAGATCGCTCAGGCCTGGATGGTGCGCCGCGCAATTGACCGAGCCGTGGCGTTCTTGCCGCAGGACATTGTCTGCCTGCCGCAGGCTATGGTTGCCCGCCGGATGCTGCGACGGCGCGGAATCGCATCGGTGATGTTCTTCGGCGTCGAGGACGGCACCAAGGCCGCCGCGGCCGGTACCCACGCCTGGATCACCGCCGGACCCGTTCCCGTGGCAGGCTTTCCCCAGCGAGCGCGCTACCACGCCTTTGCAGCATATCTACCGTCAGAGGTTGGGATCAACGTAGAGACAGTGCCTGCGGCAGATCCAAGGATCGGACTTTGATTGAGGCTTCCACCACCAGACCGGTGCGTGAGCGCAGTGATGCAGCGCGGCTCCGTGAAGAGCTGCGTTTATTGCGCGCCCTTGTGCAAGGGCGCTTTGACCCAGCTGTAATTTGGTCTCGGATTCGCGCCTATCCCCGGATACGTCGCGCCGTCATCCGTGACCGGCTAATCCCGCAAGAGTTGCGGGGCCTTGGGGCCGATGCCCATCGTGTAGTGGTAGATCGTGACGCCTGGTTCTTGCAAGCCGATTTGCGTGCCGCCCGGCCCATGCGGCTGCCGCAGGCGCAAATGCTTACTTTGAGAAGCAAGGCGCGTTTCGCCCTGGACTGTGCCGCTCAGGGCCTTACCCATCCGCCCACGCATGTACTGCCAAAGGGGGCAGGCCGGACCTTGGGGGCGCTTGACCTGCCGGTCTTTCTCAAGCCGGACATTGGCCATCACGCCCGGGGGGCCGCGGTGCTGATAGGGACTGGCACCGCGGCGACGCTGACCAGCGCTGCGGGCATCTTTCGTGGGGACGTGGCCACCTTGCTGTCCCGCCACTTACCCGGCGAACAGCTGATCGCTCAACCGTTACTGAGCAATGCGCCGGCGCTGGCAGAAATCGTAGGTCCGGTGGCCGCCACCTTCCGCGTCGTGACCGGGCGTATGGGCGGGCAGTTCGGCACCCTGTCGATGTTGGCCGAACTGCCCCTGGGCGAGGTCCTGCCGCTGCCGCAACGGTGGGAGGTGCGTCGTGTCAATTTTGAGACTGGTCGACTAGGATCGCCGATGCAGGCAAGGCCGCCGGGGACCAATGACCGACAAGTGCCGCTCGAGGGCACTGTTCTGCCACAGATCACCCAAATGGCAACTCTGGCTGCGCGCGCGCACGACTTGCTGACGCCTGAATTGCCGCTGGTCGGCTGGGACCTTGTGGCTGGACCGGACGGGCCTGTCCTGCTGGAAGGGAATGTCGATTGGGCTGTCTTGCCTCACCTTCTCACGTCCCAAGGTCCGGATCAGGAGATGTCACGCCGTTTCGCCGCCGTCGCCGCCATTTTAGGATCCGCATGACGCTTCGCGACGCCACCGCAGCGCAGGGCAGTCGGAGCCTGCAAGCGCGCATTGCGTTGACCGAGACGCTGCGCCTGACCCGCGGGCTTTTAGCCCGGGTTGACGCCCATTCGCGGCCCCAAGCACTGCGGCTCATCGGGCTGATGATCGCGGGGGCGCTTGTTGAAGGCGCGGGCCTTGCCCTTCTGCTGCCCATTGTCGGCATCGTTGTCGCCGACGAAAGCGGCAACGCCGTCACGCAGCTCATTGCCTCGGTTGGGATTGTGGACCAGTCGGCGCAGTTGGCACTGTTCCTCGGCCTTTTCGTCTTTGCGGGCCTGATCCGGGCGCAGGTGCACTACCTGCGCGACGCCGCCAGTGCGCGGTTCCAGACCCGTTTTACCCGGATTGAGCGTAGCACCGTGGTCGAGCAGCTGTCACAGGCTCGCTGGACCGATATAGTGGGGCTTTCGCACGCGCGCGTCGGCAGCCTCGTAACGCTAGACGTGGATCGCGCGGCTATGGCGCTGAGCCACCTTATCCGGATCGTGGTCACTGCCGTCACGCTGTTAGTCCAGGCGACAATAGCGGTTGTGATATCCCCACTGCTGGCGCTGTTGGCGCTTTTACTGATTGGCGTGGGACTGGGGTATGTCTTCTTTGCTGGGCGCTCTGCGCTGACATTGGGAGCGGGATTGCAGGCCTCAATGCGGACGATGCAGCGCGACACCGGGGTTTTCATGGCGGGGCTGAAGACCTCGATGGCACAGAACACCCAAGGTGCTTTTCTGGCAGAGCTTCAGACCGTCATGCACCGCGCCCGCGCCATGGCCCTCCACCAGCAGACCACACAATCGGGCGCGCGCCGACTTTTCCACGCGGGCACGACACTTTTTGGCGCGGTGCTGGTGGGAGGTGGTGTATTGCTGGACGTGACCGCCGCGCAACTTATTGCGGTTGTGCTGGTGCTGTCGCGCATGTCGGGGCCGACCCTGACAATCCAGCAGACGATCCAGCATTACCAGTTCGCTTTGCCCAGTTTTCGCGAGATTCAAACGCTGCTTGCAGAGATCCCCTCTTCCCCACCGATGGTGTCCAGCAACCTCACGCTTGATGGGTCCGTTGAGTTGATCGAGGCTAGCTATCGCTATGGTTCTACATCCGGCGGGGTCGGCCCTGTCAGCCTGAAGATCGCGCCCGGAGAGATCGTAGGCCTTACCGGACCCTCGGGCGCGGGCAAGACGACACTCTTGGATATGGTAACGGGGCTTTTGCCGCCGCAGTCGGGGGAGGTGCGCGTCAATGGCCGGATACTGGACGAGCATATGATGGCAGACTGGCGCGGCGCGCTGGCCTATCTGACCCAATCCACGTTTCACGCCAACGACACTGTACGCGCCAACCTTGCGCTGTCTGGCACCGGACCGCATGACGACGCAACGCTTTGGGACGCTTTGCGTCTTGCGGGTGTGGCGGACACCTTACGCGCCCGCGCCCATGGGCTGGACACCTCCATGGGCGAACAGGGCGGTACCCTATCGGGGGGCGAGCGTCAGCGCGTTGCGCTGGCGCGCGGGCTGCTGCGTAGGCCGAAACTTCTGATCCTAGACGAGGCGCTGGCGGGGGTCGATGTGGCAACCGAACGCGAAATCATGCGCGATCTTTGCGCAGTACCGTGGACCATGAGCATGCTCATGGTGACCCACAGGCTCGAGAGCCTGTCCCATTGCGATCGAGTTCATGTGCTGGCCCCGGGGTCGTATTCCGGCGCGGTGCGGTGCGGTGTCGGTCGGGAGGGAGCAGTGAGCGGTAACTTACGTTTTTAGGATCCGGATCAGCTTGCTAAGCTTGGATATTCAAATTGTCACGTACCCCATCAGCGTACACACCGTGTCAAGAGGGGCCGCTACTAGAGGGAATGGTACTTTCAAAGGGAAGGTTATTGCGCTTCCCCTCGGGCCCGCCGTCAACAGAAGCATAGGTGATGGCGGGTGCAATGTAAGCGCGGCGTGCGGTGCTAAGCGTTTCCGCGTCATCGGTCTGGGTTGTAGAGGTAAATTCAGTCATAAGGCTCACATGATTTGAATAGTGTTAATCTGACGCCCAATGAGAAAGAAAGGCGTTTCATACGTGTTCACGTATAGAATGTAATTTTACATTGGATAACGAGGTAGTAGTCATCGCGCAACTATTTCTTAAGCTGCTCCACCTTAACGGGTTATAACAATCTCCCCTTGAAGCAGGTCTTTTGGCGCAAGTGTACTGCTGGCACCGTCCGGCCAGTCGACTTGGATCAAGGATACCTCACGCGCTGCACCCAGTCCGAAGTGGGCGGCGACGGGATCAAAGCTGGCAAAGCCGCCCCCGGCGCGGATCGGCCGGGTCTGGCAGGACCCGGGGAGGATCGTGCGGGCACCGTTGGTGCAGATCGTAACGCGCGCACCGATTGCCTGTGTGTTGCCTCCGGACTGGCGCAGCGCCACCCACAGCGCGGCCCCCGCTGGTCGGTCGTTGCGATGCACGACGACATGCGGACCTGACAACGCCCTGATCATGTCGATATCACCGTCGCGGTCGTAGTCGAACCGCACAGCCGAAAAGCTGGGGCTGAGATCTTCTAGCCCGAACGCAAGTGTGGCCAGCTCGAACTGGCCCGCCACATTGTGATAAAAGACGTTGGAATCGCCGCTTGCGAGCCGAGACCAATAGCCTGTCATGATCGACAGATCCTGCCAGCCGTCCTGATCGAGATCGGCAAAGCGGGCGTCCCAAGTCCAGCCGGGCAGGTCAACGCCCTGCGCCTCGGCGAGATCGACAAATGTGCGGTCCGGCTGACCGGTGAAAAGGGTATTTGAATTTCGCAATGGCGCGCCCATCGTGTCCTCGATCACAGCCGCAGGCGGTTTGGGCAGATGGATATCCAGCAGAACATTGCAAAGGTTCTGCACAAGGGGGATCCGGGCCAACGCGCGGGTGCAGGTCTTATGAGCTGCCACGTCGGGGGCGGGGGTCCTCTTCTTCGACAAGTGCCAGAACAAGGCCTCCGCAGCGCAGATCGTTTGGTCAATGGCGTCAGCGTTTGTGCAATTAGATAGCCCCCCGCCCCCAGAGTTGAGCTTATGGCTCGCCAAGCGGCCGGCATCAGTCTGACACGCCGTCCGTTGCGCGTCAGACCAGCCTGCATCCTGGCCCCATAGTGCGCAGAGGTTCTCTATGTTTTTCCTTTGATCTACCTCATCCAAGAGGCGGCTGGCCATCCCGATCTGGCCGCCGTAATAATCTGGGATGAGATCATTGTTCCAGTCGCCTTCGTCGTAGCTCATGGTGGTGGAAAGCGGATAGGGCAAGCCGAGGTCCCGGCCCGCGCGGTCCATGAGGGTGCCGCCCTCGAAAAACTCAGTGATGGCGTCAGTGCCGGCGACATCGTTCCCGGCCAAAAGGTCAATTCTGCCGTCTCGGTTGATGTCACTGGCCAGCAGCGTCAGAGTCTGGCCAGTGAACTGATTGATAGTCCGGCGGTCGAACCGACCCGCGCTCCGGTTAAGCAAAATCAAGTTGGCCGAGATCGGCATCGCCTTGTTCGGATTGCTCGCATCCCCGGTGGTCAACGCGTTATTGCCCAGGGCGATGTCGAGCCGTCCATCTCGGTCGAAATCCGCAAAGGCCATTGCCCGAGTTCGCGCCGTGTCCGGCGTATCCAGCTTTATGGCCGGAGCTTGGTCGAAGCGGCCCCCGCGGTTTTCATAGATAAAGACACCGCGCCCGTCGGTGGCCAAAACTAGATCAGGGTCTGAGTTACCGATTAAGTCGACAAATGCGAGGGTCAGTGCGGGCACTTCGCCCGGTGGGCCGGCATCGAAGGGCTGGCGTTCAAACCGACCACCAACGTTGCGATAAAGTGCGATGCCGCCTTGTAGTCCGGACCGTCGCAGTGCGAGGTCGACCCAGCCATCGTCATCAAAATCCGCGGCTGCAATGCCACCGTGAAGGCCGAATGGCACAAAGAGCCACGGTGCCACGATTTCATCGTGCAAGTCGAGCCCGATGTCGGGCCCGTAGACCCGCGTAAATACCGGATCCGTCGCCCCCACCGAAGCTTGTGCGAGCGGAATCGGCCGCAGGGTGACCCTTGCAACAGGTGTACCATCCAGAAGATCGAAATCTAGCGGTCTGTTCGCTACCGGTGCGACTGTTGAGGGTGCCGGCGGGGGCGATGACGCGATTTCAGGCCAAGCAATTTGTGGTCCGTTCGCTAGCGTTTGGATTAGGCGTGTTCTCTCCCAAGCTTGGAATGGACCGCCGGTCTTTACAGTGATAGCGCCCGCCAGCACGGCGGCTGCCACGCACATCGCCCAAAGCGCCAACGCCGTGCGCGCCGAAATTGCACGCCAGATTACTAAAAAGGCGTAGACGCTGAACGATCCCAGAGCCACGACCGCAACGGCGGCGAAATGATCCTGTAGCCCCATCCCCAGTAAAGATGCGGTCAGGATTACGTCAAAAGCGATCGGCGCGGGAGCGAAACTGAGCACCACCGCCAGCGCTAGCATCGCGCCAATGATGGCGAAATCACCAGAACGGGGCATTACAAGAATTAGAGCAGACGGCCTCACCAATTCGACGAAAATTGCCCCGAGCACGGCGGCACCCAGCATTAGCGGCACTGTGATGAGTGCTATGAAAAAGAGATTTCGTGCATAGGTCCGCATCAGCCACGCGATTGCCTGCAGCGGCGGATAGTGCCCCGGCTGGGGCTCTTGGGGTGCAAGGTTTCCGGCTAACCAGCCAAATAGACCTGTCTTTTGAACACCTGCCAGCTTGGCTGAAATCTCGCCCGCCTGTGCGGCCTCTGCCTCGCGGTGCAGCACAAAACGGCACAGCAGCGGAATGCCAACCAGCACCATGCAAAGTGAAACCGCAAGCTTTGCCAAGGCGACGTTCAACGGCAGCAACGCAAAACTCATCGTCACGACGATGACGTTCAGCGTGGGTGACGCGATCATCGCCGCCAGCGTCGTCTCCAGCCGCATCCGCCCCGTGTGGAACCCTAACGCGATGGGCACTGCGCAGTTTACGCAGACCCCCAGCGGTGCCCCGATGGCCGCGCCCATGGCCGCGTTGGCAAAGCGGCCATTAAAGGATCGCCGCCGAATTAGTGACAGGATAGTCAGCGCGCTAGCGCCGAAAAAAACGCCGAAGGTCATGCCTTTTAAGTTGGTGAAAACCCAGTTCGCCGTATTCGCCCACATCCGCTCCCAGAGGCCGCTACCGGGCAAGGTACGGATTAGAATATCAAAGGCCAGCCCGCTGATCGGTGTCTCTACCCCCGATAATGCCTTGGCTCCCAACGACGGATACCGTGATTGCGTCCAGAAATATAACGCGAGGCCCACCGCGAGTGCTAGCGCTACGACCAGCCGAAGGTCTAGATCACGCCCGAAGCCGGAGCGCTGGGCCTGTTGGGGTGAGGCACCATTTTTGTTGCTCATGCTAGCAACCTTTTCTTGCAGAAGGCTGGTTAGCACAACCGCCTTGACGTTGTGGATATTGAGGTTCGCCTCATGACGCAAGCAGGTGACCGGTATTGTCGGAGCAACATGTCGTGGGGTTCAAATATGCCCGCGTTGTCAGCAAAACCGAGCCGGGTTAAGATTTATACAGATTAGTGTACCTGATAGTCATTCGCCTCAAGGAAACTGGTCCGAATTTACGAGACCACCTCTCATCTTGTAACGCTAAAGATCTCGCAGGGCAGCCAGATGTTCGTGGCGCGTTTTTTCACGGCTTGCGTATCCCGACAGATCGTCCGCTAAAATAAAATGACGCAGAACCTCGGTTCGATCAGTCGGAAGGTCAAAAGCGCTAAATGCTGGCATTCGATTAACACAGTGCGATGTGCCATATATCTTTTGCTT
>TARA_R110002051_G_scaffold83703_3_pt1 | contig 18037 bp, 13 predicted proteins | sample TARA_R110002051 | Tara Oceans TARA_R110002051 (sample SAMEA4397023) | marine metagenome | biome: Polar Biome; feature: [MES] marine water layer (ENVO:01000295) within the mesopelagic zone...; material: water (ENVO:00002006), including particulate matter (ENVO:01000060) such as......
TCAGACGGCTACTTTCTATAGCGAGCTATCATTAATTAGCTCAATAGCAAAGAGCTATATGAACTTTTTAAAAGTACCATATTATTTTAATGCTTATCAATATACGATAACATATATTAACCTAGTCGAACCCTTAAATACCTATGGCAATTTAGCAAGTACCATTTCATTATGATTCTCATCTGTCCCAAATTGCTTGTCTCTTAAAGGTAGGTAGTAGTTTTGCAAAAGCAAGTTATTGTCACTCTATCCATCCACCCTTTATGCTACAGTCTGAAAATCTTTATCAATATACTCTTTGGAATAATATTACATTGGCTAAAATCATATTTGTATATGTAATATTTAATTGGATCATGTTTTTATCAAACCAAATAGGATGGTCTTCGTGAAACTACCTTTGATTAAATTTGCCAGCTTAATCGGTATTGTATCTTTAACAACCACTGCCTGTGCTCAGCCTAATGAAGGGGCCACTAGCAACCGGACAACAAGTCAAAGTATAGAAAATGTAGAAGTGTCTGACACGATGACTCAGTCCTTGGACAGTTATTTGCGCCAAGTGCTCACGCAAGCAGGTATCAAAACGCAGATTACTTCTATTGCGCCCTCAAACTTGCCCAATATGTATCAGGTCAATTTGGCAGGACAAGCGCCATTACATATCACTGAAGACGGTAAATATGTTATTCAAGGCGAGCTGCAAAATAACCCAAGCAAGCAGGTAGTGACCAAAACATTGCCACGCAGTAATAAAGAGCAAATAGGTCAACCAGTCAGTACAGCCATCAAATCAGCAATGCTTGCCAACATGAGTGCGCTCAAAAATATGAGTACCAAAACACCACTTTTTTATACTGCTGTACCAGGTGTAATTTGGGGTGCTACTTTAGAGGGCGTACCATTTTTGCTCTCAGATGATGCGCAGTACATCACCGATGGTGAGATATCTGTGATAGAAAATGGTCAGTTCGTGGGTCTGGATACAGAATTTGAGCAACGAAAAAATCAGTCAGTATTGGCGTCTTTGGACGATAAACAGCTGATTCGTTACCCCGCCACCAGTACCGAGAAAGCGGTGATATATGTGGCTGACGACGTCAACTGCCCGTATTGCCGCCGATTGCATCAGCAGATGCCCATGCTCAATGCAAAAGGCGTGACAGTCAATGTGATTGGCTATCCGATATATGAGCAGTCACCAGAACAAATGCGAGGCATCTGGTGCCAAACTGATGAGGACGGTCGTCGTAAAGCGTTTGATAAAGCCATGTTGCAAGGTGAGATGACGACCGCACCTGCCAGTTGTAACATCGATCCCATCACGCCAAATCGCGACAAAGCTGCGGCCTTAGCCGTGATGGCGACACCGGCTATTTATCGCGAAGACGGTGTGCTGTATCAAGCAAGTTTTGAGAGTCCGGAGTTTCTAGAGTTTTTGGGCGTAGAGTAGTCAGCTATTTAGACTATAATTCTCCTAACAGATAAAAAAACAAACCGCCCTGTGAACCATTGTCACAGGGCGATTTTTGGTTATGTCGGTAGGTGCTTAAGGCCGAACGATATTAACGATTTTCCAGTTGATCAGGGTGTCGCACTATACCTCTATGGTAAGCACTAGCCTTTGGCTTGATCATTTATGTCGAATCAATTTATATAGCAGAAGCATTGTATTTATAGATAAAAGCATTACAGAGCTTAACTAAAATCAGCCTTGAGGACTTTGTGCCATCTGACGACAGTATTCAGCTAAATTATTTGGCAAGTCCTCAGGGCAAACACCACATTGCTGGTTGCCAGGAACTGCGTAGTCAATAAATTTCGGATATGGCAGGTTTAGATTATTCATGATTACCCTAAACTCTTCGAGTGTTATGTCCCCACCTAGCCTTGGATTACGCTTTTTTTCCTGAGCGATTGAAGAGACACAGCGCTCTTTATAGTCGTGTGCAGGATAGACCAGCGTCTCATCTGGTAAAGAAAATAGCTTTTCGCGCACAGAGTTGTATAAAGCGTCGGCATCACCGTGCTGAAAGTCAGTTCGACCACACCCTTCAATAAGTAGAGCATCACCAGTAAATACACGCTCATTAAAGAGATAAGCAAAATGTCCTGCAGTATGACCTGGAGTATGCAATGGGTGCAAGGTAATGCCAGCAACTTTAAAGGGTATGCCTTCTTCTAGCCCAACATCCGCACATGCCAGTCGGTCATAAGCAGGTGCAGCGATCTTACTGCCAACAGCGCGCTGCATCTCTAGGGCTGCTGTGATGTGATCTGCATGAATATGCGTATCAACAGTGTAGGCCAGTTTCAGACCTAATTTATGCACCTCAGCTAAGTCGCGCTCCATCGTTGCAATGACAGGATCGATCAGAATCGCCTGCCCTGTATCCTCATCCCCTAGCAAATAGGTATAAGTGCTCGAAAGATGTTCGTATAACTGCCGAAATATCATAATAAAACCTCTTTTGATAATTTAATATGAACAGTAGTAGGACGTGTCATTAATTCAACCAGACCATGCAAGAAGCTAGATGAATCACACTGAAAAAAATGACGAGCTAATTTGTCATATCAAGCAGCAATCGCACGGTACTGCTTAATCTTGGCATAGAAGTTTCTTATCAGATACCGTGCCTTACAAAGCTCTTTATCACAGTTTCTTGGCTGTAGTCAGTCGGTGACATTTAGATGGTATAACAGCACTACCTTATAAGAGCTAATAAGGACAAAGACTGGCCCAATGGAGATGCGCCTAAAGACGTACGTCGATAATAGAATTAGAGCTCAAGTATTCTCTCAAAAGAACAAGGATTTTTTATCATTTTTATACATTGATCTATTTATCTAAAGCGTACTGTTAGGTGGCGCTTAATCTAATTAATGATCATGCTGAAAGTGATTAAAATTTTCTTGTTCAACTATAATCTGCTTTATCTTTAAAGTTCGACACGTTTTGCTAAGAACAGTTTTTTAATGATAATATGTATTTGAAATTAGATTCTCAGTTAAAAATATCTTGTTACAAATAATGGGAAGAAAAATTCTGTTATTCGCTTTCCATCCGATACTTGAAAGATGTTGGTCTAATTGTTGGTCTATACCTATTAATATTTATAAAAAATAATTTAAAATCAATTACTTAAATTACAAGTGCGACTTCCTCCTTCACCGCCAATCTTATCAATTCTAATAATTTCTCCTGCTTCCCTAGCTGTCTGAACATCGCCTAAACGCCTTTTAGAGTGCTTAAAATAAGTAGTATAGATTCTTCACACTTATTTTTTAACATTCATCTTCTGCGACTTTCCTATCATTAAACTCACTTTAGTAGACGATTTCTCCAACTTTTAACTGCTCTAACCCTATCTTCTATATTTAGTATGACACCCACCTTTCCTAGTAACAACAATGAGACGTCATCTAAAAACAGGATGCGTTATCATGGTATTCTTTAGTCTCTTATCAGACACTTTATTGTGTCTAAACCCATCTCATCGTAGAAGATTCATTGAATATATTGCACTTAAATAATCGTATGCTCATGCCAAAAAATCCAACTATATTAGTACGAGTTGTATCAACCATTATCGGCAGCGTTATCATTGTCGACTGTTTAGTTTTAATGGTGTTGGGGAAAATTAACTTTGGCTCTGTTGTACCTTTTCTAGTGGGCATGGTATTTGTGATTCATGGTATTTTTTGGCATGACATTGGCAAGTTTGTCCACCAAAGCCGTTGGTTAAGCCTTATGTGGTATGCACTATGGACAATGTTTTTTATCTGGCTTATCAGTTTTGGCGTTTTTATTTATATATTACAGCAGCAGATCAAATTAAGCGCCAAACCCATGCCTGAAGTCGCTGCCATCATTGTGCTAGGGTCAGGTACGGTCGCAGGCAAACCCACACCAACACTTGCCAAGCGCTTGGATACTGCTGCGCCCCTTATCGATTCACAAAAAAGCGCGTTGGTCATTACTAGCGGTGGCATGGGTTTTGGTCAGACACGTAGCGAAGCCCACATTATGGCAACCTACTTGTACGATTCATATGACATTCCTCTTAAGCATATTTTTCAAGAAAGTCAGAGCACAAGCACAGCAGAAAACCTCATTTATAGCCAAGAGATATTAGCGGCAAAAGGCATTTCTATCGCAGCACCCATCGCTATCGTGACCAGTGACTTCCATATTATTCGCGCGGCAAACATTGCTCGCCATCAAGGCTATCAGCAGCCCATTATGCTCGCCAGTCCTACTCCGTTATCAATTCGCTATAACGCGTGGTTTCGAGAGTACTTCGCCTTTGTCAGTGGCTGGCTTTTTGGAGAATACTAGACGGTTTGCATGCCACTTCTCTTCTTGATGAATTAGAGCGACTGAAACTTTTTGGATATAAAACAATAATAAGGGATACCGTTATGATCGTAGATATTTTGTTGACCATACATTTTATCCTGCTGATACTGATTTCTCTACGGGTCTTATCTCGTCATGATTTGACCTCGCCTGCCAGATTGGCATGGATTGTCATCCTATTTATTTTGCCTTATTTTGGCGTGCTGATTTACTGGATGTTTGGTGAGGTACATTTAGGTCATGACTTTGGGCAAAAACGCGACGATATTATTAAGCAATTAAATACTCATAGCCCAAGCGTTCTTGGTCATGAGGCGACGTTAGAGAAGGTTATCAAGCCCGCCTATCAAGCCTCCTTTGCCTACGCGGCAAAAGCCACCGGTTTCCATACCATGGAGGGCAATCAGGCGGAGCTCATGGCAGATGCAAGCGAGACCCGTAGACGCATGATTGCCGATTTTGATGCTGCAACAGACCATATCCATGTACTGTATTACATTTGGCTCGTTGATGGCATGGGTATTGATACCGCGCAAGCCCTCATCCGAGCAGCAAAGCGCGGTGTCATTTGTCGGGCGATGGTCGATGGCATGGGTTCACGGAAGATGGTAAGCTCAAAGATATGGCAAGAAATGAGAGATGCTGGCGTACAAGTCAGTGTCGCTCTGCCTTTGATCAATTTTGTAAAAGTCATGCTGTTTAGCCGTATTGATCTGCGTAATCACCGCAAAATTACTGTCATTGATGGCAAAATTGGCTACTCTGGCAGTCGAAACTGCGCCGATCCTGAATTTATGGTGAAACCAAAATATGCTCCGTGGGTCGATATTATGCTGCGTATCGAAGGACCTGTCGTTGCACAAAACCAGATGCTCTTCGCCAGTGATTGGCTGATTGAAAACCCTGATACTCCGCTTGATAGTTTCTATTATGACAGCACGCCAAAGCCAAACGGCTTCCCCGCCCAAGTCTTTTCAGATGGTCCCACTCAACGTCATGGCAGCACGCCGCAGTTTCTGGGTGCTTTAATTAGTCAAGCCCAAGATACACTGATTATCTCAACACCTTATTTCGTGCCCGATTATTCACTCGTTAGCATCTTATGCGCGACTGCCTATCGCGGGGTTGACGTGACGATGATTTTTCCAAAAAACAACGACTCTTTTATCGTCGCCGCGACCAGTCACAGTTATTATTGGCAATTGCTTGAAGCGGGGGTAAAAATTTATGAATACAGACCAGGATTGCTACACGCAAAGACCCTGACGGTCGATGGTGAGATTGGCTTGATTGGCTCGACCAATTTGGATTTGCGTAGCTTTGATTTGAATTATGAGAATAACATCGTTTTTAGTGATAAAAAACTGACTGCTGATATTGTGGAGCGCCAACATCAGTATATTGCTGATTCAGATGAAGTGACGCGTGAGGAAGTCAAAAGTTGGCCATTGTCTTATAGAATTTGGAACAACATCGTTGCTACGATGGGACCTGTTTTATAGACCATGTTTGATAAGTTACAACTTAATGGAGTCAGTCATAAACAGTCAGTCATAAATAATAGAAATACAAATATTATAGCGCACTACTGGGGTTAATTTCTCTTGCTTGCTATGCCTACGCAAACAAAGTCTGCGAATAATTAATCCCAGTGGCGCTGTACTCTTTTAAAAATGGGTCAACTATAAGCTCAGTTAATCAGCCTTATGCAACCGCTATTTTCTGCAAAACATACACAACAAACTTAGCTTCAGTTATAAATATTTCGGTTGCCACTTTTGCTAATAACGCTTGTCTTTTTTCGCTACGCGCACGATAAGCATAGGGGGTCATGGTCATCAAATCAGCCAAATCATTTATTGCTAATGTCATCTCAGTACTGACATGATACGTATTCATCAGCGTAAAATAGGGTGCTAATTCGTGTAAAAACTTATCAGAATCATGCTCATGGACGTCATCAAACAAAGCGTCACGCATCGTCGCTAAGTGCCCGACATCTGGCTTAGCAATGATTAGATAACCCTCAGCGCTTAGCACTTTATTGAATGCTTCTGGCAAGATAGGACTAAAAATGCTGCTTATCCCCGTCACACTATGCGCGCGTAATGGTAAATGAGCAGCACTGGTTACCAGTGGATAAATCGCTGCTGTTTTAGAGCCGTCAGCTATTTTAGAGCCGTCATGCTGATTTTGCTGATACCAGAGAATACCTTTTGCCTTACTCGCTTTAGCAAGCTCTACCACGGCAGGTTTACTAATGTCTGCAGCAAGGAGAATATTCATGCCAGTTTGTGCCATTGTCTGGGTGTAATAGCCTTCACCGCAACCGATATCCAGCCAAGCGATAGGCTTGTTATTTGGCTTAGCGATTGGGTTATTGACCAACTTATTTTGCGCCAGTAATTCCGTCATCTTTTGACAAATGAGCACCTGTAATGACTGATAATGTCCTGCATTCAAAAATCGCTTTCGCGCCTCAATAGATGCTTGGCTATCTCCGGGATCTTTAGAATTTTTTTGTTGCACAGGTAGCAGGTTGACGTAGCCTTGACGTGCCACATCAAACGGATGATTAATTTTCTTAGGATTTAGGCTGCCATCACAACGCCACGTATCTAATGCAGGCTGTAGTGGTGACTGACAAAGGGGGCAAATAAATAAGGACACAAGCATCTCAAATCATAGCAATATGACTGCCATTTTACCAAAATTCAGCCATGCTAAGTAATATAAAGGTATCAGAAAAATCGATAGAAAATAAACAATAAAAAAGCCATCTCAAATTGATTGGGATGGCTTTTTTATTTATATCTTGTTGACGATTTAACGCAGCTTTAAGGTCATTAAGCCAAGGATGACAAGGACGATGGCGATAATCCAAAACCTTGCGACCACTTGGGTTTCTTTCCAGCCAATCTCTTCAAAGTGGTGATGTAATGGCGCCATGCGAAAGACGCGTTTTTTGCGTAGCTTATACGAACCCACTTGTACTATTACCGACAATGCTTCGGCGACAAAGAGTCCACCCATAATCGCAAAAGCGATTTCTTGACGGGTCATGACAGCAATCGTACCGAGCATCGCGCCCAGTGACAGCGCACCTACATCACCCATAAATACTTGCGCTGGATGAGCATTGAACCATAAGAAGCCAAGCCCTGCACCAATCATCGCGCCGCAGACAATAATCACCTCAGAATTATAGGCAATATAAGGGACATGCAAGTAATCAGCAAAGCGGACGTCACCGGAGACATATGCCATGGCCCCTAAGCCTGCCGCCACTAGAACTACTGGCAAAATAGCCAAGCCATCCAAGCCATCGGTTAAGTTGACGGCGTTAGATGCACCGTTAATCACAAAATAAGTAAAGATAATAAAGCCAATACCAAACGGCACTGCCGAAAATGGAATCATCCAATCTTTAAAGATAGGTATTAATAAATCCTGCATCTCGCGAGTCGTCGCAATATCTGGCTGCAGTGTGGCAATATAATATAAAGAAATGCCGACGAACAATGCGCCCATCGAAAGCCAAAAATATTTTTTGCGAGCAATTAGACCTTTTGGATTCTTGTATTTAATTTTGAGCCAATCATCCGCCCAGCCGACCGCGCCAAAAATAATCATGACGATGAGCAAAATCCAGACATACGGATTATTCAAACGCGCCCAAAGTAAAGTTGATACCCCAATCGCACTTAAAATCAATACCCCACCCATGGTCGGGGTGCCAGTTTTGACCAAATGCGACTGTGGTCCATCATTACGAATGGCCTGACCGTACTTCAGCGACCGCAAGCGCCGAATAACGCGACTACCAAAAATCATGCTAAAGGCAAGGGCGGTAACGACCGCCAGTAACGCGCGCAGCGTCAAAGAAGAAACCGCATAAAACGGGGTATAATAATGACCAAGCCAGCTAAACAACCAAACTAACACCGCCTACTCCTCGACTAGCGCATTGATAATTGTTTCCATTTCCATGGAACGAGAGCCTTTGAACAACACCGTACAAGGCTGAGCCTGTTGCGCTTGTAAATACGCCTGTAAATACTGCAATAAACTGTCTTTATCAGTGAACGCATGGGCACTGATATCAGAAATCTCTTGCGCACCTGCCACAGTATAAGGCGCATATTCACCAACGCAAAGCAGCACGTTAATGCCCGTGGTCGCGATAGTCCGGCCCAAGCTTTGGTGCTCGCTAACTGCCGCCTCACCCAGCTCAGCAATATCGCCTAACACCATCACTTGCGTGCCGGTTTGCGCCGCCAATACTTTGGCAGCCGCGCGTACTGAGTGCGGATTGGCATTATAAGTATCATCAATCAAGCGATGCATACCAAGCAACTGACTGTTCAAACGTCCTTTGGCAGGACGTGCGTTTTCAAGCCCGATAACAATATCACTAACATCAATATTTAACGCATGCGCACAAGCAGCAGCAGCTAACGCGTTATTGACATTATGTTCACCCGCTAACGGCAAACTAATATCATGTGCTTGGTTGCCGATATTCAGCTTAAATTCACTGCGCTCAGGCTCGACATCTAAATGGCTGGCACTGACATCGGTATTACCAAAGCCAATGACATGTGAGGTATAATTTTCCGCAATACGGCGTAGCTGATTGGTAAAGTCGTCTTTATCAGGAACAATCGCAAACTGGTTATCATTCAAGGTATGATAAATCTCAGCCTTGGTTTGGCAAATACCGTCACGGCTACCAAATTCACCCAAGTGCGCCGTTCCAATATTCAAAATACAAGCGACATCCGGCTGCACAATTTCTGTGGTATAAGCAATCTCACCAATATGATTGGCACCCAATTCCAGAATGGCATAGCGATGATGATCGGATAACTCAAGCAACATCATTGGTACGCCCAAGTCATTATTTAGGTTGCCACGGGTGATCAGCGTTGGGGCAAGTCTGCCAAAGATACTACCCAGCATCTCTTTGCAGGTGGTTTTTCCACTTGAGCCTGTAATGGCAATCACAGTCAAATCTTTATGCTGCTGACGACGATAAGATGCCAACTGCCCTAAGGCTAAACGGGTATCACTGACAACCAATTGTGGAATATCAGTAGAGATAGGACGTGAGACGATAGCCGCGACCGCGCCTTTTGAGGCAGCTAGCTCAATATAATCGTGACCATCGAAATTGTCACCCGTTAGCGCCAAAAATATATCGCCCGCTTTTATCGTGCGAGTATCAGTAGCGATACGAGTGCTATTAACGTCATTGCTTGATTCTGCTTGCCCTGTCGCTGGTTGCCAATGCCCATCAAGTGCCGCTGTCGCCGCAAGCATATTATCTGCTTGCCAAACATACAGCCCTTGCGACTGAATCGTATTATCGTTGTCGGCTGTCATAATGATTACCTTATATGATGACTACTTAATATAAAATTAGTTATTTTTATCGTTAAATATGAATATGTGGAAATATAAAGAATTGGTTTAATACGGTTATGTTTTACACGCGTCCAGCTTGAGCCAAAGCTTGTTGCAAAATCACGCTATCATCAAAATCATAACGGACGTTATCAATTTCTTGATAAGTCTCATGACCTTTACCGGCGATAACCACGATATCATCGGCTGCTGCTTGACTGACAGCATATTCAATCGCTGTTTGGCGCGCAGGCTCAATATGGGTGCGCTGATATTGCTCAGCACTCATTCCTGCCTGCATATCTTGCAAAATCATATTTGGGTCTTCGGTACGTGGATTGTCCGCCGTCAAAACAACTTTATCCGCGCCTGCCAGCCCTGCTTGTGCCATCAATGGCCGCTTGCCGGTGTCACGATCGCCGCCACAGCCAAACACTGCCCATAACTGACCCTTACAATGGGTTTTTAAACTGGCGAGTACTTGGCTTAAGGCATCTGGAGTATGTGCATAATCAACAATGAAGCAGCCATCATTAGACGGTACACGCTGCATACGTCCCACAGCACCTTGCAGCTGCGGGATAACGGCTGCAATGTGCTCCACATTAATTCCTAAGGCTACCGCTGCTGCAATAGCGGCAAGCAAATTCGCCACGTTAAAACGCCCGAGTAATGGGCTAATGATATTTAAATGATTAACTTTCCCATCATCGAAATCTGTACGCAAGCTAACCTCAACACCTTGCAGACTTGGCTTGATATCAGCGGCGACAAAGGTAGCCTTTTTTGATGCATCCAAACTATATGTCCACACTTTCAATTCGCTGGCGTGCGCAGTATCAAGCATAATCTGCGAATAGTCGTCATCTATATTGATAATGGCATGGGTCAAATCTGCAAAATGTGCTTTATCAAAGAGCTTGGCTTTGGCTGCCGCGTACTCTGCCATATCGGCATGATAATCCAGATGATCACGGCTCAAATTGGTAAAAATTGCCACCGATACCGGCATACCTTGCAGACGCTGCTGATTCAAACCGTGTGAGCTGGCTTCCAATGCTAGTAGTTCAGTATTCTCAACACCCATCTGATACAAGAACTGTTGCACAGCTAATGCGTCACCCGTGGTATGGCTGGCTTGTACCAAAGCACCTAGCCTGCCATTACCCGCCGTACCCATAACCCCGCTGCTCATGCCGGTGAGCTGGGTAAGTTGCGCAACCAATTGACTGATAGTCGTTTTGCCATTGGTGCCCGTCACTGCCACGACAGCTGGCAATGTCACAGACTGTTGATACTGCAAACGCGCTTGAATCAAATCGCCCAAAAAATTACGAATATTAGGCACATATAAAACTGGGCAAGGTAGCGCTGTGAGTTGCTGCTGTGCTATAGATTTTGTATTATCAGTAGTCAATTCAAGATTAGCATGAGGCGGGACATGAGCGGTAGCAAGCAAAGCTAGAGGGTCGATTTCTGATAGGATAAAAGCCGCATTGTTAGCGGCTTGATACAGGTGGTCACGACTTTTTTGGCAGTTGGGTATATGACTTTTTAATAAGACAAACACATCGTTCGGCTCTAGCTGACGACTGTCTAAACGAAACTGCCGAAATGGAATATCAAGCAACGAGTTCATTGGCTTTGAATCCGCCCCAATCAATGTCGTCTGATTCGATAGTTTTTGCAATGCCTGCTCTATACCTACACCATGCCTGCTATTGCTGCTGCTAGCTTCAATCAGCTGTTGTAAGGTGACTGTGATACTGCTTGGCGACGAGGGTGACAGGGTCATTGGCAAATCCTAAACGGTTAAGACACATCAAATGGTTAAGAGCTGCATATTAAAAAAACTTACTTTGATATCTACTGAGCTTCGGTTTTGAGCGGCTTATCTAAAGGCACATTATATAAGCGCAATGCCTCTTTCATGACGTTATGAAAAACAGGTGCCACTGTCAAACCAGCATAAATCTGCCCACGTGGGTCTTCGATTAACATGACACCGACTAGCCGTGGATTAGAAGCTGGTGCCATACCCGCAAAGACGTTACGATACTGGTCAGTATAGTAGCCACCTTTTGGATTGATACGGCGCGAGGTCCCTGTTTTACCAGCAACGCGGTAACCATCAATAGCCGCACCTTTAGCCGTACCGCCGTCTTCAGTGACGCTTTCCATCATCTGTACGATGGCCATCGCTTGTTCATGCGCCATAATACGTTTGCTTGGTAGCGCTTTGTCATTTTTATTCAACGTTAGCGGATGCATGACGCCACCTGCCGCCAGCGCTGAATAAGCTTGCGCTATCTGTACCAGCGTTACCTGTATGCCATAGCCATAACTGACCGTTGCCCGTCGTGAGGTCTCTTTTTCTTCCGGTGTCACCACAAGCCCACTGCCTTCACCTGGGAATTGCAGCGGTGTTTTTGCCCCAAAGCCAAACTGCCTTTGCATGTTGGTAATGCCGTCAGCCGGTAGAGACAAAGCAATCTTGGTCGAGGCGACGTTACTAGATTTCTGTAGTAATGTTGCCATCGTGATCCGCCCTAGATTATTATGGTCACGAATCGTATAACCACGGACACGGATAGAGCCAGGATTGGTATCAATCAAGGTGGTAGCAGTATATTTCCCCGAGTCTAAAGCCGCAGCAACAGTGAACGGCTTCATGACTGAACCAGGCTCAAATACATCAAGGAGCGCACGGTTACGCTGATTTTCACCGGTCATCTCATTCAGATTATTTGAGTTAAATGACGGCCATGTCGATAGCGCCAATACTTCACCCGTTTGTACATCAACCACCATACCCGTCGACCAGCGCGCTTTTTGCAAACGCCCTGCTTTCTCTAGTTCTTTATAAAGCAAATATTGCAAACGCGAATCAATGGTCAATGTCACATCTTTGCCTGGTACTTCTGGCTCAACCTGCTTGATTTCTTTAAGACTGTTTTGTTTGGCATCTTTGAGCACCAACACCTTACCATCGTCGCCCGCCAGCTCTTTTTCATACTGACGTTCGATACCAGCACGCCCCTCGTAACCACCTTCCGGATCGTTGGCATTTTGCCCCATGAAACCTAACAGCTGCGAATTGGGCTGTGGCTGCGGATAATAGCGCTGAAAGAAGTTTTTCTCATTAACACCAGGAAAATCCAGCGAGCTAACGCTTTCTGCAATCTCTGGCGTGACTTTATTTAATAGTGGCAAATAATGCGAGCCTGCCCCCGATGGTAGTGCTGCTTTGACCGCTACTTCATCCGTTACATCGATAGTAGGGTCGATAGCCGTCACTCTTTTTAGCTCATCGACTGAGATATTGGCAGCAGCTGCAAGCGTCGTCAAATCCATATTATCCAAGCGCTTTTGCATACGTGCGATAAGTTGCGGACTTTCAGGATTGGTGATAATAATACGCTTAAGCTCGTAGTATTCACGGGCATAGTCATGCGGACTAAAAGAGACCGTCGCAAGTGGTGCACTAACAGCCAATGGCAAATTATTGCGATCCGTAATCATGCCACGATAGGATGTTTGCGTGCGCACGCTGGTGATCAGCTCATTGCCTTTATCTTGATAAAACTGAGTATGAGCAACTTGAATATAGTAAGCACGACCGATAAGCGCCACTAAAATAAGCAGCGCTATGCCCCAAATCAGACGAAAACGGTTCTTATCCTGCTCAACACCGCCGCGAGAGGAAGCGCCAGATGCTTTACCCAAAAACGCTCTTTTGCTTTTTAGATTTTTAACACTGGTGTAAGCACCTTGCTCTTCATTCTTTTTTAAGCGACCAAAGAGTTTGGCTTTGCGACTGTCTGAGGCGTTGCTGTCGGCTTGCCCCGATTTGGCCGCACTAGCACGGCGTAACGGTTTCGTAACCTTGCCACTGGCTGGTTTTTTGCTGGTCGCTTTAGCATTGGGTTTTTTATCACTCATTGTCCTGCCTCCGCGTGGTCAGAATCGGTAGCAGCAGCCTTAACGGGTACATCACTCACAGCATCAGCTTCCAAAACATCAGAATCATTGGTCGTTACGCTATCTGAGGTACTGGCATCAGGGTCAACCAGCGCAACTGCTGTCGCAGCACCTGGCTGAATAATCAGCTTATCTTCGAGTGTTGGCGAAAACATCCCAAGCTCAGCAACGGCACGACTGGCAATCTGCGGCGTCGCACTAAAAGTCTGCTGTTCAATAAGCAGACGCTGATGCTCAACTTGTAATTTTCGCTCTTGTTTTTTCATGTCTTGCAAGGTTTTATAATCCTGATGATATTGCTGAACACCTTCAGCCGTTTTGACGCCACTCCCTACAATACCAGCTGCCAGCAGTACCAATATAGTCACATAGATATGTGATATTTTAAATTTACGCACAAATAAGTCGCCAACATCGGTATTCGAGGGCGTTGCGGCGCGGCGGTTTGCAGGTTTGTCGGATATTGCCATGACAATCTCAAAAAAGTAAACTTCAAAATATAAAAAGCGATAACCATTTACGAGTTATAAAACTCTTAGAAGCCATCAGCACGATCAATAAAAACAATACCAAGCAAAAAAGTAACTGCTGAGCCTAGCAGATAATGTTTACAGCTTTTTAACAGCCGCGTAATCATTAAAACATTCAGTCATATTTAAGCCACATAATTTAATACTATTATTTATGGCTCAATATCTACTAAATAATCAACATCGGTACGAGTCGCCATGCGCAACCACGCACTACGCGCGCGTGGATTATGGCTTGTCTCTGCTTTACTTGGACCGACGCGTTTGGGCTTACTAAAGTAACGCGGACGCTTGGGCGGCATTGGCAAATTCTCGTCTTCTGGATATTGCCCTTTACTATGACGCTGCAAAAACTGCTTAATACGCCGATCTTCCAACGAGTGAAAGCTGATGACTGCTAGCTGTCCGCCTGATTTTAGAATAGGAATACTTTGTTCTAAAAAGTTATCGACATCACCAAGCTCATTGTTAATAAAAATGCGCATCGCCTGAAAGCTTTGGGTCGCCGGATGTTTGCCACGTTGCCAATTAGGATGCGCAACTTTTATCACTTCTGCCAGCTCAAGCGTGGATTTATAACTGTCCATCTGCTTAATCGCACGCGCAATACGGCGGCTATGGCGCTCTTCACCAAACTCATAAAGCACATTGGCCAAGGTATCATCATCGACCGTCTCAAGCCACTCGGCAACCGACTGCCCGCGGCTGGTGTCCATACGCATATCGACCGCGCCATCGCGCATAAAGCTAAAACCACGACTGCCATCATCAATCTGCGGTGACGAAATACCCAAATCTGCCATTAAGCCGTCAACTTGAGTGATACCCATTGCAGCGAGACTGTCCGTTAACGTCGCAAAGCTATCGTGAATAACCTGCACGCGACTGTCTGTGCTTGCCAGCTCTTGCGCCACACGAATAGCGGTCGGGTCTTTATCAAAGACAATCAACGTGGCATCATCAGCAAGCTGGCTTAATAGTAGCCTACTATGACCACCGCGCCCAAAGGTCGCATCGACGTAGATGCCACTCATGTTTAAGCTGTTTTGACGATCACTGCTTTGTCCGTCACTGCCTGTTTGTTTCGGTAGCGCTTTGACACCCAATACCGCAGCGACTGCTTCTTGCAATAGCACCGCATCATGCACAAAACTTAATTCATCAGTGTTTGCTGGTTCTTTAGCAGACTCTTGCATAAGATTTTGAGTAGAATTATCTTCTACAGAAGACAGACTCGCCGCTGACACAGAATTATCAGGGTCAGAAGGATGGGTGTTAGCATTTGGCGGTTTTTTTGGCTTACTATTCGATATGGACACAAACAACTCAATAGATGAGGGTCAAATTGACCGGTAATAGTAAAAAATCAGATGAAAATAAACAAGTTATGACTTTTCTAACATTATTATCGCAAGGATACACAGGTAGTCAAGCGCTAGAAGGGCATTTCGTCAAAAATATCCCATCTCTCTGTTATACTAGCGCTATATTTTACGCTATTTTTTAATGTTGACTTCCATTCTTTCGTCCATATTTTCACTTTTCACTACTACTTTTCACTGCCACATTCATGAACAATAACATTCTGAGATTTTTATGATGCAACCATCGACTTCTACTAACAGCACGCGCCCTGTCCGTACGCGTATCGCCCCTTCGCCTACTGGCTTCCCGCACGTTGGCACCGCTTATATTGCCCTATTTAATTTAGCCTTTGCCAAAGCCCATGGCGGCGAATTTATTTTACGTATTGAAGATACCGACCAAACGCGCTCGACTGAACAATCTGAAAAAATGATTTTGGATGCGCTGCGTTGGGTCGGTCTTGATTGGGCGGAAGGTCCAGATATCGGTGGACCACACGCGCCTTACCGTCAGAGCGAGCGTAGCGATATCTATGAAAAACACGCCGAGCAGCTGATAGAAAACGACCATGCGTTTCGTTGTTTTTGTACCAGCGAAGAGCTAGATGCCATGCGCGCCGAGCAAATGGCCAATGGCGAAACGCCGCGCTATGACGGTCGCTGCGCACACTTAGCCGTAGAGAAAACCGAACAACTGGTCGCTGAAGGTAAGCCACACGTCATCCGTATGCGCGTGCCAACCGAAGGCGTCTGTCAGATACAAGATATGCTGCGCGGTACGGTTGAGATTCCTTGGACGCAAGTGGATATGCAAGTGCTGCTAAAAACTGACGGTATGCCAACGTATCATTTAGCCAACGTCGTCGACGATCACTTGATGGACATCAGCCATGTGTTGCGCGGTGAAGAGTGGCTTAACTCTGCACCGAAACATCAGCTGCTATATGAGTATTTTGGTTGGGAGATGCCAGTACTGTGCCACATGCCACTGCTGCGTAACCCAGATAAATCAAAACTCTCTAAGCGTAAAAATCCAACCTCTATCACCTACTATCGTGATGCGGGCGTGCTACCTGAAGCGTTGCTGAATTACCTTGGGCGTATGGGCTACTCAATGCCTAATGATGCTGAGAAATTCACCTTGGACGAGATGATTGCCAGCTTTGATATTCAGCGTGTGTCCCTCGGCGGTCCGATATTCGATATCGAAAAGCTCAACTGGCTGAACGCTGAATGGCTACGTGCGCTAACGCCAGAAGAACTCAAAAACAAAATCCTCGATTGGGCAAGTAGCAGCGACAAATTAACCGCTATTGCCGCAGCGATTCAGCCGCGTATCGAATTATTGTCTGATGCGGTCAATTGGAGTGGTTTTTATTTCCAAAACCTACCTAATATCAATGCCGAAAGCTTTACCCATAAATCACTGACGGCTGAGCAAATCATTGAGATGCTTCAGCTATCACTTTGGCAGCTAGAAACCTTACCAACCTGGTCAGAAGAAAATATCTACGCCACACTAAAAGGTCTTGCGGCGCATCTCGATATTAAGATGCGTGACTTTATGGCGCCTTTCTTTATCGCTATTGCTGGTAGCACTTCATCGACGCCAGTCATGAACTCTATGGCAATTATCGGTGCTGATATGACACTGACACGCTTGCGTCATGCGATTGACGTACTTGGTGGTTTGGGCAAAAAGAAGCTTAAAAAATTAGAGAAACAAGCGGCAGAATTGCCAGACTTTTTGACAGTAGAATAATCCTTTAGTTAATATTTAATAAAAAGGAGGGGTCAGACAATTACTGACGCCTCTTTTGTTCCTATCAGTTACTCACTGAAAATATCATTTTTTACTGAACGTCTTAATTGGAAACAAATATGGCCGCCAAAACCGTCACCATAGAAAGCAAAGATTATGTCTTTAACACACTCAAAGAAGCACAGAAATACTATGATGCGATCGTAAAAGAGCTTTATGATGCCAAGCTAACGCTGACCACCGGTCAAGATTTTGAAGACTTAAAATGGATATATACCACTTACTCTAATCATACTAATTCTAATTTAGAACGATTAAAAGAATCTGACATTATTGGCTTTAAAGGTATCAGTACAGTACAACAAAAAGGTGGACAATATATCCCCACAGAATGTTGTGCCATTATTTTCTCTGATGGTAAGGAGGAAGCGTTCTTTACCGATAAAGCCATTAAAGAGATTGCTCTCACGCAAAATCCTCGTTGATTTGGAAATATCAAGCAGGAACTCATCAAGAAAAACGGTGTTAAACAGTTTTTTAGCAATTTTATGCATTATTTTTAAAATAGCGGTTGACAAGACTGCTACTGTTACCTAAAATACGCACACTCTTAGCGAGGGGCTATAGCTCA
>TARA_R110002051_G_scaffold5009_4_pt1 | contig 18031 bp, 19 predicted proteins | sample TARA_R110002051 | Tara Oceans TARA_R110002051 (sample SAMEA4397023) | marine metagenome | biome: Polar Biome; feature: [MES] marine water layer (ENVO:01000295) within the mesopelagic zone...; material: water (ENVO:00002006), including particulate matter (ENVO:01000060) such as......
CATGAGAGGGAAAAATCTTAAATATCGATTATTAATTGGTGCAGCTATAGCGTTGTTTTTTGTTTTTAAAAGATGTAGCCAAAGGGAAGAGAACCCTTATACTGGAAGAATGCAAACCATTTCAATGAATGCCAATGAGGAAATTGCTATTGGTTTACAAAGTGCTCCACAAATGGCACAGCAATATGGTGGTTTGCACCCAAATAATCAATACCAAGCTTTGGTTGATAATGTTGGAAACAAATTGGTTAATAATAGTATAGCTAATAAAACGCCATATAAATATGAATTTCATTTGTTGGCAGACCCTAATACTATTAACGCTTTTGCGCTTCCGGGTGGGCAAATTTTTATAACGCATGCATTGTTTTCCAAGTTAGAAAATGAAGACCAGCTTGCAGGTGTTTTAGGGCATGAAATAGGGCATGTTTTAGGGCGTCATAGCGCAGAACGTATTGCAGAAAGTGAATATTGGCAAGGTTTAGTAACTGCTGGTTCTGTTGGTGCAGATATGGGCGGCGTTGTTAGCGGGATAGGACAAAACACCTTACTTACAAATGGACGAGATGATGAATTGGAAAGTGATGATTTAGGAGTACGCTTTATGATAAAAGCAGGCTATAATCCTGAGGAAATGATTGGTGTTATGGAAATTTTAAAAGCGGCTGCGGGACCAAATCGTGTTCCAGAATTTCAAAGTACGCATCCAGATCCAGACAATAGAATTGAAAAAATACAAGAGGCTATTGAAAAATATCGAAATCAATAAAAATAAAAGCCCTGTAAAACAGGGCTTTTATGAGTGACTAACTCAAATAATTATATGTATTTTAATAATTATTTTCTCTTTTTATTTTTAGATAATGCTTCTTTAAGAATAACTTTAGCGTCTTTTGCTCCATGTAACTCAGCGTATTTTAAAGCGGTCATCCCTTTGTCTGATTTTGTTTTTAAATTTGCGCCTTGAGAAATTAAAAGTTTTAAGATTTCAGTTCGGTTAAATTTAGCGGCATACATTACAGGAGTCATTCCATTTGATTTTTCGTTGATGTCCTCTCCTCTTTTAATCAATTTTTTTACAGTTTCTATATCGCCTTTAGCAATAGAAACACAAAAAGAATTTACTTTTAAAAAAGTAACCGTTTCATAAGTTTCAATGTGTGTTGTTAATGGAGTAGCATTTACTGATACAATTGAAAAGCATAATGCGATTGCGGAAATAATGATTGTTTTTTTCATGATGAAAGATTTTAATTTGATTTAATGATTACGTTTTTTGATATACTAAATAGACGAATATATTTTTGAATTGTTACACATAAAATGATTAATAACAGATTTTTAACGTTTAATTCACAAATAATTAACGAATTGGCATATTTCTTATTTTATCTAAAAAACCCTTTTATATAAAGGTTTTTGAGAGTTTTTTTGCCTTATAATTTATGTAACTTCTGTATCTTTGTAACATATCAAAAATATTTTAAAATGAACAAAAAAGTTATCTTAATGATACTTGATGGATGGGGAAACTCACCTGATCCAAAAGTGTCAGCAATCGATCATGCCAATACGCCTTTTATAGATTCTTTATATAAAAAATACCCTTTCGCAACTTTAAGGACAGATGGCTTGCATGTTGGTTTACCAGAAGGACAAATGGGAAATAGCGAAGTAGGCCACATGAATTTAGGGGCAGGTCGTATTGTATATCAGGATCTTGTGAAAGTTAATTTAGCTGTTGAGAACAAAACCCTTAACACTGAAAAAGTATTGGTTGATGCCTTCAAATATGCAAAAGAAAACAATAAAGATGTACACTTTTTAGGATTGTTAAGCGATGGTGGTGTGCATTCGCACATTAAACATTTACAAGGTTTAGTTGATGCCGCTGATGATTTTGGATTAGAAAATACGTTCATTCATGCGTTTACAGATGGACGGGATGTTGACCCAAAATCTGGTTATGGGTTTTTAACTGAACTTGAAAGTCATTTGGAAAAATCTAACTGTAAATTAGCTACCGTTACTGGCAGATATTATGCCATGGATAGGGATAAACGTTGGGAACGTATAAAATTAGCATATAATGCTTTAGTAAACAGTGTTGGTGAAAAATCTACTAACGTAACTAGTACTATGCAAAAAAGTTATGATAATGATATAACTGATGAGTTTATAAAACCCATCATTATGGTTGATGAGTCTGGAAACCCTATAGCTAATATTAAAGAAGATGATGTGGTTATCTTTTTTAATTTTAGAACGGATCGTGGTCGTGAATTAACTGAAGCTTTATCTCAAAAAGATTTTCATGAACAAAACATGCATAAGCTTAATTTGTATTATGTAACACTTACAAATTATGATGACACTTATAAAAATGTAAATATCATTTTTAATAAAGACAACTTAACCGAAACTTTAGGTGAAGTATTGGAAAAGAATAACAAAAAGCAAATCCGTATTGCTGAAACAGAAAAATATCCACATGTTACATTCTTTTTCTCTGGCGGACGGGAAGAACCCTTTAAAGGAGAACAACGTATATTAAGAAATTCCCCAAAAGTAGCTACTTACGATTTAAAACCAGAAATGAGTGCTTTTGAACTAAAAGATGCTCTAATTCCAGAACTTGAAAAAGGTGAAGTAGATTTTGTTTGTTTAAATTTCGCAAACGGCGATATGGTTGGACATACTGGAGTTATGGAAGCTGCTATAAAAGCTTGTGAAGCTGTTGACGAATGTGTAAAAGATGTTATTACAACGGCGTTAGATAACGGATATTCTACATTGCTTATTGCAGACCATGGAAATTGTGAAACTATGATTAACCCTGATGGCTCACCAAATACAGCACACACTACAAACCCTGTTCCTGTTATTTTAATCGACAATGAATTAAAGGAAATTAAGGATGGTATTTTGGGAAATATGGCACCAACTATTTTAAAACTTATGGGAATTGAGCAACCTAAATCCATGACACAGCATCCTTTAGTTTAGAGCCTTAAAAGAAAATAAATCGTACTTTTGCACAAAACCCAAATCAACAATTAACAATGATTTTTAGCGTCGATACATTTATTATAGCTGTAGATTTTGATGGCACTATTGTAGAAGATGCCTACCCTAAGATTGGCAAACCACAAATTTTTGCTTTTGAAACCCTAAAAAAGTTACAAGAAGAAGGGCATCGACTTATTTTATGGACCTATAGATGTGGTAACAAACTAGATGAAGCCGTTAATTTCTGTGAAAAAAATGGGATTCATTTTTATGCCGTTAATAAAAGTTTTGCAGAAGAAGAATACCATGAATCAATCAGTCGTAAAATACATGCTGATATATTTATTGACGACAGAAACGTTGGTGGTTTTATTGGTTGGGGTGAAATTTATCAAATACTAACCAATGAAACCCCGCAAATTCCAGAAAAGAAAAAAGGGTTTTTCAGGTTGTTCAAATACCCTTTTTAAATCAATTCAAAATAAGCTCTTTCAATAGCCGCTCTGTGGTCTGGATGGGCAATATTTACTAATGATTTAACCCTCTCTTTTATCGTTTTTCCATATAAATTGGCAATACCATATTCTGTAACCACATAATGAACATGGGCTCTGGTTGTTACAACTCCAGCTCCTGGTTTTAAAGATGGTACAATTCTACTAATCCCTTTTTTAGTTATTGATGGTAATGCTATAATAGCTTTACCTCCATCACTTAAGGATGCCCCTCTGATGTAATCCATTTGCCCACCAACACCAGAATACATTCTTGAACCAATAGAATCCGCACAAACCTGTCCTGTTACATCAACTTCAATAGCTGAGTTTATGGCAACCATTTTCGGGTTTTGTTTTATTATTGACACATCATTTACATAATCAGAAGCGCGCATTTCCACAAAAGGGTTATCATCAACATAATCATATAATCTTTTAGATCCCATTAAAAAAGTAGATAAAGCACGTCCTGGACTTATTCCTTTAAAATTTCCATTAATAACATCTTTCAAAATTAAATCTATAACACCGTCAGAAAACATTTCTGTGTGCAACCCCAAATCTTTGTGATTGGAAAGTCTTGACAATACCGCATTTGGAATTGACCCAATACCCATTTGTAACGTGCTTCTATCATCAATTAAACTCGCCACATAATCCCCTATTTTGCTTTCAACCTCTGATGGTGTAGTATAAGCTTGGACAGGTATAGTTTCATTACATTCAACAAATAAATCAATTTCAGTATAGTGTATTATACCATCACCATGGGTTCTAGGCATTTGCTCATTTACTTGGGCAATTACAATTTTAGCATTATCAATAGCTGCTAAAGTGGCTTCAACCGAAACTCCCAAAGAGCAATATCCATGCTTATCCGGAACCGATACGTGAATTAACGCCACATCCAACGGAAGAATATTTCGTTTAAATAACAAAGGTAATTCACTTAAAAAAACTGGTGTATAAGAGCCATTTCCGGCAGTTAATGTATGGCGAACATTATTACCAATAAAAAAAGAGTTTACATGAAAACTCTCCTTTAAATCTGGATTAGCATAGGGTGCTTCGCCTTCAACATGTAAATGACAAACCTCAACATTTTTTAATTCCTCAAAACGATCTGCCATAGCTTTCATTAATAGCTGAGGAGCAGCTGCTGCAGCTTGTACGTAAACTCTATCGTTACTTTTTATGGCCTTTACAGCCTCTGATGCTTTTACATTTTTATACATGGTATCCTGAATTGCTTTTACAAAATTATTTATTAATCTACTCAAAAAAACTGTCAAAAGTCATATATCAATAAAAATTATTGAAACTTTATTTTTGAGTATCTTTGCCATTATTTTTGAAATATGATTATAGTAAAAACCAGAGAAGAAATTGAATTAATGCGTGAGAGTGCTTTAATTGTATCTAAAACCCTAGGGGAAGTGGCTAAGTACGTAAAACCTGGAGTTACCACGCTTCAGTTGGATAAAATTGCCGAGGAATTTATTAGAGACTATGGTGCTGTTCCTGGTTTTTTAGGTTTATATGATTTCCCAAATACCTTGTGCATGAGCCCAAATACACAAGTGGTTCATGGCTTTCCTAATGGTGACCCATTGGTGGAAGGAGATATTATATCTATTGATTGTGGTGCTTTAAAAAATGGTTTTTACGGCGATCACGCCTATACCTTTGCTGTTGGTAAAATTGCTCCAGAAACGGAAAAGCTCCTTCAGGTTACTAAAGAATCTTTATACGTTGGTATTCGGGAATTTAAAGCTAATAACCGTGTGGGCGATGTTGGATATGCTATTCAAAAATATTGTGAAAATCATGGATATGGCGTGGTTAGGGAATTGGTTGGTCATGGGTTAGGCAGTAAAATGCACGAAGACCCAGAAATGCCAAACTACGGGAAAAGAGGCAAAGGGAAAAAATTTATTGAAGGTATGGTAGTGGCTATAGAGCCCATGATTAATATGGGTACGCATCGCATTAAACATCATAGAGATGGCTGGACGATTACAACATTGGACAATAAACCCAGTGCCCATTTTGAACATGATGTAGCTCTTATTGATGGCAAGCCAGAATTACTCTCAACATTCGCATATATTTATGATGTTTTAGGTATTGAAAGTAATGAGGAAGATGAGTTTCGTCAAAAAGCTTTAGTATTATAAGTTATAACACGGAGATACGCGAAGACTCACTGAGATACACAGAGAAAATTAATGAATAATAATCTTACTGAACGAATCATGGGGGCTGCCATAGAAGTACATCGTACCTTAGGTCCTGGATTATTAGAATCTGCATATCAAGAATGTTTACTTTTTGAGTTAAAGCGTTTAGATTTAAAAGTTACTAAAGAAATTGCTCTTCCCATAATATATAAAGATATAAAATTAGATTATGGCTATAGAATTGACTTATTAGTAGAGAATAAAATTGTGATAGAACTTAAGACAGTTGAAACTTTTACCGATGTCCATTTTGCTCAAATATTAACTTATATGAAATTAGGGAATTACCCATTAGGGTTATTAATAAACTTCCACACCAAACTTTTAAAAAGTGGCATTAAACGATTTATTAATACACCTCAGTGAATCTCTGTGAATTCTCTGTGTAACTCAGTGAAATATATTGAAAAAACTCTTTAAATATATACTTAATATAATTCCAAGACCTTTATTAATAAGGCTTAGTTATATTATTAGACCCATTTTAGCATTCTTTTTGAGAGGCAATAAATTTACTGATCCCATTGATGGCAAAAGTTTTAAAACCTTTTTACCGTATGGTTACGGAAATCAACGGAATAATGTCTTATCGCCTTCTACGCTCTCTTTAGAACGCCATAGATTATTGTGGTTATATCTCAAAAATAAAACTGATTTCTTTCAACCTGAACTTGTTTCAGGTTCTGTTAAATTAAAAGTATTACACTTCGCTCCGGAGCAGGCTTTTTACAAGCGTTTTAGAAATATGAAGAATCTGGAATATATAACGACCGATTTAAATTCTCCGTTAGCCGATGTGAAAGCCGATATTTGTAATCTTCCTTTTAATGATAATCAGTTCGATGTCATTTTATGTAATCATGTTTTAGAACACATTCCAGATGATACAAAAGCTATGAAAGAATTGTATCGCGTTTTAAAACCGAGTGGCATGGCTATTCTTCAAATTCCGCAAGATTTAACAAGAGAAATTACTTTTGAGGATGATACCATAACAGACAAAAAAGAGCGTGCTAAAATATTTGGGCAATATGACCATGTTCGGGTTTACGGGCGTGATTATTTTGACAAACTAAGAAGCATTGGTTTTAAAGTTGACGAAGTAGATTATACTGCTGAGTTTTCTGAAGAAAAAATTACAAAATACTGTTTAGCGAAAGGCGAGATTATTCCTGTGGTTTATAAATGATTTTAGAAACAAATTTTACGGATTTTCACTAATCTTTACCTATATACTTTTGTTAGTGTGTTCCGCAGAGACACACAAAGAATTCACAGAGATTTACAAAGACAAAAATGAGTTTAAAGTTAATTTTCAGGAAAATCATTTAAGGCTAAAGTTTCAAATTCCTTACTTTCATTTTCAAAAATTAAAAAGACTTTTAACTCTGGGTGCGATTTTAAAAAGGCTTTTACTTTTTCAATTCCCATAGCTTTAAAAGCTGTTGCATAAGCATCGGCAGTCATACAGTCTTCCGCTATTACTGATATACTCAATAAGTTTGTCTTACTAGGATAACCCGTTTTAGTATCAATGATATGAGCATACCGATTCCCGTTTTCATCAATTTTAAATTTTCTATAAGTCCCAGATGTCGCCATAGCGGCGTCTTTTAAAACAAATACTTTATCCCAACTTTGTGTGCCATCAAAATTAGGGTTTTCAACACCTACAGTCCAACCACTTTGCTTCTCAATATTTATTCCTTTAGCATTAAGTTCACCACCAATATTAACCAAGAAATTTTGAACGTTTTTACTACTTAAAAAATCTGCAACAGCATCTACAGCATACCCTTTTGCTATGGCATTGAAATCTAAAAATGTATTGGGCTGCTTGGTTACTTTATTTTCAACAACAGAAACTTTGTTAAAACCAACAGATTCCATTAAAGCATCAATTTTAAGACTATCTAAATTCACTATTTTTCCTTCTGGCCCAAAATCCCAAGCATTTACCAAGGCTCCAATTGTAGGGTCGAAAGCACCTTCAGTTTCCTCGTAAATAATTTTTGATGCTTCAAAAACTTTAATAAAATGTTTATCTACTTCATTACTTTCGTTTCTATTCAGCTTTGAAATATCGGAATCTGCTTGATAAGTTGACATCGATTTATTTATTACAAAAAACAAACTATCAAATTGCTTTTCATAATTAACCTCAGAATCATAAGTCACCTGATAAAACGTTCCAAAAATTGAACCTTCAAGTTTTGTGTTTTTTAAACCTTGACCTTCAACTTTATTTGCTTCTTGCTTACAAGAAATTAAAAATAAAACAGTTAAGATTAACGCTATTTTTATCTTCATCTTTTAATCCTTATTATACAGATTCACACGCTCCGCTCGGAATGACGTTTTAGTTTAAATGAGTTTCTAAAACTTGAATGCCATTGTATTCCAATAAATATTCCTGATTCAAATAAATGGGTCCCGTCTCAGTATTTATATCCCCCAAACCAACTCCTGCGTATAACACTTTAGCGTCTTTTTCCCTGGCATGTTTTTTAAAGGACTCCATCCAAACCACATCATAATTATTTGGGTTTTCCGGTAAAATAACCGCTCTAACAATTACAAAATAGTATTGCTTGTTTTTATCGATACAAACAAACTGTGGATGCTTTTTAAGCTTACTATTAACAGCAATAAATTCAAAACCCCGTTGCTCTAAATCTTTTCCAACATGGTTCATAGCTAAATTGTGAAGTTCTTGTTCTGTAAGTGGTTTGCCCATTATGCAAAAATAATATTAATAATTTAGATATTTTTTGTAAATTAATCTCAAAAAAATATTTACTATGAAAACTTCAACACGTCTAGAACTTGCTATCACAAAATTATACAATGCTTTTCATAATAATGAATTACACCCCGAATGTTGTAAACAATGTGCTGTTGGCAATATTTTAGATAATACTGATAGCTGGAAACACCTTTCAGATTCCCACGGTAGTTTAAAACTTAATTATATTGGAAAAGTACACCAAAACTTAGGTAGAAAATTTAATGGATATACCCCATTAGAACTTCTAAAAATTGAAAATGTTTTCCTGAATTCTTGTGGATACCAATTACCACTTCATTATAAAAATGAAAAACCTAAAAACCCTACGGATAAAGACCTCCTGTTTAACGGTTTAAGTGCCGTTATCGCTTTTTTATGTGAATTGGATGGTGTTGACAATGTTATGGATTACACCAGGTTATTTGAGTATAAAGATGATAAGCCAAAACATGCACTGTCTTATCAAATTTCTTATGAAACATCAACTATTTAGGGTTCTGAAACTAACTAAAAAGAAGATCCGTCAGGTTTTTAAAACCTGACGGATTTGAGAAAAAATCTTATATAAGATGCTGGACCTAGTGTAGTACAACAATTTTTTGCCTACCCACCAAAGTCATCAAATCTGATATGTTCATCCGGGATACCAAAATCTTCACCCATTTTTTGAACTGCTTTGTTCATTAATGGTGGTCCACAGAAATACAATTCAATATCTTCTGGCGATTCATGTTTGCTTAAATAATTATCAATTACACAATTGTGAATAAACCCAACAAACCCATCTCCAGGAGCATCAATGTCTTCTTTAACTTTCCAATTATCTTCTTCCATAGGTTCAGAAAGTGCCATGTAAAATTTAAAATTAGGAAAATCTTTTTCTAAAGATTTAAAATGATCGATATAAAACAACTCCCGTTTTGAACGTCCTCCGTACCAATAGGTAACTTTACGGCCTGTTTTTAAAGTTTTGAATAAGTGATATAAATGCGAACGCATTGGCGCCATACCTGCTCCACCCCCAACATAAAGCATTTCGCTATCAGATTCATTAATAAAGAATTCACCGTAAGGTCCTGATATGGTTACTTTGTCTCCTGGTTTTTGTGCAAATATATAAGATGATGCCACACCAGGATTAACATTCATCCAGCTGTTTTTAGCTCGATCCCACGGTGGGGTTGCTATACGAACATTAAGCATGATCTCGCGTCCTTCAGCAGGGTAAGAAGCCATTGAATAGGCGCGTTCTACTGTTTCGGTATTTTTCATTACTAAAGGCCATAAACCAAACTTATCCCATTCTGCCTGAAACTTATCCGGTGTTTCATGTTCTTCTGGGTGAGCAGTAATATCCATATCAGCATATTTTATTTCACATGGTGGGATTTCAATTTGAATATACCCTCCTGCTTTATAACCCATATCTTCAGGAATTTCAACTACAAACTCCTTTATAAAAGAGGCTACATTATAATTACGCACAACCGTAGCTTCCCATTTTTTAATCCCGAAAACCTCTTCTGGGATGGTGATTTCCATGTCCTGCTTTACTTTAACCTGGCATGCTAAACGTGCGCCATGTTGTAATTCTTTTCTGGTAAAATGAGGTGTTTCAGTTGGTAAAGCTTCTCCTCCGCCTTCCAAAACATGGCACTCACATTGAATACAAGTACCTCCTCCTCCACATGCAGATGGCAAGAATATTTTTTGTGCGCCTAAAGTTGTTAACAAAGTATCACCCGAGGCTACTTCAATTTCTTTTTCATTATTAATTCTGATCTTTACAGGGCCAGATGGTGATAATTTTTGCTTAACAACTAATAACAACGCTACCAATAATAACGTAACAATTAAAAATGCAACTATAGTTGCTATTACAGTCCCTAAAGTACTTGCGGCTAATATCATGCTATTCATTTGCTTTTGTATTGTTAGCTATATTTTGACTACGCTCAATGTCCACTGTATGCTCTTGTGTTTTATCGTCTTCAGAATCGATTTTTACGACTTTTTCTTCTTTAACTTCTTCGTCATCTCCAGTTAACATACCACCAAAACTCATAAATCCAATGGCCATTAATCCAGTGATAATAAACGTGATCCCTAAACCTCTTAACGCTGGTGGTACATTAGAATATCTAATTTTTTCACGAATGGCTGCAATTGTTAGAATTGCTAAAAAGAACCCTATTCCAGAACCAACCCCATACACTGTTGACAAACCTAGGGTCGGAATTTCTCGGGACTGCATAAATAATGACCCTCCAAGAATTGCGCAGTTTACAGCAATTAACGGTAAGAAAATCCCTAATGAATTATACAATGAAGGTAAAAACTTCTCAACAACAATTTCTACCAGTTGTACCATAGTTGCAATGGTTGCTATAAAAAGTATGAATGACAGGAAACTTAAATCGTAAGCTGCATATTCTTCACCAAGCCAAGTCAATGCTCCAGGTTGTAAAATATATTGATCCAGAAGCCAGTTTAAAGGCACTGTGATTGCCAAAACAAAAATGACTGCTGCGCCCAAACCGACTGCTGTGGTTACTTTTTTAGATACTGCAAGGTAAGAACACATTCCAAGGAAGGTGGCAAATACCATGTTGTCTATAAATATCGATTTTAAAAATAATTCTATATGTTCCATTTTTTTTAAGTCTTCAGTCTTCAGTTTTCAGTCTTCAGTAGTTTTTTAAACTGCCTACTGCGACTGCCAACTGCATACTAATTTTAGTCTTCAATTAAAGCTTTATTTCTACTGCGTTGTGCCCAGATAATAATTCCTAATGTAATCAATGCCATTGGTGCCAATAACATAAAACCGTTATTTTCATAGCCCAATTTATATAATCCCGTTTTTTCAATGGGGTCTCCCAATACTGGAATTCCCAATAAGGTGCCTGCTCCTAAAAGTTCCCTGAAAAAACCTACCATGACCAAGATAATCCCGTAACCTGCTGCATTGCCAATACCATCCAGAAACGATTGCCAAGGACTATTTGCTAAAGCAAAGGCTTCAAAACGTCCCATAATGATACAATTGGTTATAATTAACCCTACAAAAACAGATAAGGTCTTACTGAGCTCATAGGCATAAGCTTTAAGCACCAAATCGACTATGATTACTAAAGTGGCAACAACAACCAGTTGGACAATGATCCTGATTTTTGAAGGAATGATGTTCCGCATTAATGAAATGATTACGTTACCAACTCCCAATACAAACAATACTGCAATTGCCATTACAATAGATGCTTCGAGCTCTGCGGTAATTGCAAGGGCCGAACAAATACCAAGTACTTGAATGGTTACCGGATTGTTATCAAACAAAGGGTCTTTGATTAATGCGGCGTCTTTTTTAGATAGAAGTCCCATAATTTTTTTTTTAAGTTTTAAGTGTCTTACGTTTTAAGTGCCTAAAGTTTACTTGCAATGGATGTGAAAATTGCTAATAATTCTTTGGCTTCCTTTCTAATTTTACTTATGTTTTCTTTTTTTATCCAATTTAATTCTTCAATAATTTCTAACCAATAATCGGTCTCACTTGCTTTAGCTAAACTGGTTCTAATTTTATTTTTAAACTTTAAATACTTAAGGCATTTTAATACTTCAAGTACTTTTTACTCTTTTAACTTCTTAAAATAAGGCAGGTACAGTTTCAATTCAGATTTTATCATTGCTGCTACGCCATTACCTGTTATGGTTGCTCCTGCAATAGCATCTACCTCATTATCTGTTTTATCAATATTTTTTGGGTCTGCATTTGATTTTGATACGTTGATGCCTTTAAATTCGCCATTTGGACCCAATAAATGTTCGCCAATAAAATCGTCCATAAAGAAACGCTGGTTAATATTTGCTCCCAATCCAGCTGTTTCGCCTTTATGGTCAAAAAATGCGCCTAAAATCACCATATCCTTATCCATGGCGATATATGCCCAAATGGCATCCCAAAGACCTTTTCCCCTAATTGGTGCGATGTAAAATGTTTTTCCTTCTTTTTTACCTATAAGTAATGGCAATCGTCTTTCATGTTTAGGATCTTTTGCTAAGTTATGCTCTTTTTTAAGGTCTAACAAATAAGCATTTTCATCTTCGGTTATCTCATCACCTTGTATAATGAGTTGCTTGGTTATATATTTTGAAAATTCGTCGCCAACCTTATCTTTAGAAACAAAGCTCATATCGTTGCCTTCATTTTCATTAACTCCCATGGCGTACAAAATATTAAGTTGCTTTTCTATACGCTTGTTTTCGTTAATTCTATCTTTAAATCCGGCTGCAGCAAATGCCAATAATGAGCCTACTACTATTACCATGCCTATGGCAAATAGTATGGTGTATAAATTTTTATCTATTCTCTTTTCCATTTTTAAGTATCTAAAGTTTACTCGCGATTGACGTAAATATTGCCAATAACTCCTTTGCTTCTTTCCTAATGTCTTTAATTTTATTATTATGTGACCAATTTATTTCTTCTATTATTTCGAGCCAGTAATCAGTTTCATTTGTTTCTCCTAAGCTAATAAACTTATTTTTAAAACCTCTTATATTCAATGTTTCCAATAGCTGCAAAAACTTTAAATACTTTAGCGCACTTTAGGCACTTATAACTTTAAGCCGTTTTCACCTTAACACGTTTCATTCTTCGTTTTATATTTCCTTGCACCACATAATGGTCTATAGTTGGTGCAAATACATTCATTAATAAAATGGCAAGCATGACGCCTTCAGGGTATGCTGGATTGAATACACGAATCATAATAGAAATGAATCCTATGAAAAACCCATAAATCCACTTTCCTCTATTGGTTTGCGATGCTGTTACAGGATCGGTTGCCATATATACAATACCAAATGCCAAACCTCCTATTAATAAATGGTGCCAGTATTCGGTACTCATTAAACCATAAAACTTACTTCCTTGTCCAATCCATCCAGCATCAACTACTCCATTAAAAATAAGTCCCATAACTATAGCTCCAATAACTGATGACAACATGATGCGCCAACTCCCTATTTTTGTAAAGATTAAGAATAGTCCGCCCAACACTATTAATAATGTTGAGGTTTCTCCAACAGAGCCAGGAATAAATCCGTAAAACATTTCCAAAACACTATGTGTAATTGGGTTATTTTGAGCGATTCCTCCAAGAATGGTCTCGCCAGAAATAGCATCTAGGTTTGCGCCAGCCGCAATTTCATTGGCTCTCTCAACAGCACCTTCAACCCAAACTTTATCACCACTCATCCACGTTGGATAAGAGAAAAACAAGAATGCACGAATGGTCAAGGCAGGATTTAGGATGTTCATTCCTGTACCACCAAATACTTCTTTACCAATTACAACGCCAAAGACTACGGCAACGGCAAGCATCCACAGCGGAATATCAATAGGTACAATAAGTGGCACGAGCATTCCAGTAACCAAATAACCTTCCTCTACTTCGTGTCCTTTAATTATGGCAAAAATAAATTCGATACCTAAACCAACACCATAAGACACAATAACCAATGGTAAAATTTTCCAGAAACCAATGGTAAAGTTAGCTAAGTTCCAAAACTCAGAACTAAAAAACCCAACGGCTCTTTCTATGTCTCCCAATGCCAAGTAATGTTGGTAACCTGCATTGAACATCCCAAAGATCAAACACGGAATAAGTGCTAAGATCACTGTATTCATGGTACGCTTTAAATCATCAGCCACTTTTATATGAGTTCCACCATGAGTGGTTTCATTTGGCAAATATAAAAACGTATGAAGTGCATTAAAAGCAGGTGCCATCTTTTTACCTCTAAACTTTCTTTTTAAAATATGTAATCTAGTCTTTAAATTCATCTGTTATATTTTTCATTTCTCTTCGCTCAATAAATAAAAAGTCGTTTTTCATTTCTCTTGCTCTATGAATAAAATGTTATTTTTCATTTCGTTCCTCAAAGAATAATTTGTTACATTTTTCAATTTCCTACCTAAATTGAATAATTATCCAATTTCTTTAAGCATTAGGTCTAATCCTGCTCTAATTATTTTTTGGTGTGGTTGTTTGGACACACATACAAACTCCGTTAACGCAAAATCCTCTGGTGCAACTTCGTACATACCTAAAGCTTCCATTTCATCTAAATCTTGATACATACATGCCTTTAAGATTTGCATTGGGTAAATATCCAAAGGGAACACTTCTTCGTAAACACCTGTTAGCACAAAAGCACGATGCTCACCATTTGTATTGGTATTTAAATCATATTCTTTCTTAGGGTTTAACCAAGAAAAGGTTAAAGCTCTTGATGTTGATATTTTATCAAATATGGGTTTATTCCATCCAAAAAACTCATAATCGTCGCCTTCTGGAATTATAGATACCACATTGCTGTAATAATCTAAATAGCCATCTGGTGTTATTTGTTTTCCTGATAAAACATTTCCTGAAATAACACGATCATTTCCATCTTTAGAAACACCTTTATCATATATAATAGTAGCAATTTCACTACCAATTTTAGTTTTGAAATATCTAGGTTTTTCAACTGAAGAACCAACTAAAGCTACAATACGTTCCGCATTAAACTTCCCTGTCAGTAACAGTTCACCTATAATCACTAAGTCTTGCGCATTTACCGTCCAAACTACTTCTCCTTTATTTACAGGATTTACTTTATTAATTAAAGTACCCACATTTCCTGACGGGTGTGGTCCTGAAACTTTATGAATAGTAACGCCAGATAAGCCAGCAAGTGGTGAATTTGAAGTACCCGTAGAAATATGCACACCACCTTCTGTTAATTTACCTAAAGCAGAAACAGCAGCTTGCAATTCAACCTCTTTACCCTTCAAAGTAAAATCTAAATCCGCTGCCAAGGGTGCACTAGCATATCCTGAAATAAATATAGCTTTTGGTGTTTTTTCGGGGTTTGCAATAACGTCATACGGACGTTGTTTTACAAATGGCCAGCAGCCCGAAGCTAATAAATGTGCTTTTATTGCTTCTGCATCAGCAGATTCAACATTAAACTTACCATGTTCTACTGAGGTCTGTGTTTTATCAGCCTCAATTTTAATAGCCATGATTCGTCTTCTCTCACCACGTGTAACTTCTATAACTACACCAGACACCGGAGACACAAACTTCATGCTTTCAATGTCTTTATTGTAAAAAACAGTCTCACCCACTTTTACAGTTGCGCCTTCTTTTTTTACAAGTTTGGGAACAATGCCGTGGAAATCTTCAGGTCTTAAGGTATAAAAGTTGCTTAATGCCCCATTTTCAATGGTTTTTTCAGCTTCACCTTTAAGTTTAATGTCTAGACCTTTTTTAATTCGAATGTCGTTTGACATATTTTTTTTATTGAAATTAGTTGTCCAAAAAATCGCTGCAAAAATACGAATTAATACCAATATATTTTTCAAAAAATCATATCTTTTTTATTTATAATGATTATAAACAATATAAATAAATTGGGGTATGGATTTTGATTATATTTGTTTCCATGCAATTAAAAATGAATTTAAAACAGCTTTCTTATCTATTTGTGTTTTTTACATCTTTTGCTTTCGCGCAAGTAGAAGAAGTCAATCCGCCCGATTATATAAAATCAATAACCTTCAAAAGTGCCAGTAGCGATTTGGGCGAGCTTCCCATTATAAAACTCGGCGAAACATTTTATTTGGAATTTGATGCACTTGTAAATAATGAGCCCGATTTTTATTATAAAATTGAACATTACAATTACGACTGGACAGAATCTCAACTTGTAAGACCAGAATTTTTATTGGGTGTTGATAATTTTAGAGTTTTTAATTACCGAAATTCTTTCAATACATTTCAATTGTATTCGCATTACACACTTTCCGTCCCAAACCAACAGACTAAAGGATTGAAAGTATCAGGAAATTATATTCTTTCTATTCACGATAGCAGTGATAATCTAGTTTTCTCTAGAAAATTCATGATTTACGAAGATTTGGTTACACCCGGAATAAGCATAAAACGCTCTCGCGATGTAAGCACCATTGAAAGTATGCAAACCGTAGACCTAGAAATTTACGGAGGCAATAAATTAAATAATCCGTTACAAACAGTTAAAGCACTAATCATTCAAAATAGAAATTTAAATACCGCCATAAAAAACATAAAACCACAATATACCATCGGTGATAAGTTAATATATAGGTATGTAAACGAAACCGCTTTCCCTGGAGGCAATGAGTATTTGTTCTTTGAAACCAAAGATGTTCGTACAGCGTCTCTGGGTGTTCAATTTATAGAACTTAACGATATTTATCACAGCTATTTATTCGCCAATCGCTCCAGAGCCAATTCGCCATACACCTTTAATCCAGATATTAATGGCCGTTTTAAAATAACAGCATTGGATAGAGATGATATTTCAATTGAGGCCGATTACACCCAAGTACATTTTACCTTAAATTATCCTGAATTAACCAACGGCGAGCGTATTTACGTTTATGGCAATTACAATAATTATGCTTTAGATAATTATAATGAAATGCTATACAATTACGATACGGGGCGTTATGAAACCAACTTTAAACTAAAGCAAGGGTTTTACAACTATAAATACGTAGTAGTAAATAAGGATGGTAGTTTAGATGAAGGCAGAATAAGCGGAAACTTTTGGCAAACCGAAAACAACTACAAAGTATTGGTGTATTATAGAGATTTGGGAGCACGATACGACAGGATTGTTGGCTTTAACGAGCTATCGTCAACCAACATAACCAACTAAAAGCTGCATTTCAACTAATATTTCCTTCAATTACGTAAAAATGTATAGCTAACCGCTTAATATTTATTATTTTAGCATGCGTAATTACATTACACATCAATAGTTAACATGGTTCAACAAGTAACAAGAGGCATAAAAATTTCGGTAGAAACCACCTACGAAGGCTCGTTTTATAAAAATTATAAAATACAGTATGCCTTTGGCTATACCGTAACCATTGAAAATCAAAGCAAAGACTCTGTGCAGCTTAACGCGCGCCACTGGGAAATTATGGACGCACTGAATAATGATGAAACCGTATCTGGCGAAGGCGTTATTGGCAAAAAACCCGTTTTAAAACCTGGCGAATCGCACACTTATACTTCAGGTTGCTTACTCACATCGCCTTTTGGCGCTATGCAAGGGCATTACAGTATGGTAAACTTTACCACCACAAAAAAGTTTAAAGTTACCATCCCTACGTTTAAGCTAAGTGCCATTTTTGCAATAAACTAGTAGAATTTCTCCAATGCGAATCATGCGATTTTGCTCGATATGGCAATCTCATTAAAACCATCAAAATTATTATAAAAAGTTGGGCGTTACCCAAAAGGGTCGGGCTTTTCGTTACAATCTTTTGTTCGTGCCTCACAAAAGGATTTCCTCTGCAATCCCTAACGCGGAATACCCGTAAACCAATAAACAGTAAAACTAAAACAAAAATTCCTATTATCCCGAAAATAATTGAGGGATAATGTGTATTT
>TARA_R110002051_G_scaffold2189_3_pt1 | contig 17987 bp, 18 predicted proteins | sample TARA_R110002051 | Tara Oceans TARA_R110002051 (sample SAMEA4397023) | marine metagenome | biome: Polar Biome; feature: [MES] marine water layer (ENVO:01000295) within the mesopelagic zone...; material: water (ENVO:00002006), including particulate matter (ENVO:01000060) such as......
GAAAAGATAGCCTCTACAACACCGCCACCTTCTGAACCACAAATTGAGAAAGCAGAAAAAGAAATAATTGTTGCCGCTAATAGAACCGCTGTCTACCTACCTTTATTAAAAGGAAAAAAAATAGGGATTGTCGCCAATCAAACCAGCGTAATATTCAATAATGGAAGCCAGACACACTTAGTCGATTCGTTACTATCTTTGAATGTAAACATCAAGAAAGTCTTTGCTCCTGAGCATGGTTTTAGAGGTCAGGCCGATGCTGGTGAACATGTAAAAAACAGTACCGATACTAAAACAAGGCTACCCCTTATTTCTTTATATGGTAAGAACAGAAAACCTAGTCAAGAACAATTGGCAGACCTTGATATGGTTCTTTTTGACATACAAGATGTTGGTGTTCGCTTCTACACCTTTATCGCGACAATGCAATTGGTAATGGAAGCATGCGCTGAAAAAGGGATTCCTGTGATGGTTTTAGACCGGCCCAACCCCAACGGTCATTATGTTGACGGACCAATAATGGAGGCAGCACATACCTCGTTTTTAGGAATGACCGAAATTCCATTGGTTTACGGTATGACGATTGGCGAATATGCCAACATGATCAATGAAGAAGGATGGCTAGAAAATAGTACAAAAGTAGATTTGACCGTTATACCGTTAGAAAATTGGACCCATACTAGTTTTTATAGTTTACCCATACGACCTTCCCCTAATTTACCCAATGACACTTCTGTAACACTTTATCCTAGTCTGGGACTTTTTGAAGGTACAAATGTGAATGCTGGTCGCGGAACAGAGTTTCAGTTTCAACGCTACGGTGCTTCTTTTTTAGACAGCACGGCCTATAATTTCACCTATACGCCTGAGCCGAATTTTGGTTCTAAACACCCAAAGGAAGAAGGTAAATTATGTTACGGAAAAGATTTAGGTAATACAGAACGAATGAATGAGGTAACGATGGATTATATTATTGATGCCTATACCCATACCACAGACAAAAGTAAATTCTTTCTCACGAGTGGTTTTACGAAACACGCCGGTACCGAGAAGTTGCAAAAACAAATTGAAGCAGGTAATTCAGATGCTGAAATCAAAGCATCATGGCAGCCAAACTTAGAGAGATTTAAAAAAATTAGAGCGAAATATCTGCTTTATTAGAAATTAATCTTCGGTAATATCGGTTGTAGGTTTACGATAGCCCACAAACGGATACTTTAGCAATGAACTAATTTTTCCATTTGCAACCTCGTCTGGGAAGGTATCAACACCGTAGATGATTTTATCTCTATCTAAATGCATGAAGGTTCCAAACAAACGGTCCCACCACGAGAAGATATTCCCATAATTACTGTCGGTATAGGGCAATACATAATGGTGATGTACTTTATGCATATCTGGTGAAATCAACACATAGCTCAATGCTTTATCTACCCCTTTTGGTAGCTTGATATTCGCATGATTAAATTGGGAAAGCACTACAGACAGGCTTTGGTATAGCATAATGATCCCGATAGGTGCACCAACAACAAATACCCCTAACAATGTAAATACATAACGAATGACACTCTCTAACGGATGATGTCGATTCGCTGTAGTCGTATCAACATTATGGTCGGTATGATGCACCAAATGCACCATCCACAACGGTTTTACTTTGTGTTCTACTAAATGTGCCGTGTAAGCGCCAATTAAATCCAATAAGGCGACACCTAAAAAAACATAAGCCCATAATGGCATTGTTGGCAACCAATTAATTATTCCAAAATCATTGATAACTGCCCAATCAGATGTTTTTAAGAGCAAAAATGCCAATGGAAAATTAATAACGATAGTAGTCAATGTAAAAAAGAAATTAGGCAAGGAATGCTTCCATTTGTCATAGCTCCCATTAAACAACGGTACAATACCTTCTAATATCCAAAAGAACGTTATTCCGCCTACCAGAATTAAAGAGCGATGTGCAGCTGGTATGGTTTCGAAATAAGATATGATTTGTTCCATGTAGTAAAAATAATGGTTATCGATTTAAGTTTGAAATGGACGAAGGGTTTTCATAGGAGGTTTTGTTGGCAACAGTTTTTAATATCGGTCTACAAAATCATTTACAAAACAGAGTAAAGAAAATGCCTTAAGGCTATTCTCTTTGGTTCCAAAACTAGTATTGTAACCGTGAATTACTCCGTGCCTATTTAAGTCACTTTCATAATCACCTGATTCTTCTGGATAAAATGAATCTATAGCACTTTTCTGATTTATAGAATTAAGTAGCAACAAGAAAAAACTTCCATATTCGGAAGTTGCTAGATATTTCTTTAATTCTTGTTTTCTATTCCCACCTTTGAACAAATAACCACCACACATGCCATCTGCCTGGGATAAGAATAGAATTGTTGAGGCATAGTACTTCTTTTCATTATGGCAATCAATAGCTTCTTTTATAATATCCAATCTCGCATTATGCTTTAACTTAAAACTACTTATTCTTTGTTTAATGGCTTTTTGGTAATAATCAATAAAGAAATTGTTTAAAAACTCCACATCACCTTCCATTGCCTTTTCCATCAAACTAGTGCTATATCCTAAAGAGATGTGAGCATCTACATACCAACCAAAATCAGCTAGTTTCTTGAATCCTACTTCCGAAACCGCACCAAACCTCAAAATACCTTCTGACATTTTTTTAAGTAATGCTTCGTCTATCTTCACATGCTTAACTTTTTCAAAATTGTTGCTAACAAATGAATAACATCATTAATGATATCTTACTTATGTATCCAAGTTAATAATCTTAAAATTAGCAAGAATTATACAAAACTACTTAATTCACTATTTCATCTCCTCAACTATAGTATAAGCCGCAAGGCAAATGGCTACATTTTTAAGTATGAGATCACTTATTTGCTGAAATTTCTTTCGGGCTATATACCTGGTGTTACAACCAGTTTTTATAATACTTGATTTATTCGGTATTGATTCAGTAATTCCATCTATTCTAGTTCAAAAACAATATTTCTTTCCGTATTATTCCTATACATCTTCTTGGGAAGAATCTCTCTGTTCGCAGTTGAACAATAGTTTTTACTATTTGGGTTTAGAATATATTCGAGTTGATGCTCAATCATTTTTTCAAAAGGAGTAAGAAAGTCCTTCGTCTCGCATTCTTCTACCCCACCTTTCTTAAGTAAATTTAAGACCGTATAGACTGACTCAATAGTACTGAGACAAAGAGATTCTGGCTGCTGCTTGATAATAAATTTTGATTCTATACTATTATCAAAGCTCACTCTTTTTAATTTTTGCAAGTTCTTACTTAGTTTAAGCATTTTACGGGCACAAGGCCATGTACCATCGAGGAGGAAGATATGAGGAGTTTTACCCATAAAAGAATTCATTTCCGAGTCTTTTCTTTTGGAAAGGTTAAAATTATCTTTTCCCGGGTAAAGTAAGAAAGAACAACTTTTTTCATTGGTCAATATTTCATTTACACGATCATTATTGCTGAAATCGACACCAACTATAATTTCTGAATTTTCAAGTTGAAGATTAGTCATATACCCCGTTCCGTTCTTTTCCTTTTTGTACTCTTTCGGGTGCATAAGAATAATAAAACGAGTTTTAGTCTTGAAAGCACTAATGTGTTTACAAATACATGTGCTTAAAGGCCTCATACATTTGTAACATCTGATTCTTGGATTTTTTATTTCGACTTGCAATGTGTATTTTCTTTCATTTTTCTAATTACTTACAACAATTAAATAGCCTCATTGATGATATCATCTTTATACATCCAAATCTTTACTCTTTTAATTCAATCTTACACCCATCAACAAGTTACTTCATCAACTTTTTCATCTCCTCAACTATAGTATAAGCCGCAGGACATATCTCAACATTTTTCAAGGTAAGATTGCTTATTTGCTGAAATTTCTTGCGGTCGGTATGCGGAAATTCTCGACAAGCCTTAGGGCGAACGTCGTAAATAGAACAGTAATTATCCGCTCCTAAAAAAGTACAAGGCACTTGTTGCAGTACAAAATCATTTTCTTCATCAATCCGTAAATACGTATCAATAAACTTTTGAGGCTTCATTCGAAACGACTTGGAAATTCGCTCTACATCGGCATTTGTAAAAAGAGGCCCCGTGGTTTTACAGCAATTGGCACAGGTAAGACAGTCCGTTCGTTTAAATTCTGCCTCATGCAACTCTTGCATTATATAATCTAAGTTCTTTGGAGTTTTCTTTTTCAGTTTTGCGAAGAACTTCTTGTTTTCGCTATGTTTTTCCTTAGCTTTCTTGGGTAATTGACGCAAAACCTCATCCATAATCTAAATTTATGACCCAAAACTAGGAAAGTAGTTCCAAAAAGAAAGATTTTTGCATATAGAAATAATACGAATTTGAAAGAAGATATTTTAGGAACCGCACTTTTAGACTATCAGCAAGGTAATTACAGTGAGGATATCACCACCTATTCTTCACTAGACGAGGAAGACCAGCTACCCCTACCCTATATGTTCAGGTCTTTCAAAGACATGCCCAAATTGGAGCAGAAAGCTTTAAAAATATGTCAAGGAGAAGTTTTAGATGTTGGTTGCGGTGCAGGCAGCCACAGTCTATATTTACAGAGTAAAGGTCTTTCCGTAACCGGTCTAGACTCTTCACCAGGTGCTATTGAGGTAAGCAAACAAAGAGGTCTTAAAAACACCGTCAATGAGAACCTTTTAAATTTCGAAGGAAAAACATACAACACTATTTTAATTTTAATGAACGGGGTTGGCTTAGCCGGTACACTACATGGCTTAGAAAAATTCTTCACTAAATTAAAATCATTACTAAAAACTGAAGGGCAAATTCTCTTAGACTCTAGCGATATCATTTATATGTTCGAGAATGATGAAGATGGTGGCTATTGGATTCCTGAAGATGTAAACTATTATGGTGAGGTGAGTTTCAGCATGGAGTACAAAAATAAAAAAAGCGAGACATTCCCTTGGCTATATGTAGATTACAACACATTACAGCGAGCAGCAAATTATAGTAATTTCACCTGCGAACTTGTAATGGAAGGCGAACATTACGACTATTTAGCAAGATTGACCCACGGTAAATAATAGCTGATCTATTTTTTCGTTATCCTATCAGACAAACCAAGAATATGAATATATTAAAAAGCTTATTACTCATAGCGCTAATTGCTTGCTTCGTTTCCTGTTCGAAAAGTTCATCTGATCCTGAAGAGGATACTACAATTTCAGAAATCGACAAAAAAGCGAACCTGTTGGCTACAGGAGATTCTGCGAACGATATTCTATCGAACGAAAATTTTGATAAAATGTTAATCGAGATTGCCTATGTAACTGGGTTCAAACCCACAGAGTCTGCAATGACCCAATTTATGGATTATCTTAAAGAACATACTTTTAAGACAGATATTCAACTTGTATACAAAGAACTTTCAAGCCCTGTAGAAGATGAGCTTACCCTTCAAGAAATTGCAGATTTAGAAACTAAAAACAGAACTGCCTATAACTCTGGCAGCACTTTAGCTATCTATATCTATTTTGCGGACGCGCCTGCAGAAGGCGACGACCTAGAAGGTGGTCTAGTAACATTAGGGGCCGTTTATCGAAACACTTCTATGATTATTCATGAAGTTACCATAAAGCAGTTAGCGGCCAGAAGTAATTTAATTAGTGATGCAGACGTAGAAACGACTACTTTAAACCATGAATTTGGACATCTTTTTGGATTAGTTAATTTAGGTACCGATATGGTGAATGACCATGAATCTCAATCTGAAAATAGTGGGGGAGAATTAGCCGGCGACAATCATTGTAATCAAAGCGGATGCCTTATGCGTGCAGAATTACTATTTGGCGGTTCTTCAGGAAAATCTATTCGAGCAAATTCAATTGCAAAATATGAAGCTGGCATAAAAGCAGGTTGTACCCTATCTGGAAATAGCGTTTTGAAACTTTTACAGCATACGGCTTCAAAATCAAATGCTGCCGTAGTAGGTCTTGACCCAGAATGTATTTTAGATATTCGTGCCAATGGCGGTCGTTAATAACGAATTCATATAAATTAAAAAAACCATGCAATTGCATGGTTTTTTTTTGACCTAAGGTATATTTAAATACTTATGGGTTTGTAATGATACTTTCCATTTCGGATTTTTCATCACGTAATCTACAATCATAGGAACAACCTTATCTCGTACACTCCATTCTGGCTGTAAATATAATATGCAATTCGCGTTTGTTTTTGCAGCTTGTTCTTCGGCAAAAATTAAATCATGTTTATTGAACACAATCACTTTCAGCTCATGAGCTTCATCGTAAATTCGACCTTCAGGTAATTTATTTTTCTTGGGGGAAAGACAGATCCAATCCCAATTACCCGTTAATGCATAAGCACCCGAAGTTTCAATATGTGTTTTTAATCCCTTAACTTTTAATGCACTCGTTAATGGTTTCATGTTCCACATTAAAGGCTCACCACCAGTTACAACAATAGTATCTGAATATTTAGCTGCATTGGCAACAATTTTCTCAATATCTGTAGGCGGGTGCGTTTCAGCATTCCAACTCTCCTTTACATCACACCAATGGCAACCTACATCACAGCCACCTACACGAATAAAGTAAGCTGCAGTTCCCTTATGAAAACCCTCGCCCTGTATGGTGTAGAATTCTTCCATTAAGGGCAAAAATACCCCTTGATTCACTTTTTCAAGTACCTCCACATTTTTCATCTGGCAAAGATACGTTTTACTTCCTAATTTTCTTGGTGTGTACACCTCAGAATAAACACGGCATAACCTATTCTTCAATGCTCTTCAACTGTTGAAAACTAAGTAGTATTTAAGACAACGCTTAGCTTTTGGTTTGGTTAAAAATCCCCTATTTTTATGCAAAATTTATAAAATGGCCAGTTCCGAAGATTTTTTTAAGCATATTGAAGAGGGATATGCTACGAAAGGTGATTATATAATTATGGGTGCAGCAATGCTAAATGGTGAAGCTGTAACCGATGCTTTGGTGAAAATTCCACTAAAAACGTTGAACCGCCATGGTCTAATTGCTGGTGCTACAGGTACAGGCAAGACCAAAACATTACAGGTTTTGGCCGAAAATTTATCACAAAAAGGAATCCCTGTTCTTTTAATGGATTTGAAAGGTGATTTAAGTGGATTAGCACAACCGAGTGCTGGTCATGCTAAAATAGATGAACGACATGCAAAAATCGGCATCCCTTTTGAAGCAAGTAGTTTCCCAGTAGAAATACTTTCTTTATCAGAACAAAATGGCGTTAAACTTAGAGCCACAGTCTCTGAATTCGGACCAATTCTTTTATCCCGTATTCTAGACCTTTCAGAAACACAAGAAGGTATCGTTGCCGTAGTTTTTAAATACTGCGATGACCAAAAAATGCCCTTATTAGATTTAAAGGATTTTAAAAAAGTTCTTCAATACGCTACAGGTGCCGGCAAAGCGGAATTTACCAAAGAGTACGGTAGAATATCTACCAGCTCAACAGGTACCATACTAAGAAAAATTATAGAGCTTGAACAACAAGGTGCTGAATTGTTCTTCGGTGAAAAATCTTTTGATGTCAACGATCTAACTCGAATTGACGAAAAAGGTAGGGGTTATATCAATATCTTAAGGTTGACCGATATACAAGATAGACCTAAATTGTTTTCCACTTTCATGCTTAGTTTATTGGCTGAAATTTATGCCACTTTCCCAGAACAAGGTGATAGCGACCAACCGGAATTGATATTATTTATTGATGAAGCACATCTTATTTTTAAAGAGGCTTCAAAAGCTTTATTAGACCAAATTGAGAACATTGTTAAATTGATACGGTCAAAAGGTATCGGTCTTTATTTCGTGACTCAGAACCCAACGGACGTACCCAACGATGTATTGGCCCAATTAGGTTTGAAGGTGCAGCATGCATTAAGAGCTTTTACCGCTAGGGACAGAAAGGCAATAAAACTAACAGCAGAAAACTACCCAGAATCTGAGTTTTATGACACTAAAGAAGTACTGACCTCTTTAGGTATTGGCGAAGCCCTAATTTCAGCTTTAGATGAAAAGGGTAGGCCCACACCACTTGCAGCTACTTTATTAAGAGCTCCTATGAGCCGAATGGATGTTTTAACGGATAAAGAATTAGCAGAAGTAATCGATAAGTCTACTTTGGTCAAGAAGTACAATGAAATTATAGATCGAGAAAGTGCGTATGAAATTCTTAACGAAAAAATAGAGGATGCAGAGAAGTTGGCTGAAAAAGAAAAAAAAGAACCAGTCGCCAGAAGAACTTCAAATAGAACAAGTACAAGACAAAATCCAATAATAAAAGTATTAACAAGTGCTACATTTATAAGAGGTGTACTTGGTGTATTAAAAAAAGTGATGAGATAGATTATGAAGATTAGTTATACATTTTTAGTGATATTGAGCTGTTGCATATTGATGAATTGCGCAGGAGAACAAAAAAATGATTTTCAAATATCTGGAGATCAAGTTGGCAAATTAACCAAACAAAGCTTGGCTAGGGATATTGACCTGATTTTTGAAAAAGACTCTGTAGTACAAGATACCGTGAAATTGAATTTTGGCAGTGGTGCTAGTAAAATAAAAATATACGAAAGAGGTGGGCAATTGTTACTTACCCTTACACCAAATAGAGATAGTATTGCAACCATACAGAATATTCAAATTAATGACAGCCGATTTGTCACTAAAAAAGGAATCTCTAAAGAGAGTACCTTTAAAGAAATTAAGGACAATTACCCCATTAAAAAAATCATAACCTCATTGAATAATGTAGTGGTTTTATTGAAGGATAGTGACCTGTATTTTACTATAGACAAAAAAGAGCTTCCTGAAAGTCTGCGTTATAATACCAACAGCAAAATTGAAGAAGTTCAAATACCGGATAAGGCAAAGGTGAAATATATGATGATCGGTTGGGATTGATTTTTGGTTTTTACAACATATCATATCACCCAAAAAAAACTAGTTTTGCATTCATATTATAAAAGTTAAAATAGTGCCTGTTTTACTTCAAAAAATCATACCAAAACTTTACGGTCTCTATTTCAATATTTTTGTTTGGTTTCTACCAAACAAAATAGCTCGCCAAGCATTCGAAGTATTTTGTACCGTTCGAAAAGGAAAAGTTCTACCCAACCAAAAACAGTATTTAGACGATGCTAAACTTGAAGTTATTAACCTAGCGCGGCATTCAATTCAGCTATACAACTGGTCAGGAAATAGGGAAACCGTACTACTCGTACATGGATGGGAAAGCAATACTTGGCGTTGGCATAAGCTAATTGAAAAATTGCAAAGAGCTAATTATAACATTATAGCTTTTGACGCCCCGGCCCATGGGTATTCAACAGGTAAATTAATGAATGTTCCTTTATACGCAGAGGCTTTACAAGAAATCATACTAAAATACAAGCCTAAAACGGTCATTGGCCATTCAGTTGGCGGCATGACTGTTCTATATAACGAGCATAAAAACCCAAATGTATTCATAGAAAAAATTGTAACGGTTGGCTCGCCATCAGAATTTCATGAAATTCTTACTCATTATAAAAATCTATTAGGATTCAGCAATAAGGTAATGACAGTACTTGAAGAATACTATTATTCTAGATTTGGATTTACCATAAAAGAATTTTCGAGTTCAAGATTTGTATTGACCAATTCTAAAAAAGGTTTACTTTTTCATGACAGACTAGACAAGATAACTCCTTATCATGCTTCTGTTGATGTTCATAAACATTGGAAAGGAAGTGAATTGGTAAGTACCGAGGGTTTTGGGCATTCTATGCACCAAAATGAAGTAAATGACAAAATAATTGCTTTCTTAGAGGAGCAATACTATAAATAAGTGATTATGCAAAACGTAACTCCATTTCACATTGCCATACCAGTTCATAATTTGGCAGAATGCAGAACATTTTATCGCGAGATTCTAAACTGCGAAGAAGGTCGTAGTAGCGACCATTGGGTAGATTTTAATCTCTTCGGTCATCAATTGGTGATTCATTACAAGCCGAAGTCAGAAGTAGAAAGTATACATCATAACCCTGTTGATGGGCATGATGTTCCTGTACCTCATTACGGCGTGGTTTTACCGTGGGATACATTTCAAAGCTTTTCGGAAGAACTAAAATCGAAAAATGTAAAGTTCGTTATTGAACCGTACGTACGTTTTAAAGGAAAGGTTGGTGAACAAGCCACAATGTTCTTTTATGACCCAGCAGGTAATGCTTTAGAATTCAAAGCATTTAAAGATATGAGTCAGTTATTTGCTAAATAATTTAAGCAAGTTTCTATTGCCCGCAATATAGTTTACGACATCCTAATAACCAAAAACCATCAACCCTACTATAGGGTTGATGGTTTTTAAATTAAATGAATCTTTTTTAAAAGGAATTATTGAGACCATGAAGTAGGTACTCTATCCCATCTATGCTTTTTTAATTCTTCATATAATTCAGCAGACAAACCCTTTCCGTCACTTGTTGCAGTATTCGCTAGTACATTACGTTGTTTACGCATACCAGGTATTGTTGTGCTCACATTATCGTTCATTAAAATAAAACGAAGCGCCATTTCTGCCATAGTCATTCCTTCAGGAATAAGTGGTCTTAAGGCATCTGCATGTTCTACCGAAGAAATTAAATTTTCAGGCACAAAATAAGTTCCTCTCCAATCGCCTTCAGGAAAAGTAGTCTCCTTTGTCATTGTTCCGGTCAATGTACCCTCATCAAAAGGTACTCTTGCTATAGTGGCAATATCCATCTCTTTACATAAAGGAAAAAGAGTATCGACCGGTGCTTGGTCAAATATGTTATAAATAACTTGTACGGCATCTAAGAGCCCCGTTTTCAAAGCCTTAATACCATTTTCTGGCTCCCAACGGTTCATACTTATACCCATTGCAGCTATCTTACCAGAAGTCTTTAAATCTTCAATAGCGCGCTGCCACTCTTCCCTATCGCTCCAAACATCATCCCATGTGTGAAATTGCATAAGGTCTATTTGCTCCAACCCTAAATTCTTCAAAGTTTTATGGGTATAATCCATAATATGCTCTGTTGGATAAGAATCTTCAAAAGCATATTCAGGTTTCGCTGGCCACTGAAAATTCTTAGGTGGAATTTTACTAGCGGTATAGATTTTTTTTGAAGGATGTCTTTTCACCAACTCACCTAATAATTCTTCGCTATGGCCTTCTCCATAGCCCCAGGCCGTATCGAAAAAATTAACACCGTTTTCAACAGCTAAATCTAATGACTTTGCTGATTGCTCATCATCACTGGCCGTCCAACCTGCCATACCCCACATACCATATCCAACTTCACTTACTTGCCAATCGGTTCGCCCGAATCTTCTATATTTCATAATTTAATTTGAATTCTATAATTAACTACTTCAATCTTATTACCTATTAATATTATTCATACCTCCAACTCGTTAAGTCAGCCCCTTTAGGGGCACTTTTTTCTATACGTTCCATAATTTTGGGCACATACATGCTATTATATCGCAAACGGGTTATAGCATTAGGTAACTCTGGGTCTCCGTTCCAACAATGCTCTGCTCGGTCACCGTATAATACTTCACCTTCATAATAGGGTTCTGTAGTACTTTCCAGAAAATCTTCCATTAGATACACCGCATTGTTCAAATAATAATTATCCATATCACCACAGTAAATATGAATTTTACCTTTTAGATTGTCACCCAGCTTATCCCAATCACGCTCTAAAATATGCCGTAAATCAAAATTTTCTTTCCAATACTCGGCAACTTTATGATTTATCTTTCCTGTCTTTTTATCCCATATTCTTACCGGATAGCCATCATCCCCTTGTGGCGAATATGTTGCTTCCCAAATATCCCATTGTTGTCCTGATCTTGACTTATCTCCTAAAACCAATTCTAAATGGTTACCCTGTCTCAGAGTAGATTGTATTTGACCTAAGTAATTACGATGGGAAGGGACCTCTAGTTTCTTATGGGCACTTGGATAATAATATGCATTTTCATCGTCGTATATATTCGTTAATGCATATGCCCTAAAATCAATAGGGTCAGGACAAGCGGCAAAACAACCGTTGTACTCCTCCGGATAGTTGACCTGTACCGCTAAGGCTTCCCAGCCACCCGTAGAACCTCCGTACAAGAAACGTGACCAGCCTTCACCCATTCCCCTGAATTGTTTTTCTATTTCGGGAATCAACTCATAAGTAATCGCATCGCCATAAGGACCTTGACTTGCCGAATTTACAGCATAAGAATCGTCATAGTAGGGCGTTGGATGTTGAATTTCAATTATAATGAAACGGGGAAAATCCGGCTCATTCCATCGTTTATAAAAATCATATGCCTCTTGTTGTTCAATAACATTATATCCTTCCAAATTAAAACGCTCTGAAAACTCTGGTTTCATTTTAGGATCTGGTGGGGTAGTTCTAAAACCTCCAAAATCAGCCGGAAAATGACCATGAAAAACCATAAGTGGGTATTTAGCTTCCGGATGCTCATCAAATCCTTTTGGAAGTAAAACATGTGCTCCTAAATAGGTATCTCGCCCCCAAAATTCGGATAGTTTTTCTGACTTTACCTTAACATGTTTTATCCACTCTGTATCTTTTGGTTCTTCGATAGGTGGTATCTCTTGATCCAAAGTAACTGACACATTCTGTATACCATTACTAGCTATTCTTATCTTAAATGGAGTACTATATAAATTACCCGGTGAACTTTTCCACTGCTGTCCTTCGCCATTATCCATTGGTAATTTCACAGTTTGCCCAGTAGCCAATTCAAATGTTTCATACACATTTAAAAGTGCTTGTACATTATATTCCCCAGGTGGAATTTCTTTTAAACTTGAATAAGGATATCCAAATACTGAAGCATCAAATTTAATAGGTGTATTTGGTGCCCAATCATTTACATTAACCCCAAAAATAATTTGAGTATTTAAACCGTCGTTAATTTGAAAACGAGGTTCGTCACTATCATCTGTAGACAACATTAACAACAATCTACCATCTAACAGTGTATCACTCAAACTTTCATCGTATGTAACATTGATATCATGAACTGGCTTAACGACCTTTTCACAACTAGCTAAAAGACCAAACAGAAGTACGAATGCAAATATTTGTTTTTTCATGATGGATATTGATTATAACCTTAAAGATAATTAATGAAAAATACTATAGCGAAGAATTAATTGCAATACTTTTTTTTAAATAAAATTTATAAAGCAGGAAAAACAACAATAAAAGTAGCACCTTTGTTAGGTTCACTCTCAACAGAAATTCCCCCTCCTAAACTATTGATTTGATTTTGAATTAAATACAAACCAATACCTTTCCCTTCTTGAGTATTATTGAAACGTTGATTTAGTCCGAAAATCTTATCACCATTCTTTTCCATATCAAAGCCTTGCCCATAATCCTTAAACAGCAAGACCTTCTTACCATCTTTTATTTCAGTTCGTATTTCCATTTTAGGAGGACTACCTGGTAATTTATATTTAATAGAATTCGTCATCAAGTTTAAGAAAATACTTTCCATGTAAGCATTATCAAAATAAGCACTTTGGCAATTTGAAAAGTCAAAATCAATTTGGGCCTTAGAACCTTTAATAATAGCGCTTAGAGTACTTCTTGTTTTCGCTAAAATATTCTCAAAAAACACTTCAGAAAGACTATGTAACCCTTTACTGGCATTGTCAATTAAACTCAAATAACTTTCTAATGATTCTTTTACACCTTTTGCGGAAACTTCCATATAACGCAAAATCTGCATTGTATCTTCATCCTTAATCATTGAAAAATCCAGAATATCAAAAAGTGAGATTAAATTATTAATAGGAGCTCTTAAATCATGTGAAGTCGTATAGTTTAATCTAACAAGATCTTCATTTACACTTTTTAGCTTAGTGAATTCAAGAATACGCTCATTTTTCAGTTTTATTTCTTCAGTAATATCCCTTGCTATAGCATAAACCAATTTTTCTGAATCTACAGGTACTGCGGTCCAAGACAACCACACTATTTCACCAAGTTTGCTGACATACCTATTTTGAAAATTAATGAGTTTTTCATTTTTATGAATCCCTTCTCTAATTTCTTGTGTGGAATCTTTGTCGTGATCAAAAACAAAATCATTTATTCTTCTTGAAAGCAACTCTTCTTTTGTGTATCCCAGTAAACCAACAAATGCTGGATTTATATCTACAAAATAACCATCGTAATTCGCAATACAAAGCATATCTACCGAAGAATCAAAAAAGTGTTGTTTCATATATTGTTGTTTAAATTCAAAAACTTGAATAAGCTCGGTGATGCTAGTTACGGAGACTACATTATTAATAAAGACAATAAACTTAGTCAAAAAAAAATGATAACTAATTTTGAATAATATGATTTATCAATTTAGCAACCAATTTGACATTATACCTATAGATAATAACCTTACAAACTGTTACTATCATAATGGATAAATTTAATGATGTATTATCAGGATCTTACTATTTAACCTTTTAAGAATACCAATTTTAATTTGGAAACGTTTTAATAATAGAGCAACAAGGCTAATTACTAAAATTAAAAGTTTTGAAAAACATTATTCTAAGTTTCATCATTCTATGCTCAATTACCGTTATATCTAGCTGTGATTACGACGATAGCAATGATATAGACATTATAAAACCTAATGATTCGACAACAACCGCTACCCAGATAAATACATCATTGCACAATGAAATTCAAGACTAAAAGAATTACTTAAGAATCTAAAAATCATTAACTATATAGTAATAGAAAACCCGACAAGTATTGTCGGGTTTTCTATTACTATAATTTGAAATTATTAATTTCTACTTCTATGTCTTTCACGCGCCAATAAGGTGTTTTTCAACAACATAGCTATAGTCATAGGACCAACCCCACCAGGAACGGGAGTAATGAAAGAAGCTTTTTTACTTACGTTTTCAAAGTCAACATCTCCCGTAATATAATACCCTTTTTCTTTGGTATCATCCGGTACTCTTGTGATGCCAACATCGATAACTACCGCATCATCTTTAACCATTTCAGCTTTTAGAAAATTAGGTACCCCTAAAGCAGAAATAACAATATCTGCCTGAGATATAATTTGAGTGATGTTCTTTGTTTCACTGTGGGTTAGTGTAACCGTAGAGTTCCCCGGCCATCCTTTTCTACCCATTAAAATACTCATTGGCCTACCTACAATGTGACTACGACCAATAACGACTGTATGCTTACCTTTAGTATCAACCTTATAACGCTCTAACAACTCAAGAATACCGAAAGGAGTTGCTGGTATAAACGTACTCATATCTAATGCCATTTTACCAAAATTGGTAGGGTGAAAACCATCTACATCCTTATCTGGATCTACAGCCATAATCACCTTTTGGGTATCTATTTGCTCTGGAAGAGGTAATTGAACAATAAAGCCATCAATATTATCATCTTGATTCAGCTCCTTTATTTTTCTCAATAATTCTTGTTCAGAAGTTGTACTGGGCATTTGCACTAGGGTAGACTCAAAACCTACACGCTCGCATGAACGCACTTTACTGCCTACATAAGTTAAACTAGCACCATCATTTCCTACAATTATAGCAGCTAAATGTGGTACTTTTTCTCCTCTTTCCCTCATCTTGGCAACCTCTGCCTTGATTTCTTCCTTTATTTGGTTGGATACTTTTTTACCATCCAATAATTCCATATCCCTATTTTTTAAGTTAGTGTTGCTCGTTTACTATTTCATTCCCTTCATGGCGCCCATCATCTGCATCATCTTCTTACCACCACCTCCTTGCATCATTTTCATCATTTTGCTCATTTGGTCGAACTGCTTCAATAATTGGTTTATTTCTTGCACTTCTCTACCGGCACCTTTGGCAATTCGCTTTTTTCTACTTGCATCTAATTTTGAAGGCGTTGAACGCTCTTCAGGAGTCATAGAATAGATTATTGCCTCAATATGCTTAAAGGCATCGTCATCAATATCTAGGCCTTTAAGAGCTTTACCTGCGCCAGGTATCATTCCCATAAGGTCTTTCATATTACCCATTTTCTTAATTTGTTGAATTTGGCTTAAGAAATCATCGAATCCGAATTTATTTTTTGCAATTTTCTTTTGAATTTTTCTAGCCTCTTCTTCATCAAACTGCTCTTGGGCTCTTTCTACAAGTGAAATAACATCACCCATACCCAAGATGCGATCTGCCATACGTGATGGGTAAAAAATATCTATCGCCTCCATCTTTTCACCGGTACCGATGAATTTAATTGGTTTATCTACAACCGATTTAATAGATAATGCTGCACCACCTCTGGTGTCACCATCTAACTTGGTTAAAATAACACCATCGAAATTTAAAATATCATTAAAAGCTTTAGCCGTATTTACAGCATCTTGCCCGGTCATTGAATCAACAACAAATAAAGTTTCTTGAGGCTGTATCGCTTTATGAATGTCAGATATCTCTGCCATCATTTTTTCATCAACCGCCAAACGACCGGCAGTATCGATAATAACAACATTATGACCATCTTCTTTTGCTTTTGCAATACCAGCTTTTGCAATTGAAACGGGATCATTATTTTCTCGATCAGAATAAACTGGCACACCAATTTGCTCACCAACAACATGCAACTGATCAATAGCAGCAGGACGATAAACATCACAAGCGACCAAAAGTGGTTTTTTAGATTTTTTTGTCTTTAAAAAATTCGCAAGCTTTCCAGAAAAAGTAGTCTTACCAGAACCTTGTAACCCTGACATCAGTATAATTGAAGGGTTACCGGAAAGGTTAATTCCTTCAGATTCACCACCCATTAATTGCGTTAACTCATCTTTTACAATTTTAACCATTAACTGGCCTGGTTGTAAAGAGGTTAGAACGTTCTGCCCCAAAGCTTTTTCTTTTACCTTATTGGTAAACTCCTTAGCTATTTTAAAGTTAACATCCGCATCTAATAAGGCTCGACGTACCTCCTTGGTCGTTTCGGCAACATTAATTTCTGTAATCTGACCATGACCTTTTAGTACATGTAGAGCTTTATCTAACTTATCGCTTAAATTATCGAACATTCTTTTCTTTTTAAAGGGGTTACAAATTTAATAATATCAAAGCTAATTCCGCAGCAAGTACCACAAAATATACAAAACAAAAGAGCACCCATAAAAAATGGATGCTCTAAAGTTAGTTGTGGGGCAAAAAAGGAATTACATTTTCATAAACTCCTGGGTTAAAACCTCCATCAATACCGCCAACGAGGCCCAACTCTTTACTGTTGACGGTATATTTCTGGGTGCTTTAATTTTTATTTGGATAAAACCTCAATAATTATTGTTTTTCAAAAACAAGAACATCAATACTACCATCTCCTCCACTTACATGTTTTAATTCTATTCTAGTTTCTGTATATGAAACTATCTCCCAATCTTCCGATAGTTCCTCAAAATTTGAAGAAGATGAAAAGAAGATATTAAAATCCACATCATCACTTGAATCGTCATCACTAGAACTATCATCGTCGTCATTACTATTTGAATTTGAGGTAATGGACCAACTTCCTGTCATTAATAATTCTTCCTTGGCAACATTCAAAATTCCATCTGTATTAAAGGTGAACGAATAACCGGAAAAATTACTGGTTTGGTCAACACCGTCTTCTTCAAATCGTGCTATTACCCAAAACCCTGAGATAGCTGTTGCATTAATTTCGCTCAAGCTCATTACACTATTTTCAACATTGTCATCCAAAGATTCGCAGGAAAAAAGCATAAATGCCATATAAAGGAAAAGGATAGATTTTACGTGTTCTAGTTTCATAATTTTCATTTAGGGTTAATATTTAAAACAAAAGCCTTCAGAAAAGATTTTCCGAAGA
>TARA_R110002051_G_scaffold212635_1_pt1 | contig 17984 bp, 12 predicted proteins | sample TARA_R110002051 | Tara Oceans TARA_R110002051 (sample SAMEA4397023) | marine metagenome | biome: Polar Biome; feature: [MES] marine water layer (ENVO:01000295) within the mesopelagic zone...; material: water (ENVO:00002006), including particulate matter (ENVO:01000060) such...
AATGGAACTGAACAACGAATTAAATTAAATGTTGGTACAGGTTCAACAGAAAGTTGGAACGATGGAGGTATTATTGATGTGACCGCAGGAGAATGGGTTCATGTGGCATTTACAATTTCGCAAACAGAAACTAAAATTTATTTCGATGGAATTGAAATGAATACAGGAACATTAGCTGCACCAATTGATTGGACTGGAGTTGGTTCACTTACCATTGGAGCTGGAGGAGAAACATTTAGTTATTGGAATCATTTATCTGATAATAGCGATTTAGATGAGTTGCGAATTTTTAATAAAGCGCTAACTCAAGCCGATATTCAAATCATGCTGAATTCCTATAATCCATATACTCCTTTATATGGAGAATCATTTTATATGCCTTTTAATGATAATTATATCAATTTAGTAGGTGGCACAGCAGCAACACCAATTGGTACGCCAAGTTTTAATAGCGATTCTTATGAAGGGTCAGGTGCTTATTTAGGTGCTACAGATTCTTATTTAACTCATCCAGCAGGCAATTTACTTACAAATGAATTTAGTGCTACTTTCTGGTATAAAGTAGATGCAACTGCCGATCGTGCTGGTATTTTGGTAGTTGGAAATGATATCCCAGAGAATAGGAATCAAGGCTTTAGATTGTTTAGAGAGGGCAATGCAACCGAACAACGAATTAAATTAAATGTTGGTGTCGGAACTGGAGAAAGTTGGAATGATGGAGGTGTTATTGATGTAACCGCTGGAGAATGGGTTCATGTAGCAATGACTATTTCTAATACACAAAGTAAAATCTATTTTAATGGTGTTGAAGTAAATTCAGCAGCTTTAGCAGCTCCAATTGATTGGACAGGATGCGCAAACTTTACAATTGGAGCTGGCGGATCTACATTTAGTTATTGGAATCATTTATCAGACAATAATAGTTCAGTTGATGAATTACGATTCTATCCTAAAGAACTAAGTAGCGATGAAGTAATTGCTATACTTGGTGGTGATTATGTAGCGCCCAATTTTGGTTCAACATTATACATGCCATTCGATGGAAATTTTGAGGAGAAAAATTCTAATACTGAAGCAACAGCTGTTGGATCTCCAGATTTTGCAGGAGAAAGTGTAGTAGGTTCTGATGCTTATTTGGGAGCAACAGATTCGTATGTATCATTTCCAATTACTGATTTATTTTCAAATGAGTTTAGTGGTGCATTCTGGTATAAAGTAGATGGAACTCCCGATAGAGCTGGTATTATAACGGTAGCTCCTCCAATGCTAGGTACTGATAATGATTTAACTTCTGGTTTTAGACTGCTAAGAGAAGGAAGCGCTACCGAACAAAGAATAAAACTACATATAGGAACAGATGGTGGTGATGTGTGGAATGATGGAGAAGTTATTGATGTGACGGCAGGAGAATGGGTGCATATTGCATTCACTGTTTCTGAAACCGAAACAAAAATATACTTTAATGGCGTCGCGGTTACTAATATGGGTGATATGACTGGAAAAACAATCAGCTGGAATGGGTGTGCAAATGTTTCAATTGGATCTGGAGCCCCTGGATTTATTGGGTGGAATCATTTATCAGATTTAAGTGAAATAGATGAGCTTTATTTATTTGATAGAGTCATAACAACTGATGAGATTCAAGCATTAATAGAAAATAATTAAAAATTAAAATAAGTCGTTGGTAAACATTAATCTTTATCAACGGCTTTTTAATATTGATATGTTTTCTTCAATAAGAACATTCTTAATTCAAAATATGAGTAATTTTTTTAAGTTAATTTTTAGTTTAGTTATAGTGGCTATTGTGCTTATGGTTGAGGGGTGCAATGGCCACAAAACTGAAAGCAAAGAAAAAAAACCTGGAGCTATTCTTGAAAATCAGTCTATAACTGACGATGAACTTATGGATAAAGTTCAGAAGCAGACTTTTGAATATTTTTGGGAGGGTGCAGAACCAAACTCAGGTTTAGCAAGAGAACGTATTCATTTAGATAGCATATATCCTTCTCATGATAGAAATATTATTACAATTGGAGGTTCTGGATTCGGATTAATGGCAATTTTGGTAGGAATAGAAAGAGGTTTTATAACTCGAGAGCAGGCTTTAGATAGATATGAAAAAATAATAGCCTTTTTAGAAAAAGCAGATCGTTTTCACGGTGCTTGGCCGCATTGGTTGCAACCTACTGGTAAGACTGCTCCTTTTAGTAAAAAAGATGATGGAGGTGATCTAGTAGAAACCTCTTTTTTAATTCAAGGGTTGCTTACAGCTCAGGCCTATTTTAATGCTCCAAATAGTAGAGAATTAAATTTAAGAGATAGAATTCAAAGGCTTTGGGAAGACGTAGAATTTGATTGGTATACTAAAGGAGAAAATGTACTGTATTGGCATTGGTCTCCTAAGTATAATTGGGAAATGAACTTTCCTGTTGGAGGCTATAATGAAGCATTAATTATGTATGTTCTAGCAGCAGCATCACCAACTCATCCTATCAAAAAAGAAGTTTATGAAGAAGGATGGGCTCTTAATGGTGAAATAAAAAAAGACACCAGTTATTATGGGTTACAAACTATATTAAATCATTATGAACATGATGATGCTCCAATAGGGCCTTTATTTTGGGCACATTATTCGTACTTAGGCTTAAATCCAAAAGGGCTTAGTGATCAATACGCTGATTATTGGAAACTAAATCAAAATCATGCACTTATTCAATACAAATATGCAGTCGATAATCCAAAAAAATTCAAAGGATATGGTGAAAAGTGTTGGGGTTTAACTTCTAGTTATTCAATGAAAGGCTATGCGGGGCATAGACCCGAAAATGATTTAAGCGTAATTTCACCTACAGCTGCTTTATCATCTATGCCATATACTCCTAAAGAGAGCTTGGCTTTTTTGCGATTTATGTATGTTGAACAAGATAGTTTAATCGGTAAATTTGGCCCATATGATGCTTTTAGTTTACAAGAAAAATGGACTCTACCAAGATATCTAGCCATTGATCAAGGGCCAATTCCTGTAATGATTGAAAATTATAGAAGCGGCTTATTATGGAATTTATTTATGACGAATTCTGATGTGAAAAATGGACTGGATAGATTAGGTTTTACCTATTCTAACACTAATGATAATACTAAAAATTAATAAGTTCTAAACCCGAAATGTCAATTACCTTGATGTCATAGAACTTTAAGTAAAAAATAACGGATGAAAATCACGATTTATCTTATTGGATTAATGCTATTGGCTACTTTTTTTTCTTGTTCAAAAGATAGTGGTCAAGGACCAACTGGAGTCTCAGAATTACCTGACGCAAATCCAGATCCAGTAGTGCCAATTACCGATGAAGAATTACTAGATATTACACAAGAAACAACATTTAATTATTTTTGGGATTTTGCCGAGGCTAATTCTGGATGTGCAAGAGAAAGATACCATCCAGGAGATCCAGAGAATGATCCAAATACGGTAACAACCGGAGGAACAGGTTTTGGTTTGATGGCAATTTTGGTAGGAATTGAACGTAATTATATTACAAGAACCAGTGCTGTAGATCGTTTAGATAAAATATTATCTTTTTTAGAAAATGCAGATAGGTTTCATGGTGCATGGCCTCATTGGATTGATGGCACTACAGGAAATGTAAAGCCTTTTAGTGCACAAGATAATGGAGGCGATCTGGTAGAAACTGCTTTTTTAACACAAGGTCTTATTTGCATTAAAGAATATTTTAAAAATGGTACAGATATAGAACAGGCCATCGCTAATAAAGCAGATACTTTATGGAAAGGGGTTGAGTGGAATTGGTATACTCAAAATCAAAATACATTGTATTGGCATTGGAGTCCAACGAATGAATTTGCTATTAATCTTCAATTAAAAGGATACAATGAAACCCTTATAAGTTATGTTTTAGCGGCTGCATCTCCAGATTATAGCATTACTAAAGAGGTTTATAGGAACGGCTGGGCTTCCAACGGAACTATAAAAGCTACGAATAGCTCATACGGCTTTCCTTTAATCGTAAAGCATGCAGGCTCTGAGACTTACGGAGGGCCATTATTTTTCTCACACTATTCTTTTTTGGGGTTAAATCCAAATGGACTCGCAGATGAATATGTCAATTATGGAATTGCTAGTATAAATCATACCAATATCAATTATAATTATTGTTTAGAAAATCCAAAAAGTTTTAATGGTTATGGTAAAGATTGTTGGGGTTTAACAGCTAGTTATACAAGAAATAGTAATGGAGATATTAGCTATTCTGCGCATTCTCCTTCAAATGATACTGGAGTTATTTCACCTACAGCTTCAATAAGTTCAATTGTATATACTCCAGAGAAATCGTTAAGAGCAATGCATTATTTCTATAAAAATAAAGATAAATTATTAGGTCCTGCTGGTTTTTATGATGCATTTAGTCCGCAATATAGCTTTTGGGTTGCAGAAGCTTATTTAGCTATTGATCAAGGGCCACAAATTATTATGATAGAGAACTATAGAACGGGGTTACTTTGGAATTTGTTTATGCAGAATGATGAAGTTAAAGCCGGGTTATCTAAACTAGGTTTTTCTTATGGAAGTTAAAAAAATGCTACTTAAAGGATTCTTTTTATTATTTGCATTTCAGAGTTTTTCTCAGTATGATATGTATCAAAAAAAAGAATTTATAGAAAATTTGGATACGCTTAAGTACCGGATTATGTATCCTAAAGATTTTTCTGAAAATGCACAATACCCAGTAGTGTTTTTCTTGCATGGTGCAGGAGAAAGGGGTAATGATAATGAAAAGCAGCTTACACATGGTAGTACCTTGTTTTCAAAGGAAGAAAATTTAGAAGCTTTTCCTGCTATCGTAATTTTCCCGCAATGCCCAACAGAAGATTATTGGTCAAATGCAAAAGTAAATAGAAAATCGAATCCCATAAAATTTAGATTTAGATATGGGAGAAAGCCTACAAAAGCATTGAGTTTGGTAATCGATTTAGTAAAAAAAATGCTTGAAGAACCTTTTGTCAAAAAAGATCAGATATATGTTATGGGGCTCTCAATGGGAGGTTTAGGAACCTATGAACTACTATATCGAAAACCAGAATTATTTGCAGCTGCCATAGCTATTTGTGGTGGCGGAAGACCAAAATCAGCAAAAAAATACGCCATTAGAGTGCCTTTATGGGCATTTCACGGGGCAAAAGATAATGTAGTAGATCCCAACCTTTCCTTAAAAATGGTCTCAAGGCTTTTAAAGTACGGAGGACACCCCCAATTCACTTTATACGAAGAGGCAAATCACAATAGTTGGGACCCAGCATTTGCAGAACCTAATTTATTAAAATGGCTTTTTTTAAATAAGTTAAGACAATAAGTTATGAGTTTAAAATCGTACATATTGAGTAAAAATGCTTTTTTATTTCTAATTGCTTTTTGTTTAGTACAGCTATCATATTCTCAACAAAAAACATATTGTAATCCAATTAATATAGATTACGGATATACGCCTATCCCTAATTTATATGCTCAAGCTAAACATCGTGCTACAGCCGATCCTGTTATTGTGAATTTTAAAGGGAAATATTTTCTGTTTTCTACAAACCAATGGGGCTATTGGTGGAGTGATGATATGCTAAAATGGAATTTTGTATCTCGTAAATTTTTAAAACCGGATGCAAAAGTATATGATGAATTGTGTGCTCCCGCAGCTTTTGTTATGAAAGACGAATTATATCTTATAGGATCGACTCACGGGCCTCATTTTTCATTGTATAAAACTAAAAATGGAACTACTGATGATTGGGAAGTGGCTGTTGAAGATCTTAAAGTTGGTGCATGGGATCCTGGGTTTTTATATGATGAAGAAAAAGATAAATTATACTTGTATTGGGGTTCGAGTAATGAATTCCCACTCTTAGGTACAGAAATCAATACCAAAACCTTACAATCGGAAGGGTATGTGAAACCATTAATTTCTTTACATCCTGAAGATCATGGTTGGGAACGATTTGGAGAATATAATGACAACACTTTTTTGCAACCTTTCATGGAAGGAGCTTGGGTAACTAAGTATAACAATAAATATTATTTACAATATGGTGCACCAGCAACAGAGTTTAGTGGTTATGCTGATGGGGTGTATGTAAGTAAAGACCCTCTAGATAGGTTTGAATACCAATCTCACAATCCATTTGCATATAAACCTGGAGGATTTGCTCGTGGCGCAGGTCATGGAGCTACCTATCAAGATAATAATGATAATTGGTGGCATGTGTCAACAGTCATATTAGGAGTTAAAAATAATTTTGAACGTAGAATTGGTATTTGGCCCGCAGGTTTTGATCAGGATGATGTGATGTACTGTAATACCGCATATGGCGATTATCCTACTTTTTTACCCACAAAAAATGCAGATCATAAAAAAGGATTGTTTACAGGTTGGATGTTATTAAACTATAACAAATCTGTCACTGTTTCTTCTACACTCGGAGGTTATAGTGCAAATAATGCGGTAGATGAAGATATGAAATCATATTGGTCAGCATCTTCTGGAAATAAAGGAGAATGGTTTCAAACAGATTTAGGAACGCTTTCTACCATTCATGCTATCCAAATAAATTATGCAGATCAAGATGTTGAGCTTGCAGGAAAGAGTTTAGGAGTTTCACATCAATATAAAATAGTAATGTCAAATGATGCGAAAACATGGAAGACATTAGTTGATAAAAGTAAAAATACAATGGATGTTCCTCATGACTATATAGAACTAGAACAACCTGTTAAAGCACGGTATTTAAGAATAGAAAATCTAAAAATGCCGACTGGAAAGTTTGCTTTAAGTGGATTTAGAGTTTTTGGAAATGCAAATGAAGAAAAGCCCCAACCCGTAGAAGATTTTATGGTACTTAGAGCTTCTCCTGAAAAATATGGAGAACGCAGAAGCGCATGGTTAAAATGGAAACAAAATACCAATGCCGAAGGGTATATGATTTATTTTGGAAAATCTCCTGATAAACTTTATGGAAGCATTATGGTTTATAGTCAAAACGATTATTTTTTTACGGGAATGGATCGCGTAGACCCCTATTATTTTCAAATAGAAGCTTTTAACGCAAGTGGGATATCAACTAGATCATCTACAGTAATTTCAAAATAATAAGGGTATTTCACTTAAATAAATACTAAATAAAAAAGAATATGAGGAAGCATAGGTTTATAAAATACATCGGGATAATTATAGTTTATCTTTTTGTAACTTTTGTACAAGGTCAAACTACAATTCCGGAAGTAGAAAGTTTACTAAAGAAAATGACTATTGATGAAAAAATAGGACAATTAAATTTGGTTACCCCAGGAGGAGGTATTGCAACAGGTTCTGTCGTTAGTGCTAACGTTGAAGAAAAATTAAAAGCCGGGCAAGTAGGAGGATTGTTTGGTATTGCTGGTCCTGAAAAAATAAAAATGGCTCAGGATATTGCAGTTAAAAAAACAAGATTAGGGATTCCTTTAATTTTTGGATCTGATATTATTCATGGGTATAAAACAACATTTCCAATTCCATTAGGACTCTCATCGAGTTGGGATATGGAGTTACTTAAAAAAACGGCTCAAATAGCAGCTTTAGAAGCAACCGCAGACGGTATTAATTGGAACTTTTCTCCAATGGTTGATATTTCCCGAGATCCGAGGTGGGGGCGTATTGCCGAAGGTGCTGGAGAAGATCCTTACTTGGGCTCCGAAATTGCAAAAGCTATGGTTGTTGGGTATCAAGGTGATGATTTAACCGTGGCAACAACAATGATGGCTTGTGTAAAACATTTTGCTTTATATGGTGCAGCAGAAGCGGGGCGTGATTATAATTCTGTAGATATGAGCAGAATAAAAATGTTCAATGACTATTTACCACCTTATAAGGCGGCGATTGATGCTGGCGTAGGTAGCGTGATGAGTTCTTTTAATGATATAGATGGTATCCCAGCCACTGGGAACAAATGGCTATTAACCGATTTGCTTCGTGATCAATGGGGTTTTAAAGGATTTGTAGTTTCTGATTACACTTCAGTTAATGAAATGATTGCCCACGGATTAGGAGATTTACAAGCGGTTTCAGCACTGTCATTAAAAGCAGGGCTAGATATGGATATGGTTGGTGAAGGATTTTTAACCACCCTTAAAAAATCTTTGGCAGAAGGCAAAGTTACAGAAGAAGAAATTACTATGGCTTGTCGTAGAATATTAGAGGCTAAGTACAAACTAGGGCTTTTTGAAGACCCTTACCGTTACATTGATAAAAAAAGACCAGCAAAAGATATTTTAATTTCAAAAAATAGAGCCATTGCGCGTGAAGCGGCAACCAAATCATTTGTATTGCTTAAAAAGCACAATAACATACTTCCTTTAAAGAAAAATACGAAGATTGCCCTCATTGGCGCATTAGCAGATAGTAAAAATAATATGTTAGGTACTTGGGCACCTACTGGAGATCCGCAATTATCAGTTTCTATTCTAGAGGGGTTTAAAAATGTAGCACCAAATGCCCATATAACTTATGCGAAAGGGGCTAATATTACTGATGATCAAGTTTTAGCGGATCATGTAAATGTGTTTGGACCAAGAGTTGAAATTGATAAAAGATCTCCGGAGGCTATGCTAACAGAGGCAGTCGCTATTGCCAATGCCGCTGATGTTGTCGTTGCAGTTGTAGGAGAAGCAACGGAGATGACAGGAGAGTCTTCTAGCAGGACTGACCTGAGCATTTCCCAGAGTCAGAAAAAATTAATTAGGGCCTTAGTAGCTACAGAAAAACCAGTTGTTCTTGTTTTAATGAGTGGCAGACCATTAGTAATTGAGGAGGAATTTGATTTACCTGTAAGCATCCTTCAAGTGTGGTTTCCTGGTGTAGAAGCCGGAAATGCAATTGCAGATGTTGTTTTTGGTGATGCCAATCCTTCTGGAAAATTAACCGTTACATGGCCGAGAAACGTTGGGCAGATCCCCATATATCACAGCATTAAAAATACGGGTAGACCTCAAGCGGGAACAACTTTCGAAAAGTTCAAATCGAACTACTTAGATGCGCCTAATTCTCCTTTATTTCCTTTTGGATATGGCTTGAGCTATACTTCGTTTGAATATTCAGATATTAAAGTTAATACGAATGAAATTCAACAGAATGAACCTATAACAGTGAGCGTTACTGTTAAAAATACGGGGAATTTTGATGGGGAAGAAATAGTGCAACTCTATCTTAGAGATGTGGTTAGAAGTAGTACCCCACCAAAGAAGCAATTGAAAGGCTTCCAAAAAATATTTCTTAAAAAGGGAGAAACAAAAACAGTAGCTATAGTGGTACAACCTGATGATTTAAAATTTTACAATTCCAATTTGGACTTTGTTTCAGAGCCTGGTGCCTTTGAAGTTTTTGTTGGGACAAATTCTGATGCCACTCAAAAAGTATCGTTTGTTTTAAAATAGCTCTTCCAGTTGATCTTTAAGGGGGCATAATGACTAGTAGTAGGGTATGAAATATTATAGGCTTGTATTTTTTATAGCAATTTCCTTTATTTCTTGTAGACAAGAAATAAAGGAAAAGGATGGTGTGACAAAGAGACCTAATATAATTTTCATTATGTCTGATGATCATGCAATTCAGGCAATAAGTGCTTATGGACATCCTATTGGAAAAGTAGCATCAACTCCAAATATTGATAGAATTGTAGAAAATGGAGCGCTTTTTAAGCACAGTTTTGTTACAAATTCTATTTGTGGCCCGAGTAGGGCTGTAATTCTTACAGGAAAGCACAGTCATATTAATGGGTTTAGACAAAATGGAGACCATTTTGATGGTTCTCAGCCGACATTTCCTAAACTATTGCAACAAGCAGGGTACCAAACGGCGCTTTTCGGAAAATGGCATTTACATGGCTATCCTGAAGGATTTGATCAGTGGAAAATAATTGTAGATCAAGGTAATTATTACAATCCTGATTTTATTGATAATGGAGATACAACTCGTATAGAAGGATATGCTACAGATATTATTACGAATGATGCACTAAATTGGTTAAGAAATAGCCGAAATGACACGATGCCTTTTCTATTAATGGTTCAGCATAAGGCACCTCATAGAAATTGGATGCCAGCTTTACGCCATCTTAATAAATATGATTCTGTTGAATTTCCTTTACCGGAAACGTATTTTCCAAATTTTGTCAATCAACAAGCAAGTGCCGAGCAATTACAAACTATTTATAAAGACATGTATGAAGGGCATGATCTTAAAATGACGAAAGAAATTGGAAGCACTGAGTTAGCACATAATCCTTGGAGGACAGATTTTGAACGAATGACCAAAGCACAACGTGAACAATGGGATGCTGCATACTTGCCAAAAAACAATGCTTTTCACAAAGCAAATTTAAAGGGTAAAAAATTGGCAGAATGGAAAGGGCAGCGCTACTTGCAAGATTATATGGCAACAGTCGCATCAGTAGATGAAGGAGTAGGGCAATTATTAGATTATTTAAAAGAAAGTGGGTTAGAAGAAAATACTTTGGTGGTATATACTTCAGATCAAGGATTCTATTTAGGAGAAAAAGGATGGTTTGATAAACGTTTTATGTATGAAGAATCTTTTGGAACACCTTTATTAATGCAAATGCCAGGAACTATACCTAAAGGTAAAAAAATTGATGCGATGGTTCAGAATTTAGATTTTGCACCTACTTTTTTAGATTTTGCTGGAGTACCAGAAATGGCAAAAGAGATGCAAGGAGAATCTTTTAAAGGTTTACTTGATTGCTCTTTGAACTCGGCAGATTTTAGAGATATTGTATATTATCATTATTATGATTATCCTGCTTTTCACATGGTTAAAAAGCATTATGGTATCCGAACCAAAAGATATAAGCTAATGCATTTTTATGACGATATTGATACTTGGGAGTTCTACGACCTTGTAAAAGATCCTAAAGAGCTTGAAAACGCTATTGATGACGCGTTATATTCAAAAATTATTGCAGAAATGCACGTGAAGTTGGATAGTATGCAAAAAGTGTATGGAGTAACTAAAATTGAGTTTGAGAAAGCTCCAAAAGTAAAAATTGAGAACGCTTACAAACATTTTAATAGACTAAGAGGAGTTCCCATCAACTAGTCTTTTAATCCGCTTTTATAGTTCCTATTTATAACATGCAATAGCGTTCATTATACTTTTGTTTGAGCACACCTTATCGTTTTATCATTGGTAATTTTATGAAGCATATCTCCTAGAGATATTATGAAAAGGATTAATGAATTTTAAAAACGAAACGATGAACTTACAAAGTAAAAAAGTAGCCATTTTAGCCACTGACGGATTTGAACAATCTGAATTATTTGAGCCCTTAAGAGCACTAAGAAATGAAGGTGCGCAGGTAGATATTATATCGAATAAAGAAGGTGAAATAAAAAGTTGGAACCATACTAATTGGGGGGAGTCTATAAAAGTGGATAAACTCATAAAAGACACCAAAGAATCAGATTATCATGCTTTGGTACTGCCTGGGGGAGTGGCCAATCCCGATACCCTCAGAACTAACGAAGAAGCATTACAATTTATACGAGATTTTTTCAAAAATCATAAACCAGTGGCTGCCATATGCCATGCACCATGGTTATTGATAAGTGCTGGTGTAATTGAAGATAGAGAAGTTACCTCATGCCAAAGCATAAAAGATGATGTTTTAAATGCAGGAGCAACTTGGATGAATAAAGAAGTAGTGGTTGATAATGGTTTAGTTACCAGTAGAAGTCCAAAAGATTTACCAGCATTTATTAATAAATTAATTGAAGAGATTAAAGAAGGAAAGCATAAAGGTCAAGTTGCACATGCTTAGTTCATTTTTTTGATTTCATTAAGTAGTATTGTTTTAAACCAAAGTCGGTGAAGAAAAAAATCTTGCCGATTTTTCTTTTTAAGATTAATTAAAAAAATAGTAAAATGGCTATTCTAGGGGAAATAATAAAAGGAGTGATTGATTTGAAAGATAAATTTACATCAGAATCAAATCCTATTGAAGAACAAAAAGAAGTATTACAAAATTTATTAGAAAAAGCAAAAGATACTGCTTTTGGTATGCATTATAAATTTAAAGAAATACTAGAATCATCTGAAAAGGCAAAATTGTTTTCTTCACGAATTACATATTTTGACTATAATAAAATAAATGAAGAATGGTGGTATAGATTACATGATGGAGAAGAGAATATTACATGGCCAGGAAAGCCAGATTATTTTGCTCTGAGTTCAGGAACTACAGGTAAAACGAGTAAACGAATACCAGTAACTGATGATATGATTGGTGCCATACGTACTGCTGGAATTGCTCAGGTTTCAGCATTAACTAACTTTGATATGCCTGCTGAATTTTTTGAAAAAGGAATACTCATGTTAGGTAGTTCTACAGATTTAATTGAAAAAGATGATCATTTAGAAGGAGAGATTAGTGGTATTAGTGCAAGTAATATTCCTTTTTGGTTTAGAAGTTATTATAAACCTGGTGAAGAAATTTCTCAAATTGAAGATTGGGATGAACGTGTTCAAAAAATATCTGATAATGCAAAAAACTGGGATATCGGGGCATTAAGTGGAATACCATCTTGGTTAGAATTAATGCTTCAAAAAGTGATAAAAGACCATAACTTAAATACAATTCATGACATTTGGCCCAACTTACAGATATATACTTCGGGTGGAGTGGCTTTTGGTCCTTATGAAAAGAGTTTTAATGCCTTAATGGGCAAACCTGTAACCATTATTGATACCTATTTAGCGTCTGAAGGTTTTATTGCATTTCAAGAACGACCAGATACTGATGCCATGAAATTAGTAACTAATAATGGAATTTATTTTGAGTTTGTACCTTTTAAACCAGAATATATAAATCAAGATGGCTCACTTACGGATAATGCTCCATCTTTGACGCTATCTCAAGTAGAAAAAAATCAAGATTATGCCTTAGTGATAAGTACCGTTTCGGGCACTTGGCGATATCTTATTGGTGATACTATCGAATTTACTGATATTGAAAGAGCAGAAATTAAAATAACAGGAAGAACAAAATTCTTTTTAAATACAGTAGGATCACAGTTATCTGTAAATAAACTAGATGCTGCAGTCAATCATTTAGAAGAAGTATTTCATGTTAAAATTCCTGAATATACCTTATGTGCTAAGCGTTTTGATGGTGAATTTTATCATAGTTGGTATTTGGGCTGTGAGCAAAACTTAGCAGCCGATAAGGTTATTGCTGAACTTGATAAACATTTACAGGAAGCCAATAAGAATTATAAAGTAGCTAGGTCAAAAGCTTTAAAAGGAGTAAAAGCAACTATAATTTCACCAGCGGTTTTTTATGAATGGAATGGGGTAAATAAGAAAAAAGGAGGCCAAGTAAAAATGGAAAGAGTTATGTCTGAAGAAAAATTTAAAGAATGGGAATCTTTCGTAACTAAAAATTAATTATTAACCTTATCTCTTTCTTCAACAAGTGTCATTATTTCATCAGGAGATAGATAATATTTTTTTATTCGAGCTTTATATTTTTCTGATAAATTAGTTTTATTTAGTATGAAATTTTTGGTTTCTAAAATATAGTTTTCCATATCTTTCTGGACAGCATAAGAATCGGCTGCTTTTTCAGCTTCTTTAATATGATTATCTGATAAAGTATATTTTATACCAAACCAAATAAGGTTTAAACTGCTTCTATTTTTATAATCCATAATATGACCAAGTTCATGACCTAGCCAACCTATCATTACATTTGCTGGGATATTTTTGGTTTTATATTCTTGACCATCAATTTTAAAAGTTTTACTCATTAATATTTTATAACTGCGCTTTTTTTTAGATTTAAAAAGACTCCAAAAAGAAGGCTGTGCTTGCATTATAGATTTTTTTATATTCTCCTTGAATTTAAATTCTATTTTGGTTTCTTTTAATTCTGGATAATGAGAAAGTGCGGTGAGAGCTTCTTTTTTTATAGCGTCTGGAATAATAATTTCTTGGGCGTTCATTTGGTTTAAATTTAAGAAAGTAAACAGTAAGAATAGTTTTAAAAAGCAAAAAGCGGCTTTTGGCCACTTTTTGTTTTGTTCTTTAAAGATCATATTTATTAAAACTGATACCTAATACCTAACGCAATATCAAAATCTAAATCATTAGAATAACTATCATTAAAACCTAATTCAGGTCTTGCATCTAGCGATATAATTAAAGGAATATCAAAATTATATTCTATACCAATATCACCGGCAACTAAAGCGAAGATACCATCATTATTATTGCCAGCATCGAAAGAACCTATACCACCACCAGCGCCAACAAACCAGTTAAAGCCACCATCAATAGGCATTACCCATTGGTAAAGACCTACTAATTTAAATGCGTCAATATCATTTGAGCTTCTCCAACCTAAATCAAATTCTAATCGGTTATTTTCTTTTAAATAGTGTTGGTATGAAATTTCACCACCAAAACCATCATTGTCTCCTATTCTAAGTCCGAGAGCATTTTTAGAGATTGATTGAGCTTGTACAGCCATCGTCGTTAAAATAAAAATTGCAAGTACTCCAACTATTTTTTTCATATTTAAAATTTAAATTATTTAGGATGTAAACTTAGTATTTATATAATTGATGTTTTACTTTATTTGAATTAATATTTAACTTAAATACATTTTAGAGTAAAGGACTAAAGAATTTGGCGATACCCTCTATAAATTTTTGAAGAATAGGCCTATTTTTAAAAGTGCTGTAATCTATTGATGTATTTTTTGAACAATAATCTTTAAATTCATTACTGATAGTTTGTGTTACTTTCTCATCATATATAAGTGCATTTGCTTCGAAATTGTGTTCAAAGCTTCTATAATCAAAATTCCCTGAACCTACTGAGGCTAGTTTTTCATCAATAATAATTACTTTACTATGAGAAAAATCATCTCTTAGAAAAATAGAAACACCAACCTCAAGTAACTCTTCAAATCTAGAAAACATACTATATTTAGCCATTAAAGAATCTGATTTTTTTGGTATTAATAAACTGATTTTTATTCCACTTAGAGCTGCTATTTTTAACGCTTGTAATACTGTTGTTCCTGGTATAAAATATGGGTTTGCTATATAAATAGTCTTTTCTGCATTATTTATCATAGAGACGTACTGTTGCATTATAGCAGGCTGTTTAGAGTCGGGTCCACCCGCGACAATTTGAACAATACTATCGCCTTTAGAAGAAATTTTTGGCAAATACTTTTCACTGATGAGCATTTCCTCGTTGCTTGCGAAATGATAATCTTTAATAAATACTCGATGTAGGCTATTAACAATGGGACCTTCAATTTTCAAATGTAAATCATTCCAAATACCTAATTCAGAAATTGCTTTTATATATTTATCTGATACATTTACACCACCAATGAAACCAGTTGTGCCGTCTATAACCACAATTTTTCTATGATTACGATAATTTAAGGTAAAAAGCAAACTCCCAAAGCGTAACGGCATCATCGGATAAGCTTTTACACCAATATCTTTAAACCGTTTAATTGTTTTGCCTTTAAAACTAATACTACCAACAGAATCATAAATAAGTCTTACTTCAACCCCTTCCTTTATTTTAGTTTTAAATAATTGATAAAAGCGCTCAGTAAGTTCACCTTCTTTAAAAATATAATATTGTAAATGAATAAATGATTTTGCTTTTTCTATAGCTTTAAAAATTGCTTCAAAAGTTTCTTTCCCATCATTTAAAACGACAACATTATTACCCCCATACGCTAAAAAAAAGGTATTGCTTTTAATTAATTTAGCAAGCTTTGCATATTCAATAGTTTTTATTTTGGCAGAATTTTCAGAAACTTTAAGCTCTTTATAAGTTTCATCATAAAGCTTTCTTTTTTGTGTTTGTCTTAACGTAAAAAATTTAAATTTTCGTCGATTTACTCCGAATAAGTAATATAAAATTGGACCTCCAAATGGTATGGCAAGAATTGCTAAAAGCCAACTTAAAGATTTACTTGGCCTAGAACCATAAAAAATAATACTTATAAAAGACCATAAAGTAATTACTAAATAGATAAGAATTAATATCGATTTCATTTTTAATAGGTATGATTGGCTTTGTAAAATTTTTAATCAAAGTAGTAATTTCTTAATTAAGATGATTAGTTTTCTTTTAATAAGGTTAATTATAAGTTTGATTGAGGTTTCTTGAGATTTTTAAAAACATGAAGTTTATGGTATGATGATGTATATAAAACGATTTCATTTTTTAAAAAGAAAAAAGACTAAAACTATTTTCTTGATAAGTATATTAGTTTTAGCAACTTTAGGGGGTATAACATTGCAGATGTTCATTAAAAGCAAAATTAAAAAAGCACTTTCAGAAGATTTGCCTCCAACAATTCAGTTAACATACGAGAACTTAGATTTTAGCCTTTTATCAAAAAATATAACTTTAAAAAACATTCATGTAGTATTCACAGAAGAACCTTCAGATACAATTGCAAACGCTACAATAAAAAGTATTTTTATTAGAAACATTAGTTATGGGAAAATTTTATGGAATGGCAATCTAGAAGTAGATAAATTTATTATTGAAAATGCTAATGCAACTTATTTTATTAAAAAAGATACATTAAAAAGAGCGAATGATAAAGCAGTAAAGCAATTCGATAAAGTCATCAAGATAAAGAATTTCGAAATTAAAAACTCAGGCTTTGAAAGTAAGTTTGTTAAAACGGATAGCACTTTAATTAAAGTAGAAGATATAAATATTAATCTTAAAAACTGTTCAGTAACTAAAGAAACATTGCTAGCAAAAATTCCTTTTGTTTACGATTCTTATAAAATTAAATGTGGAGAATTATATTTAAATGCAAGTAAATATGAAGCTATAAAAATTGATAGTATCAATATAGATAAGAATGCATTTATGAATGGCTTTTCGTTAAAAACTAAATACAACAAGGATGAATTTCAAAGAAAACTTCGTAAAGAAAAAGATTATATAGATTTAAAAATTCCGACTATTAAAATTGAAGGTCTAGATTTTGGTTTCAAAAATGACAAACTGTATTTTGAAATGATTTCAGGAAGGATTAAAAATTTAAAACTTGAAATGTATAGAAATAAGTTATTACCAGATGATTTAGTTCGCAAACCAATGTTCTTAGAAACCTTATATAATTTACCACTAGCAATTACGATACCCGAAATAAAATTAGAAAATGGGAGCATTAGGTATTCAGAATTAGTAAAAGAAAACACAAAGCCAGGAGAGATTTTTTTCGCAGAAATTAATTCAACTATAACGAATTTGTCAAATACGACCGACACAGAAATAGTCTTTATTAATAAAGCTAAATTAATGGGAACAGCTCCAATACATTTAGAATGGTCATTTTATAAAAAAGAAAATCATAATTTATATAAAGCGTATGGAATTATTAAAAATTTTGAAACAGAAAATATAAACCCATTTTTAAAATCAAATCTTAGAGCAGAAGCAAGAGGCACTATAAATGAATTGTATTTTACTATAAGTGGGGATGATTATACCTCCAGTGGTGATATGAAAATGAAGTATACTAATTTTGGTTTTGTTGTATTACAAAAAGATAGGTTAGGAGTTAATAAGTTGTTGACAGCTATAGGTAACATTTTCACGAATGATGGCTCAAAAACAGATGAAAACGGATATCGTTATGGTGAAATTAAAGTAGAGCGTAATCCAACAAAATCTTTTTTTAATTACCTATGGATTAACGTAAAAGATGGAATTTTAAGCACTTTTACCAGTAATGGAAAGAAAAAGTAAATAATATTTTAATAATAAAAAAGCGATAAGAAGCGATTCTTATCGCTTTTTCTTTTTAATAAGCAGAAATTTTAATTGTGAATTATATACTAAATATGCTTTAAATGGAATTTTATATAG
>TARA_R110002051_G_scaffold8316_2_pt1 | contig 17973 bp, 20 predicted proteins | sample TARA_R110002051 | Tara Oceans TARA_R110002051 (sample SAMEA4397023) | marine metagenome | biome: Polar Biome; feature: [MES] marine water layer (ENVO:01000295) within the mesopelagic zone...; material: water (ENVO:00002006), including particulate matter (ENVO:01000060) such as......
TCCCCCTCTGTCCTTCGGACATCTCCCCCAAAGGGTGAGAAATGGTATTCTGGTATTTTGGTAGATTGGTATCTTGGTTTAAAAGTAGAATTGATTAATCTTGCCTATTGCCTATTGCCTATTGCCTATTGCCTAAGGATCAACAACCAAATTCCAAGGCCAAAGAAGTGAGCCTTTATCTTTCACACAAAGACATGTGTAAGGTTTCTTAATTACCATTATCTTTGCACCCTGAAAACGGGCGCGAAATCGCTTGCACATTTAATTTAAAAGATACCCGTCTACACGGGCATTTCATATGAAAGCAGGAATTGTAGGATTACCTAATGTTGGAAAGTCAACCTTGTTCAATTGTTTATCAAATGCTAAAGCGCAGAGTGCAAACTATCCGTTCTGTACGATTGAGCCTAATATAGGTGTTGTAAATGTACCAGATCCTCGATTGGAGAAATTAGAGGAGTTAGTGAAGCCTGAGCGTGTGATGCCGGCTACGGTTGAGATCGTTGATATCGCTGGTTTGGTAAAAGGAGCCAGTAAAGGTGAAGGATTAGGGAATCAGTTCTTAGGAAATATTAGAGAAACGGATGCTATTTTGCATGTATTGCGTTGTTTTGACAATGATAATATTGTGCATGTAGATGGCAGTGTTGATCCGATCCGTGATAAGGAAACGATTGATATGGAATTGCAGTTGAAAGATTTGGAAACTGTTGACAAGAAGTTGGAAAAAGTTAAGCGTGCAGCGCGAACTGGAAATAAGGAAGCGCAAGCTGAGGAGGCAGTGCTTTTAAAAATAAAGGAATCCTTAGAAGCCGGTGTATCTGTACGAGCAATAAATATTGATGCAGAGATTCGTGAAGAGTTTGTCAAGCCATTGCAGTTTATTACTGATAAACCGGTAATGTATGTATGTAATGTAGATGAAGGAGCTGCTGTTGACGGAAATGCCTATGTTGATAAGGTACGAGAAACGGTGAAAGATGAAAATGCAGAAGTGGTGGTTCTGGCTGTAGGTACTGAAGCAGATATTACAGAATTGGATGATTATGAAGAGCGTCAGATGTTTTTGGCAGATATTGGTTTGGATGAGCCGGGTAGTGCCAAGTTGATTCGTGGTGCTTACAAGTTGTTGAATCAGCAAACGTATTTTACAGCAGGAGTAAAGGAAGTGAGAGCATGGACGGTAAATATAGGAGCAACAGCCCCACAGGCAGCCGGAGTGATTCACACCGATTTTGAAAAAGGATTTATTAGAGCTGAGGTGATTAAGTATAATGACTTTGTGGAATATGGAAGTGAGGCTAAAGTAAGGGAGGCTGGAAAATTAGGAATAGAAGGCAAGACCTATATTGTTGAAGATGGTGATGTTATGCATTTCTTATTTAATGTATAAAAAAATAATTTCAAAAACTTCATAAAAGGTTTTTGGTAAACGAAAAAGCGGTGTATATTTGCACCCGCCTACGGGAAAGTAAATATTCCCTTCAGTTGGTTAATCCGCTGAAAAGGTACGCTAGACTTCGGTTTGGTAACGCAAGAGACACTAGGAGAGTTGGCAGAGTGGTCGAATGCGGCAGTCTTGAAAACTGTTGAGGGTCACACCTCCAGGGGTTCGAATCCCTTACTCTCCGCATCAAAAAAGCTTCACCTGTAAGGTGGAGCTTTTTTCGTTCTACAAAGACTGAAAGCAACGCTTTCAAAGTCGAAGTAGTACGAAAAAAGATCCAAGGCGTAGCCTGGAGCAGATTTGATGTATTGGATCCCTACATGGGATCAGCGTAGCTACTCCCATTTATATATTATTACTTTACAAAGACTGAAAGCAACGCTTTCAAAGTCGAAGTAGAACGAAAAAAGATCCAAGGCGTAGCCTGGAGCAGATTTGATGTATTGGATCCCTACATGGGATCAGCGTAGCTACTCCCATTTATATATTATTACTTTACAAAGACTGAAAGCAACGCTTTCAAAGTCGAAGTAGAATGAAAAAAGATCCAAGGCGTAGCCTGGAGCTTTGAATGATGTATTGGATCCCCACTTTGGGATCAGCGGAGATAATCCCACTAAAAAAACATCCATCCTAAATCCTTCCTTCAAAGGAAGGACTTCTTTAGGTCGTTACTAGATTTTAATTAGATTTTGAATTGGACTGCTTCGTTAAACCTTTAAAAGCATCCATCCTAAATCCTTCCTTCAAAGGACGGACTTCTTTAGGTCGTCACAAGATTTTTATTTTGATTCTGAATTGGACTGCTTCGTTAATCCTTTAAAAACATCCATCCTAAATCCTTCCTTGTAATTCAGAAATCTTTTAGGTTTTATTAGGGATTTGGTTAGGGGAAACAATAGTAGTCTATGCCAGTGGATGTTGAATCTTATGTTTAAAATTTTAATTAGCATAACATACCAAAGCATTGAGAAATTACCTAGCTTTAGATATTGGAAATTAAAAAGTTAATAGAATGGAATATGTAATCATTATCATTAAAATTATTATAGCCGCTAGTATTTTGAATGTTTGGTTATTTCGATTTAATAAATCTACTATGTGGAGAGGGGCTAGTGCTGGGAATATGAAGCAGGAGTTTGAAGCATATGGATTGCCTGAATGGATGATGTATGTAATTGGAATATTAAAAGTTTCCTTGTCTTTGGCTCTTTTGGCGTCTATCTATTATACGCAGTTGGAGGAAATCGCCGCCTTTGGTTTAGCAATTTTAATGCTAGGCGCCATTGGAATGCATATGAAAATTGGTGACCCGATTAAGAAGTCTTTACCTGCCATCATTTTTTTGACACTATCCTTAATTGTGGCATTAGTACCCTAGGTTAATGAAGGTCATATAAAAAATAAAAAAAGAGATATCCATTAAGAATCATAAAGCATAATGAGGGAAGTGACAACCGTATAGAATCCTTTATCCTAATTCGAACAATAAAGCCTAAAAGCATCAAAATAGTGAGTCCGCCTGCGGCAATCACTCCTAATAAAGGACTTGCGAAGCCTAGTAGAAGTAAACACCCTCCAAGAATTTGCGATAGGCCCGTGATTTTGCGTTGTAGTTCGTTGAGCTTAAAACGATTAAATTCCAATTTCATCTTTTCAGAAATTAAGCAGCTAAATCCATATATTAAAAATGAGATAGCTGAAAAAAGTACTAAAATGATGTGTAGTGTTTTCAAAGGATATTCTTTTATTTATGAAGCCAAGTTAGGCTAATCTATTTAGAGGAGGCAGAGTGCTAATATTCGGACTTCCAATCATTGAATTCCTAAATGAATAATTGGCTGAAGTATGTATTTTTCTCCGTTTCAATAAAAAAACCCTGTCACATCTTTAGTGCAACAGGGTCATATTAAGATCATTATACGTTTTTAACGTTCCTTAAAAAGCAGGATCCGGTCTGCCTTTTAAACGTACTTCTATTTTCTTTTTCTTTACCGTCAAACGCTTCATTAAATCCATTATTGTTGCGTCCTTAGAACTCTTGTAAAGTTCGTTTAAAGCTAGGATTAGACGTTTAGCCTCTCTTGATGCTTCCACTCTGTCACTTGTTGACATGTGGCTCATTTTGGCTTTTTCAAAGTCTAATGCTTCATTAATTAATTCCATACTATTATTTGATTATTCTAGTGCAAATTTACTTAAACAATTTTTCGTTTTCTAATATTTACCAATGATTAATACAATTTTATGATAAATTTAATCTTTAGTCACTTAATAAAGTGTTTCATATAGTAAATATTTCCCTTAAAATGAATTTGCAATTTTGTGATTAGTTTACCTAATTGCCTAATTAATTACTATCAATGATATAAAAAAAACAGGGCATTTACTCAGTAAAGTTTTATTAAAAGGCTATAACAAACCACAAAAAGGTATGGTTATTTGTATACCTGTAGTCAATGTTTTTGGGTTCCTTAGTCTGCGTCGAGAATTTCCTGATGGTAGAGACTTGAATCGTGTATTTCCAGGCTCCAAAGGCGGTTCGCTAGCGAGTATATTTGCCTACCATTTGATGAAAGAAATTGTGCCCTTAGCCGATTACTGTTTAGACTTTCACACGGGTGGGGCAAATCGGTTTAATGCGGCCCAAATACGAATTGACGAAGGGGATGCCGAAAGTTTGGAGTTGGCCAATACATTTGGCGCGCCTTTTATCATCCAATCGGTGCAACGTGAAAAGTCGTATCGGGAATCTGCTATTAAGTTAGGTAAAAAAGTACTACTCTATGAAGGAGGAAAGTCTTTAGATATAAATGACTCAATAACTCAGAGTGGTGTCAAGGGAGCACTAAGAGTTATGCAACATTTAGGAATCAGAGATTTTAAGGAGGAGCTAAAAATTAGTTCTAAAATAAAAGAAGTTCCAATAGTTATTGAAAAGTCTAGATGGATTAGAGCTAGACATTCAGGCATGTTTCGAACAAAAGCTGTCCTAGGGAAGCTCTATGAAAAAGGAGATATTATAGGGAGTATTTCAGATCCATTTGGATATTTTGAAAGGGAGATTAAGGCTCCTAATACCGGCTATATTTTCTGTATAAATCATACCCCAATTGTCAATAAAGGTGATGCTATTATTCATATATCCAAAGATAAAAGTGAGTGATAATAATAATGGCCCTTTGTAAAGGTCATTGCATACCTAAACCTGCTGGAGTGACCCTTTACCGAGTTAGGTGTCTTAATGGTATACACATATAAATACTTATTAAACACAATCAACCAATTATGAGTCTCAAAACTGTAGCAGCTTTTTTCTTTGCAATTCTCATTGTTATTTTTTCTATCCAGAATTCTGAAACCACTACTGTTAATGTGTTGTTTTGGGAAATATCAATGTCACGAGTGCTCATCATTCTTGGTAGTTTTGGGATTGGTATTTTGGTTGGGCTCCTTGCTTTTATGAGAAATCCATTTGCTACACATAAAAAATAACGACATGGCCAAGATAATAAAAGTTGACTTACTCTCGGTACCAGATGCAATTCATGTTGGCGACAATGACACCGATATTACAGTAGTTACCAAAATTGAATTTCACGACATTGATATTCAAATGCAGATGGATTATTACTTGCATCTTTTTGTATACGATGTTCATGGTGATGTAGATCCTCCTTTAATTCTGTCTAACTGGGATGAGTGTAGGGTATTAGCTATCAAAACATCTTTAGATAGACCAGAAGATTTTTTAGGCAAGGCTTCCATATATATAAATACAAGTCAAAAAGAAATGACAATTACTAAGCCTATGGCCTTAAAGCTTGGGAAATTTAATCAACGAGGAGCATATCATACACGTAAACTTGAAATTTTTGCGACTGCAGCACCTGCAATTAGTCGTATTTCAAAATGGTCACAGCCTTTTACCACACAAGTGATGAGATAGCTGATAATTCTAAAAATTGAAGATTTCTCTTTAAGGTTTATAGTTTCTTCTAAAGCGAGGCATTAGTTTTTTTTTGTAAATAAGTACCTCTAATTATCTCAAGAAATCTATTGACATAAAAGAGTAATTTTATTTGTGACTTTTAACAAACTCCTGTGTCTAAAAATGGATGCAATATCAAATAATGCAATCCCTATAGTTATCATATGAAAACAAAAGATATCGAAAATATTGAGCTTAAGTACTTGGAATTAAAGGACTATAAAGAGCTTAAAACTGCCATGATTTCGGCATATACAAACATGCCAGATTCTTATTGGAAGGAACACCATATTGAATCTTTAATAAATAAATTTCCCGAAGGTCAGGTGGTTATAAAAATCAACGGAGAGCTTGCGGGCTGTGCCCTGTCTATTATTGTGGATTATGACAGTTTTGAAGAGGTGCATACTTATAAGGATATTACAGGGGATTATTCATTCAGTACACATAGTAGTGATGGGGATGTACTCTATGGGATTGATGTCTTTATAAAACCAACTTTTAGAGGATTGCGTCTTGGAAGAAGACTTTACGATTACCGAAAAGAGGTCGCAGAAAACTTAAATTTAAAAGGGATTGCCTTTGGAGGTAGAATGCCTAACTATCATCAGTTTTCTGAACAAATGTCTCCAAAAGAATATATCGAAAAGGTAAAGCGTAAGGAGATAAATGATCCCGTTTTAAACTTTCAAATTTCCAATGATTTCCACCCTTCTAAGGTCATGAAAGGCTATTTAGAAGGAGATGCCGCTTCCAATGAGTATGCTGTTCTTATGGAATGGGACAATATTTATTATGAAAAACCAAGCAAAAAGGCAGCGACTCAAAAAAGAATCGTTCGCTTGGGCTTGATTCAATGGCAAATGCGTCCTTATAAAGATTTAGATGCCTTATTGAAACAGGCAGAATTCTTTATTGACGCTGTTGCAGGTTATCGATCTGATTTTGCCTTATTTCCTGAGTTTTTTAATGCCCCATTGATGGCAGATTATAATCATCTAAAAACTCCAGATGCCATAAGACAGTTAGCAAAACATACCAAGGCAATTGTGGAGAAATTTTCTGAATTTTCAATTTCCTATAATATTAATATTATCTCAGGCAGTATGCCAGAGATGAAAGATGGTCGCTTATACAATGTAGGCTACTTATGTCGCCGTGATGGGACTATAGAACGCTATGAAAAACTACATGTGACGCCAGATGAAGCCAAAGTATGGGGAATGCAAGGTGGAAGCCAGATAAAAGCTTTTGATACAGATTGCGGAAAAATAGGGGTTCTAATTTGTTATGATTCTGAATTTCCAGAACTCAGCCGACTACTGGCAGATGAGGGCATGGATATTCTCTTTGTTCCCTTTCTTACAGATACTCAAAACGGCTATTCTCGAGTGAGACACTGTTCACAAGCAAGAGCTATAGAAAATGAATGTTATGTAGCCATCGCAGGTAGTGTAGGCAATTTACCTAATGTTGAGAATATGGATATCCAATTTGCACAGTCCATGGTATTTACTCCTTGTGACTTTTCATTTCCAACAAACGGAATCAAGGCAGAAGCAACACCTAATACAGAAATGATACTTATTGCAGACGTTGATATTCATTTACTGCGCGAACTCAATCAATTTGGAGCGGTAAAAAATTTACGAGACAGAAGAACAGATTTGTATGAGCTTAAAAAAAAGTAAAACAAAATGTTCGTTTGAGTATTGCCTTAAAATTAATATAGAACACAGTAACATCCATATTCAATAGTATTCAATGAAAACAGTATTTACAATGGAACGTCTAAAGTCTAAAACCATCCAGGTTTTGGATAATGCATGGTCATTACAAAACTATAAAGAGCTTCTTGACATCATGGAATATGGTGATACAAGTGGTTTGGAACTTGAAGATGCAAAAGATCTATGTTTAATGTCCCTAACTGATTATGAGCCTGAAGAGGCTTGTTCCTTAGTACTGAACTATGTGTTAGGAGAACAATTAAACGAAGGACAAATTAATAACCTCTCACATGAAATGCAGGAAGAGAAAATGTGGGAAGAGTATGCAGATATCTCCTTACATGAGTCTTTTTTTAATGTGGGTCGGCTATTATATCATGCGTATAACGGAAAGTTTCCTCATCCAGAAGCGGTTTACTTTCAATTTAAAGTAAGTGCCAAGAAAGCCTTTGAACTCAATCTTTTCGATACCGAAGTAGAAGAAGCACTTGTGTGTCTATTCGCCCAGGGGATGCCTGCAAATTCTAAGATTAATCGTTTGTATCCAGAAGAATTACAAGGAGCTGATTTTCCCGAAGCAAAAGATATTATTTGGCAATATAAAAAGAGCGCGACAGAGGATAACTGGCTTATATTTGATGTTATATCTTCTCTTTATTGGTTTGAAGAATTAAAATACATTGAAACTTTCGAAGCAACTGCAGAGCTTCAATAATTATTTTTTATAAAGAAGTGACCTTCTAACAAATGTAGTGTCTTAATAGTATGAAATTAAGCTACACATCTCAGGATATGTAAATAACCAGAGATGTGTAGCTTATTTTTTTAAAATTATTTTCAAATCATTTTATCAATTCAATTTTTTAGTATGTTTGTTTCATATTGAGTTCATCAAAAGAACGCAATGCCATATATAAAATGAAACCTTTTTTCATATTCGGGCTTAGGAGGATAAAGAAGTCTACTCCAAAAGCTGCCCTAGGGATAGGGAACCGAATTCTCAGGCTGACTTCTGAAAATACTACCTCTTTTCTCATCTCGGGACGAATCTTATTCGTGCCAACTACTTGTACTGTTATACGTATTTGAGCTAATCAATACGAATACTCGCACACTATACATTCTGTTTTTTTATTTTCAAATACTTTATAATGAAGACTAAATACGTTGATCTCATAGATCAAACTTTTGATTTTCCGCAGGAAGAATTTTCCCTCAACAATAACGAGTTAAGCTTTCACGGAATTGACTTAATGGCACTTATCGAAGAATATGGGTCGCCATTAAAATTTACTTATTTACCTAAAATCTCTGACAATATTAACCGTGCTAAGGGTTGGTTTGCTGCAGCGATAAAAGAACATAACTACGCTGGTAATTATAATTATTGCTATTGTACTAAAAGTTCGCATTTCAAACATGTACTCGATGAGGCTCTTAAGAACGATATTCATATTGAAACATCTTCGGCCTTTGATATCGACATCGTTGAAAACTTGAAAGCTCAGGGTAAGATTGATGACAACACCTATATAGTGAGTAATGGTTTTAAACGTGATCAATATGTCCAAAATATTGCTCGCTTAATAAATAATGGCCATAAAAATTGCATCACAGTAATTGATAATTATGAAGAGATCAATTTGCTAAGTGAATCTATTGAGGGGCCTTTTAATATTGGAATTCGTATTGCCTCTGAAGAAGAGCCAAAGTTTGAGTTTTACACTTCTCGATTAGGAATAGGCTACAAGAATATAGTGCCTTTTTATAATCGTGAGATTAAAGAAAATCCGAAAGTAACCCTTAAAATGCTGCACTTTTTTATCAATACTGGGATCCGAGATACGGCCTATTATTGGAATGAATTGCAAAAGTGTATGAAGGTCTATGTCAATCTTAAAAAAGAATGTCCTAGCCTTGATAGTCTAAATATAGGCGGTGGTTTTCCAATAAAAAACTCGCTAGCATTTGACTATGACTATGCATATATGGTAAGTGAAATCATTCGCCAGATTAAACAAACTTGCGACGATGCTGGGGTAGCTGTTCCTAATATCTTCACAGAGTTTGGAAGTTTTACTGTTGGTGAAAGTGGAGGCGCTATTTATAAAGTACTTTATCAAAAGCAACAGAATGATCGCGAAAAGTGGAATATGATTAACTCATCTTTCATCACTACAATGCCAGACACTTGGGCGATAAATAAGCGCTTTATCATGTTGCCAATTTCAAGTTGGGACAAGGAATATGAGAGGGTTTTATTGGGCGGACTAACATGCGACAGTGATGATTATTACAATAGCGAGCAGCATATGAATGCGATTTACCTTCCAAAATTCAGTGAGCGTAGACCTCTTTATATTGGCTTTTTTAATACAGGAGCTTATCAAGAGACCATTGGAGGTTTTGGAGGCTTACAACATTGCCTGATACCGACACCCAAGCATATCCTTATTAACCGTGATAGCAATGGAGAGTTGAGTACATCAGTCTTTGTAGAACAGCAAACCTCTGAGCAATTACTATCAATTCTAGGTTATGATTATGGGATTAATAGCGCTTTCGCGAAAGCGGAAACAGAAACAAATGAAGTTACAGAAGCAATCAAAGCTTCCTATTAAATAAACAACAACAAATAGTACCATGAATACTCAAAAAACATATGCTGGGATTCCTCAAGAATACGGGAAACTAGAAACTGCAAAAATTGTTTTAATACCTGTTCCTTATGATGGAACAAGTACTTGGCAAAAAGGAGCCGATAAAGGTCCTGAAGCATTTTTAAATGCCTCGGCCAATATGGAGTTATACGATATCGAAACGGAAACAGAAGTTTACAAGCGAGGCATTCACCTCACTGAGGCTGTAACTGAAGCTAGTTCGCCTGAAGCTATGGTAGAGGCTGTTCACGCTGCCACTAAACGCTATATTAAAAAGAACAAATTTGTAACCATTTTTGGAGGTGAACACTCTATTTCAATAGGGACTATTCGCGCCTTTAATGAGTGTTTTGATAATCTTACCGTACTTCAACTCGATGCTCATGCAGATTTGAGAAAGGAATATGAAGGGTCTAGTTGCAATCACGCCTGTGCGGTGTATGAGGCCAGTCAGACTACTAACTTAATCCAAGTGGGAATACGTTCTATGGATATTTCAGAAACTACGGTTTTGGATCAAGAGAAAACATATTTTGCCCATGAAATGGTCAATGATGATTCTTGGATGGAGTCTTCAATAGATCAAATGACTGAAAATGTATTTATCACTATAGATCTGGATGCATTTGATCCATCTATTCTGTCAAGCACAGGCACACCTGAACCTGGCGGACTATTATGGTACGAAACGCTAGAGTATTTGAAACAGGTATTTCAAGAGAAGAATGTGGTAGGTTTTGACATTGTTGAACTTTGCCCAAATGCCAATGACAAATCCTCTGATTTCTTAGCTGCTAAATTATATTACAAAATGCTGAGTTATAAGTTTCAGGGAGATGCTATTAATGAAGATTTTGACACTGACGAACAAACGATTTCTAAAAAGAATAACGCTACAAAATTTAACGAAGAAGATGACTACTAAAGGCCCTATTTCTCAATTTATTGAAACACATTACCTGCATTTTAATGCGGCAGCTCTTGTAGATGCTGCCAAAGGGTATGAGGCGCAATTAAACTCAGGAGCAAAAATGCTCGTTTCTCTTGCTGGAGCTATGAGTACTGCAGAATTAGGTAAAAGTTTTGCCGAAATGATACGTCAAGATAAGGTTCAAATCATCTCTTGTACGGGTGCAAATCTCGAAGAAGATATTATGAATCTGGTGGCACATTCTCATTATAAGCGCGTACCTAATTATCGTGATCTAACTCCACAAGATGAATGGGATTTATTAGAAAAAGGCTTGAACCGCGTTACAGATACTTGTATTCCAGAGGAGGAAGCTTTTAGAAGATTACAAAAGCATATTGTTAAGATTTGGAAAGAGGCTGAAGCCAAAGGAGAGCGATATTTACCACATGAGTATATGTACAAATTATTGCTTTCAGGAGTGCTGGAGCAGTATTATGAAATTGATATAAAGGATTCGTGGATGTATGCAGCGGCTAAGGCTAACCTTCCTATAATCGTTCCTGGATGGGAGGATAGTACTATGGGGAACATCTTTGCGAGTTATGTGATGAAAGGCGAACTAAAAGCGAGTACTGTAAAATCTGGGATTGAGTATATGACTTTCCTCGCTGATTGGTATACAGCAAATTCTGACAATGGTATCGGATTCTTCCAAATTGGAGGAGGTATTGCAGGAGATTTTCCAATTTGTGTGGTGCCTATGTTGTATCAAGATATGGAGCGACCAGAAACTCCTTTTTGGAGCTATTTCTGCCAGATTAGTGATTCGACCACAAGTTATGGATCCTATAGTGGGGCAGTACCTAACGAGAAAATTACTTGGGGGAAGTTGGATATAGACACCCCTAAATTTATTATTGAATCTGATGCAACCATCGTTGCTCCTTTAATTTTTGCTTACCTATTAAATATGTAAACATGGAAAACAGAAAACGAATAATTGTCGATTTTAAGAAGTTAACACCAGAAGTACTTGCGCTTTTGGTGGCTAAATATCCTGATGGATATAGTGATCATCATATTATTAAATTTAAAAACGCGCAAGGCGTTGGGGTAGAAGCCGTTCAGGTAGATACTGATGATACAAAGTATCTTGTTAAGGTGAGTTCAAAACTTGTTATTACTATGGAGAATTATGATGAAGATGATTATGAAGATTTTGAGGATGATGATCCAGAAGCTGTTCAAGATCCAACTACCATCGGGGAGGATTAAATTTTTTGACAGCTTTTACAAATACGTTAGCTAGTCTATTGAACTGTAATATAAATTAAATTATAAGTGACCCAATACATAATTTGGTGTCTCAAGAGTAGATTCGACCAAATGAGTTTGGGAATTACAGTAAATTAATCATTAATACCTATACATCATGAAAGCATTAAAATTAATACCTCTTTTCCTAGTTGCATTTTTGTTTTGTAATTATACGGCTGTTGCACAAGAAGAAGAGGACGAGGATGAAATTATGGAAGAAATGGAAATTGTAGAAGAAGCTACTATTGAAATTATTCAAGGAGTTTATTTAGGCATGGAAGATGGAACTTTCAATTTTTCATACATCAATGAAGATAAAGAGAAAGACGTCATAAGTTTTGATAAAATGTCAGTGGAAGCAATGAAAATGGTTGACCTAAAAGCAAAAAACGCAATTGGCAAGAAATTTGAAATTACCTTTTCATCTGAAAACGTAGCCGATCCTGATGATATGGATATGCTTACCAACATGAAAACAATTATTTCTTTAAAACAGTTATAACACCACTATTCTATTTCCCAAAAAAGGCGCTTGTATATTTAACAAGCGCCTTTTCTATTTCATAGTATTAAAAAAAAGAAGCCAGAACTTTCGCTCTGGCTCCATACAATTCTCACTAACCACAATGGAATTGTTTCTTCAACCAATAAATCAATCAATCAAAAACGTCTCATAAAGTGACGTTCTCTTATAATGTAGGTAGTGTTATTTACCTCATTGATATTAAGACACCAAATAAGTTTTGAAGTCACTTAAATGGCAACAATAATTCACATTATTCTGCTTTTTCAGGAGCAGGATTTATTGGACTATGGTGAATGGTTTGTGTAGGGAAAGCAAAGTCAAGATTTGCAGCCTCAAAACGCTTTAAAATGCTCAAATTAATGACACTTTGCGTTGTAGGTATATCAGCTTCCTTCCTTATGTAGTATACAAAAGTTAAGACCAAGGAGAAGTCGGCAAAACTCTCAAAGAACACTACAGGTTCTTCCGTAACAATCTCTTGGTTATCACTTACAATAGCCTTGAGAATGCCTATAGCTTCCTCGATTTTATCAGACTTGGTGTCATAGGTAAGCCCTAATTTCCGTATGATTTTTCGCGTAGGCTCTAAGGCAACGTTTTCTACACTATTACTGATAAACTTTGAGTTTGGAATGGTTACTAAAGAACCGCTTAAGGTTCTAATTCTAGAACTACGAATCCCAATCTCTTCTACCTTCCCGTCAAAACCATCAATTCTTACTCGGTCGTTGATTGTAAAAGGTTTATCGGTAAATACTGAGATACCTCCAAAGATGTTCTGTAGGTAATCTTTGGCCGCTAGAGCAAATGCCAAACCACCAATACCCAGACCTGCAATAAGTCCAGCCAAGTTGTACCCAATAGAATTAAAACCAATAATAACCCCAATGATCCAAATTGAAATAGCTATAAGTTTAGTAATAACAGGTAGAAGTTGGTTATCAAAGTTGCTTTCAGACTTCATAATTGCTGGACGCATATATTCTGTGACCATCGTATTTACGAGTCTAACTACAAACCAAGTTATACACAGGGCAAGCAAAATCTTATAGGTGTTGTTTATTAAGAGGTCCACATCTTCTGTCATATTGAGTTGCTGTGTTCCTAAATAAAAACCAAGAACAGCCAACCCAAAAACTACGGGTTTTTCTAGGGTATCAACTAGCACATCATCTAATCTAGATTCTGTTTTACTAGTCAGCATTTTAAAGCTTTTTCTAAAAATGTAATACACAATCTTAGCTACGATAATGCCACCAGCTATATAAGCTAGGGCAATGAGCCATTGTGTTGCGGTATTCATAAAATATTCTTGAGTTAGAATGTCTTTCATTGTGTGTTATTTATCAGTGTTCTATTGTAATATTAGTTACTTTATTTATAAGCTAGTAGGTCTTTTTTATGGCTTGCAAAGATAATCTTGTTTTTTTCTATTCCTTGTAATAAAAGCCTAATAAAATGATAAGATTAAAACCCTTTTATTGAAGCATTATGTGATTCCTCTTAGAATAAAATTAATGGGGTTTAAACAAATCATTTCTGTTTATTATTCCCACTTTTGCAACTCCTTTAAATCCGCGGCTAAACTAAAAAAATGACCTTTTATTTACTAAAAAATTAAGATTGGACTAGTTTGTTTAGCTTATTTTTGAATATATACTAAATCTATGATTTCCCCTAAAATCCCAGATAATGAAAGACTTCGTCAACGTTCTGTTGAGCAATATAAACTTCTTGACACCTTAGAGGAGGAAGATTATGACTCTATAACCTTTATTGCATCCTATATAACTCAAACCCCAATTTCTCTAATCACTTTGTTAGATAGGGATAGAAACTTTTTAAAAGCTCATTTGGGAATAGAGATGTCAGAATCTCCAAGGAGATTATCATTCTGCGGCCATGCTATAAATGCTGAAGAAGAGATTATGATTGTTGAAGATGCACGTCTGGATCCTCGTTTTCATGATAATCCTTTGGTTGTTAATCTCCAAGCTATCTTTTATGCAGGCGTTCCTTTGGTCAATCCGGAAGGGTTCAAACTTGGGACACTATGTGTATATGACAATCAACCGAGAACACTTACTAAGGAGCAGATCCAAACCTTAATTAAATTATCCAAGCAAGTTGTTAATCTTCTTGAACAACGTAAGCTAAATATAGAATTGTTAGCTGTAAAAAAGCAACTTGAAAAGCGGAATGAGAATCTGAAAAATTTTGCTGGAATAATTTCACATGATTTGAAATCTCCCTTGGCTAATATTTTTTCATTGACTGAATTATTACAAAATGAATCGGATAATATTTTAACTCCTGATTCTATAGAATACCTTAAATATTTAAAGAGTTCCTCCCATTCTATAGGCAAGTATATTGATGGTATGTTGAAATTCTACAAAAGCGATGAACTTTTATCGCATGAGGTGGAAGGTTTTGAACTTAAGAATTTTATAGGGGAGGTAGAGTCAATAGCCGTTGGTGATAAGGTACAACCAATCATCCACCTTGATAATGAAGGATCCTTGATTACGAATAAGCATGCCTTATTTCAAATATTTGTCAACCTAATTAATAATGCGATAAAATATAATGACAAGAAAATTGTAAAAATTAATATTGGTTTTCAAGAACTCGAAAATCATTATCAATTTTACATTAAAGATAATGGGGTAGGCATAGAAGAATCACAGTTAGACTCAGTTTTTGATCTATTTAAAACTACTGGTCAACTAGATAGGGATGGTCAAAATGGAACTGGGATAGGATTAGCCACCGTCCAAAAGACAGTGCATAATCTAGGTGGTGAAATTACCGTTCAAAGCAAAGTTGACCTAGGAAGTATTTTTACTTTTACGATTGAAAAACCGTAAAGCCTCGCAGTATTTTAATTGGTAAATGACAGTTAATTTACGATTTAGCGGTATTCTGGATTTTCAAAATTCCAACGTGTACCATCATCCCAAGCTTCTCTTGAATTTCCGTAAGAAGGATATCCTTTTGCTGTTTTCAGAATGGAAGCTAGGTGCAAAAGATTATAAGTCATAAAAGTGGTATTTCTGTTTGTAAATTCATTGTTTATAGCATCGGCTTCTTCATCGAGGTAACTAGGTCCAGGGCCAACTTCTCCTAGCCAGCCACAATCGGCTTGGGGTGGAATACTATACCCTATATGTTGTAGAGCATACAGGATGCCCATTGCGCAATGCTTGACTCCATCTTCATTTCCAGTAATCACACAGCCGCCTACTTTTCCATAAAATATGTATTGCCCTTTGTCATTAGTTTTTCCACTCATACCATATAATCGTTCAATAAGTCGCGTGGCTACTGATGATTTTTCTCCTAACCAAATAGGGGTTCCAATGATTAAAATATCAGCCTCCATTACTTTAGCGTAGATTTCTGGCCAATCATCTTTTTCAGCTCCTTCTTCTGTCATGTCAGGTAAAACGCCAGGTGCAATGGTGTAGTCTACTAGTCTTAGATACTCAACGTCAACACCTTCTGTTTTCATAATGTTGGTAGAAACATTCATCAAGCCTTCAGTATGGATCTTTTTTAGATGATTCCTTTAAGGTACAATTGATATACAGCGCTTTTAGGTTTGCAAAACGTTTTTCTTTGTTCATAATGCTTTAGGTCTTTTGGTGTGAATAGATCTTATTACGTTTAAACTGCTTGTATTTGCTATGGAATTATCGTAGGCTTAAGATGTATATAACTATAATTGATGCCACCTAAATGCTCATAGGTTTCATCTCCATCTTGAAGCGTTCCCCATCCAAAATTTCTATCTATAACATCATTTCTATAATTGTACATCAAACTTTTAGAGAACAATAAGTATTCATCAGTTTGAATATTATTTTTAAGCAATCTGTGGGCGACAATTACATCTTCACCCATAAGCTTAATATTCTTGCCTATCTGCGCAGACCCTATTGAGTCACCATAATGTAAGATTATTTTTAATCCTAAGGTTTCTGGAATTTTAGTAGCATCTTCATGATCGTCATACTTCCTCTTCAACTTAAAAATTTGATCATAAAAGGTATCGTAGAATTTTTTACACTGATCTACTAACTCTTTAAAGGAAGGTAATTCACCCGACTTATAAAATAATACGGCGTCACCTTCTATTTCTGAAACTTTCAATCCTATGTCGTTAGCATAAATTATTTTATTGAGCAATGAAGGTATTACCACCGAACTCAATTCAATATCTGTCTCAGCCATAAAAGCTGTAAAGCCACTAATATCAGGTATGCAAATTAACATGGGTTGAGTTTTCATAATAAGAGTATTTATCTTTTAAAGATACTATGACCGGTATCGCCAGCTGTTACATAATTTTTATATTATGTTATATATTAGTGGTTTAATCGACTTTTGGTCTCAAATTATATAAGGTTGGTTTATAATTCTGTAATATAAAAAAGGGCCATTTATTTACTTTTGTAAGACACAAAGATTTAAAAACAACAACATGAAAAAGACCGATCTCAAGCCCGTAGTTGAAGAACTTAATATACTATTAGCCGATTACCATTTATACTATCAAAAGCTTCGAAACTTCCATTGGAATGTTAAGGGGCATCATTTTTTTCAACTGCACGTTCAGTTTGAAGAAATGTACAATGATTCAAAGATAAAAATTGATGAAATTGCAGAGCGAATTCTCACATTGAGATTTCAACCTCTGAGTAACTATAGTGATTATCTAGATAATGCTAGTCTTAAGGAATCAAAATCCAACTTGAAAGATGAGGCAATGATGGGAGCGCTAATTAAGGATAATGATTTACTTTTGAAACAAATGCGGAAGACGGTCGAGTTGGCAAGTGAAGCAGGGGATGAAGGGACTATCGATATGCTGGGAGCTTACATAAGAGAACTAGAAAAGAACACTTGGATGCTTGAATCCTGGACAAATACAAAGTCAGCCTAATATACCTATACTACAATGTTAAAGACCATCATAATGCAAGACAATATTAGTAAACCAATCACGCAAATAAAAGGGAAGTTGGATTCATGGCTTCAAGGATTTATAGAAAACTTACCCAATATCGCGGTTGCACTGGTTGTACTGTTGGCAGCCTACTTCCTTTCAGGTTTTATTTTCAGAATCACTTTGCGAGTATCGAAAAAGAGAATGTCTCAGATTTCGGTAGCAAAATTAGTGGCTCGGGCGGCATCTATCATTGTCGTTATGCTCGGTCTATTTTTAGCACTTGGTGCTTTAGACCTCGGACAAGCGTTAACAGGGCTTCTCACAGGAGCGGGAATATCAGGTCTTGTCATTGGTTTAGCATTGCAGGGAACCCTTTCAAACACTATTTCAGGTATTGTTCTTTCCTTTCGTAAAAATATTCGTTTAGGAGATTGG
>TARA_R110002051_G_scaffold297564_1_pt1 | contig 17961 bp, 10 predicted proteins | sample TARA_R110002051 | Tara Oceans TARA_R110002051 (sample SAMEA4397023) | marine metagenome | biome: Polar Biome; feature: [MES] marine water layer (ENVO:01000295) within the mesopelagic zone...; material: water (ENVO:00002006), including particulate matter (ENVO:01000060) such...
AGCTGGAAATCCGTCGGATTTCTTCGCCGCACTAATCATAGCTTAAGCGTTGTAAGTAATAATGCCTCACTAGAAATAATCAATTTGAAAAAAAAATTAAGAATGGATTGGTTACTACCATTAATTGCTGGGATTCTGGTTCTTGGAGGAACAGGAATTGGATTATATATAACATATGGCTTTCGAAGTCAATCCAAACAAAAACAAGTTGAGATTGAACAATTAAACAAACGAATTAATGAAGTTGTTCAGACTAACCAGAGCCTAAGTCATGATATACTAGAGATAAGTAAAAATCTCACTATTGTTACAAAAGACATAAAAGAACTTTCCGAAAAATCTATAATATTAACCGACAAGAATATAACCCTAACAGAGAAAACGATTGAACTTTCTCAGAAAATTGAAAATATACAAACAGGTGGTGATGGACATTGTGTGGCAAGTGCTGCATATATTACAGATAACTCGGCATTGTTAATTGCACTCGTAAAAGGAGAATACCCACTTTACGGTGTGCAGGTTAGAGTCGTAGATTTGGAACTATTTCAAAAAGCAACGGACTATTCCATTGAATCCTCCAAAAAATATGAACAAACTTTTTTAATGGGGGATTTACCACCAAATACAGCTACAACTATAGCTAGAATAAATTCTGATTTTTCTAGTGGAAAAAAAGACTTTAATATTTTTTATTCTGCTCGAAATGGATTTCATATTCAACTTTTAAGATTGAGGAAAATAAATGGTAAATGGCTGTCATATTCCAAAGTTTTTGAAAGTGGTAGCTCAAAAATATTATTTGAAGAAATGGACGAAGGTTTTCCAGAAAAAGAGATTGAAGAATAAATTACTACTTACAACAATGTATAAAAAAATAGGGCGAATAGTGCTTAAACAATTGCTTGGGCGTATTTGCAAAGTCGCCAAATCTTTTGATTTGGCTTATAGAAAATTAAGGTAAAAACAAAATGCAAAAGATTTGGCTTGTGGCTAAACGGAAAGAACATCGCTTACCAACTGCCCTACTTTTCTTATACGCACCGTTGTAAGTAATTGAAAACAAGTCATCTGAGAACATTAAAAAACATATTATTATTCCAAAAAAAGATATTTTTCATCTCGTATATAATTTCAATTGTGATTGGAATATTACTTGGGGGCAAATTTTCTACTATCGGATTTTGTTTCATTTTCATTGCTCCAATAATTCAATATTATATCTATGAAATAAAATATAAAAACGAATATTACTATTACTATAATTTAGGATTAGGTAATCTTGAGCTATGGGCTTCTACCTTTGTAATTGCTTTGATTAATCTGTTGATATTATCTGTAATATGAGTAGACTACATATCGACAGTTTAACCAAAAAATACAATAATAAAGTAATCCTAAGTGATGTATTTCTTTCTTGCGAAAAAGGCAAGATAACGGGTTTAATTGGCAGAAATGGTTCTGGAAAATCTACTCTTTTAAAAATAGTATTTGGGACTGAAAAGGCTGAATCGAAATTTGTACGAATAGGCAAAAAAATAATAAGAAATATTTCGGATGGTAGAAATCTAATCAACTATTTGCCACAAGACAATTTCTTACCAAATAATATAAAAATAAGCACATTAATAAAGCTATTTCTTTCAAAAGATAATTCGGATATTCTAGTTAATAACGAACATATAATTCCATTATTAAACAAACAAAATCAAGACTTATCTGGCGGAGAAAAAAGAATAGTGGAAATATTACTAATCATTCATTCTAATTCCGAATACATCTTACTTGATGAACCTTTTAATGGAGTAAGCCCTATTTTTCGGGATTATATCATAGAATACATTAATAAAATGAAGTTGAATAAAGGATATATTATTACGGACCACGATTATGAAAATGTAATCAATTTAGCGGATAGTATTTTGTATCTGCAAAATGGATATTTAAAAGAAATCAATGAAAAAAGCGAATTAGTTGAGTTAGGCTATCTAACAAAAACTACGCACAACAATAGTAACCGTTGCACAAGTCATTAATCCCTGAAAAAACGGATTTATACAAGCCTCTTTACAGGGCTTTTTTATTGTCCAGTTAAATATAGCAAGTCCACTTTGCTACCGTGTTCATCAAAGACATCCTTACTGATGTCAACTCCAAAAGTTTCTTTATATTTATTCATAGGAAATGATTTATGAAAGAACTAGCTACTAGTGTCATAACAACTTGAAAACGAGATCTAAAGTCTCAAAGAACTGAACGTGATCTGAGTAGTAAAAGAGAGAGGATTATTCCCGATAGCTATCGGGATTGTCGAAGTCTAAAGCTTCACCGTATATAGTAACCTTAATTCTCTCTTTTGTTCTTTCTATTTATATCAACAATTTACTGAGAATCAAACTTAAGACGTGTATAATTAATGGCTAGTTCTCGCTTACTTACTAAAATCCTACCGGATTTTATATTTGGTTTGTATTTGCTAATTTAGTTGCTGAATCACGCAACGAAATCATACAAAAACAGGTTAAGCACAATTTAACACACCTAGAAAATGACAGCTAAAAATTTTTTATTTATACTCTTTTTTGTTTCAACTTTTCAATTCGGTTTCTCGCAAGCAAGCAATGTTGACTCATATTACATCCCAGCGGTTAACGGAACTAAGTTGGCTGTGGATGTTTACTTCCCAGAAAAGTACAAAAATCAAAAACTTCCTGTGCTCTTTGAATTTACCCGATACTGGAGAGGTAAAGAAGACCCGAAAACAGGAAAGCCAATTGCTTCACTCAACAAATTAGACAAGTATTTTCTTGACCATGATTACATCCTTGCAAAAGTTGATGTTAGAGGGACGGGTGCCTCATATGGAGTTCGTACAGCAGAATACTCGCCTACGGAGGTGAAAGATGCTTGGTACATTGTTGATTGGATGGTCAATCAACAATGGTCTGATGGCAAAGTGGGAGCCTATGGCACATCTTACTCTGGGACAACAGCAGAGCTTTTATGTGCAACGCAACATCCAGCCATTAAAGCTGTAATACCTGGATGGTCAGATTTTGACGTATATGAAAGCCCAACTCGTCCCTTTGGAATGCTTGCAACAAGTTTTATAGCGCCATGGAGTCAATATGTTAATTGGTTGGACCAAAATTCCGTGGAAAATCTGGGTGCAAGTGTGAGGCGCGTTGGTAAAGATTTTCCGATGGATGCAATCAAAGAACATGAAAACAACATAATCGTATTGGAAGCTCTTACTAAAGTACCTTATAAGGATTCCAAATTTGGAGATTTCAAAATCGAAGAACTCGACCCCTTGCATTGGAAAAAGGAAATTTCGGAATCAAATGTACCAATGCTTGTTCTTACAAGTTGGTTGGATGCAGGTACGGCAGAAGGTACTTTATTACGATTACAACATTTTGATAATCCGCAGAAAGTAGTCATGATGCCAACTTCTCATGGTGGACATTCTCATGCCAGCCCTTTTCTTGTTTCTGATAAAATGGTAGCCCCTGTTCCATCGGTTAATGAACAACTTAAACTGCGATTGGACTTCTTTGACCATTACCTAAAAGAAAATGACAAAGGAGTTGAGGATTGGCCAACCATTAAATACTATAATTTTGGAGAAGAATCGTTTAAACAGTCTGATATTTGGCCGCCCAAAGGGCAACAAAGAATCCAATACTTTTTAGATGCCAACGGGGAATTAAATACTTCATCATCTGATGAACATCTAGGTATGGATGAATATATCGTTGACTTTTCGGTTAGTACTGGTTCAAATAATAGGTGGACAACCCAAATGGGAAAACACATTCTTAACCTCGATAATCGCAATGCTGCCGATTCTTTAATGTTAACTTATACTACCGCACCTCTTGTAGAACCTATTCAAATCACAGGAACACCCGTAATTTCTCTCAATCTGTCTTCAACACACAAAGAAGGTGGGATTTTTGTCTACTTAGAAGATGTTGACCCAAGTGGAAAAAGCAGATATATAACAGAAGGAGGGCTTTTGCTTGAACACCGAAAATTATCTAAGAATGATATGTTTGATAAGATACCGTATCATTCATTTAGGAAATCAGATGCATCACCTATGTCCATTGATAAAATTGAAGAAGTCTGCTTTAAATTACATCCAACATCTATTCTCATCAAGAAAGGACATTCTATTAGAATTGCGATTTCTGGAGCTGATAAGGACACATTTGACAAAGTTCCGACCGAAGGAATACCAACTTTGAGCATATACAGGAATAAAACAAACAAATCTTTTTTAGAATTACCAATAATAAAATAAATCGATTTGCCAACAATGCCTATAGCAAATAGGGCATAAAGTGCTAAATTTAAAGGCTTGAGTTTATTTACTAACTCCGCAATCCCGATAGCTAGCGGGAATGGATTTTGCTTTGGAAAATATAAATTAGGAAATAAATATTAGGTCTATTTGATATAAAAACCATCACTGAATTGGACTGTTTATTTTATTGGGAGCAATTCTATTTCTTAATATCTTACAAAACAATAGAATACAATCTAACGTTGATTTTTGTAGATGGACAAGAAACTTAATTCAACCTTTTAAAATTGTATTATTATAGTAAGCGCAAATTAAGTACACTAAATTTTAATGTTTAAACATACACTCTTTATACTTTTTTTTTCAATAATAAATACATTGTTCTCCCAAACAACATTAAATCATAATGTGGGGAGTTCACCTATTGTAACAGATATGTTGTCGTGTGAATATGCACAATCTTGGGCAAGAACATTTAACCTTTCTGATTTTGGTATTTCGGCAACGGAAAAGTTTTTAATTAACTCCGGTCAAGTTGCAATTTATAACTCGGGCGGAGGGGCAAGTGTACAATTTAATATTTATCATATAGATTCCAATTTTCCAACTTCATTTTCTAATACAAATCTTATAGGTAGTAGCCAAATAGTCCAATTACCTGTAATTGGGGAAACTCCAGAAATTGTAAACGTTAATTTTGATAACCCAGTTCTAATTCCAGATAGAACAGGAAGGATTTTGGTTGAAGTTAGGAAATTTTACGATATCTCTAATCATGATAATTCTATAGCATATATTGCCGGGACAGAGATTGATAATGATATTTCGTGGTTTTGGGGCTGTCATGATGTATACTCCCATACGAACACAGAAGACCTAAATACCCCATCACCTAATGCCAATTTTTACATTAATGTTACAGGCTCAGTAATCAACACAGATAATTTAGGTCCTGAAACACTATTAACTCATAATTCCTGTGATGATGTAATTAAAACCCGACAGTATTCTTGTACTGGAGGTGGTCTTAAATTTGGTAGAACTTTTGTATTGGAGGATTTTGGCATTTCTGACAATGAGGAATTCATCATAGACAAAGGACAAGTAGCTTTTTCTAGCGTAGGGGTTTGGGATGTGAGAATTCAATTTAATATATATAGCATAGATGATAATTTTCCTGATTCGTATTCTGAAACCGATTTAATTGGCAGTAGTCAAGAAATTTCTATACCCTATTTTGGAGCCGGTAATGGCGTTGATCCAAAGATTTTTGATATCGTATTTGGTACACCAATAATTGTTCCTGCCAATGTAGATAAAATTCTGGTTGAAGTTTATAATCTTCCAAGTGCTGGTTATTCGGGTCATGTATTTATTGCAGGGGGAGTTCAAAATAGTGATACCTCTTGGCTACGTTCAGAAGCTGGTGGATGTACCCCTTTTCAAGAATACATTGCTGTAGCTACACCAGATGTTAATTATTTTATTAATGTCTCAGGTAATACAAATCATGTAACCAATAATTTTGAAATGAGCATATCTAATGTTTGCTCAGAATTTTTAAAGGAGTTTAGTGTTGCACCAGCAAATAATGTATCGTCGATAGTATGGGATTTTGGCGATCCCGCTTCTGGTACCAATAACACAGATGTTGATGTTTCTCCTTTTCATGATTTTTCATCAGATGGCACTTATACAATAACAGCTACTGTCACAGCTAATGACGGAAGTACTGAGGTACTTACGGAAACTATTGAAGCAAAAGAACCTCCTAATGCTTATGGTATTGAAAATATTTATGCTTGCGAGGATAGTTTTAATTCAGGTATTTCATCAAATTTTAACCTGTCACAAGTAACGCAACAGGTTCTTGGCGGTCAAAATAATATGATAGTTACCTTTTTTGATGGCAGTGGTAATGAATTTTCTACCTTACCTAATTCGTTTACTAATAACGTAAAACATAGAGAGACAATTAAGGTTAGAGTTGCACATTGGAACAATCCTTGTTGTTATTCCGAAACTTCTTTCGATTTAATTGTAAACCCAATACCCAACTTAGCTAAAGTTGAGGACCTTTTTATGTGTAGCAATGATGCCAATGGGTTTTCGGTTTTTGATTTGGAACAAGTACAAAATGACATTATAATTGGTAATAATGCAATTTCGGTTTCTTTTTATAGAGCAAATGGAAATCAAATTCAGGCACCCTTAAATAGGGTAGAGAATTTAGTTATAAATGAGGAAGAAATAACCGTTCGTATTGTTGAAAGTGTAAACAATTGCTATAATGAAACAAGCTTTAAGCTACTGGTGAATCCATTACCTATTGCTAATGATTTAAACGTGTTAATAGGTTGTGATGATAATAACGACGGAATATCTGAATATTTTGAAACATCTGGTGTTGCCTCACAAGTAGTTGGAAATCAAGAAGGTGTGTTGGTGTCTTATTTTGATGCTAATGGCAATTCATTGCCAAGTCCATTACCAAATCCGTACACCAATACGGTTGTCAATGAAGAAATCATAACAGTACGGGTAACAAATCCGCAGACGTTTTGTTATAACGAGACATCTTTAACGTTAACTACATCTTCACGTCCTCATCTAGGTATTCCTACACCAGTTTATGAATGTGATTCAGGCAATGGTTTTGCAAATTTTGACCTTACCCACATTAAATCGGAAATTATTGGCACTCAAACAGGAGTTAACCTTTATTATTACAATGAAAAGGGAGATGAGATAACGAGTTTGTCAATGGCCTCTTATAAAAATAGCATTGCTTGGAAGGAAACCATAACAGTACGGGCAGAGAATTCATTAAATTCTTTGTGTTTTGCCGAGACAAGTTTTAATTTAATGGTAAACGAACTGCCCACAATTCACCTAGAGCCTAGTTACTTTTTATGTCATTTAGAACCTTCATTACCTGTCCAAATAGCAAATGATTTTGATTATTATAGTTGGCGTGACGAGAATTCCAATATAGTTTCAGATAAACCAGAAGTAAATCTTATTAATGCTGGAAATTATACTTTAACTATTGGTGAGATTACCAATGGTATATATTGTGAAAATAGTTTTGATTTTGAATTTATAAGGTCTTCACCACCTAAAATTACAGAAGTTAAACATAATGGGTTATCTGATAATAATTTCATAGAAATAATAGCAACAGGCGATGGTGATTTTGAGTATTCAATTGATGGAATAAATTTTAAAGAAGGTAATTATTTTTCGAATCTTTTAGGCGGTCGTTATACAGTAAGTGTTAGAGACAAAAATGGGTGTGGTGAGGATATAAAAGATATTATGATAGTAGATTATCCTAAATTTTTTACACCAAACCAAGATGGTAATAACGACTTCTGGCATATTTATAGTGTTGACCAATTCCCAGATTCTAGAATATTTATTTATGATAGGTACGGTAAATTATTAGCACAATTATCACCAAAAAGTTTGGGCTGGGATGGGTATTTTAATGGTATAGAAATGATGTCTACAGATTATTGGTTTAAAGCAAATTTGGGAGAAGGAACAGTGTTTTCGGGGCATTTTACCTTGAAAAGATAAATTAAGGAACATAGGTTGCGAGTGGACATAATGTTTGAAACCAAAAAATTATTTGTTGGGCATAAATTAAACCAAACCATTGCCTAAAAAATATAAAAAGGGGAGTTTAGATGAAAAACAATTGATAACGCCGTAGACTTACTAAATAGTTAAATTGAGGTAGAAGAATATGAATGTGGAGTAGGAAAGTATCGTTTTAATGAAAACAGTCCATGGAATTAGCTTGTATAAAGAGAAAATATTGTGCTCCACATGATGGTAAATGAAGCTCCGTTGCGGTTAAAGGAATCAATTGAGGAAACACCTATTTTAGTACCACATGGAGATGATTTTTCTATAACAGTTGGGTTTCATATAAAATGACCAAATAAATGTGCATTGTTTATTCCTGATATTGATAAATGGGAGAAGGATATTGACGCTGAAATAAAAAGGTTGAATATGTATTAATAGGTGCAACTTTTTATAGTTGAAAGTAAATTAATAAAAGGGATATCAGTGAAATTTCGCATCCCTTTGTTGTTGAAAGTTTAGAGAAGTTTAAAGGGTTGAACGATAATGAAAAAAGTAAGATAGTTTTTATTCATTTCAATCATACAAATCCGTAATTATATCCCAGAAGTGAAGAAACCCAAATTGATCTTGATGAAGGTTTTAAAATTGGAAGAATCAATGACGTTTTTGAATTGTAGGAACGGTGAAAATCTAATTTTTCAGTCTCGAAAAAAATATCAAAAAATCAATTTTATCATATTACATATACTAGCCTCTGATAGCCTTTATATTTGGTCATAATAAGTATATTTAAGGCTATGAATGAAACTTTGGTTCAACTTAGAAAACAACTACACCAAAACCCTGAACTTTCAAGTAAGGAACATGCTACTGCAAAACGAATTGTTGAATTTGTAAAAGAATTTAAACCAACTAAAATCATCGATTCTATTGGTGGGGCAGGGGTAGCGGTTGTTTATGAATTTGGGAATATTGGACCTACGGTTGTAATTCGTTGCGAGTTAGATGCCTTGCCGATAATTGAAGAAAATACGTTTTTACATAAGTCCAACAATGACGGTGTATCTCATAAATGTGGTCATGACGGTCATATGGCAATTGTAGCTGGTTTAGCGGAGTGGTTGTCAGTGGCTGAGTTTAAAAAAGGTAAAGTGGTATTGCTTTTTCAACCAGCAGAAGAAACAGGAAAAGGGGCTTCTCAGGTTTTGAATGATGACAGATTCCTAAGTCTTAGTCCAGATTATGTTTTTGCACTGCATAACCTGCCTGGAGAAAAGATGAATTCTGTCTTTGTAAAATCAGGTTACTTTACCGCAACGGTACAAAGCTTCAGCATTCAATTAACTGGAAAGAAATCCCATGCTTCTGAGCCAGAAAATGGAGTGAATCCTGCAATGGCAGTTGCAGAATTAATTCAAGAGATACATGCGTTTGCGAACCCGAATATAAATAGTGAAAACTTTGCACTGTTGACTCCCATTTGTATTGATTTAGGAGAAATGAATTATGGTATATCTCCTGAAAATGCAGAACTACATTATACTATACGCACTTGGAGTGTTGAAGTAATGACCGAGCTGGAAGATAAAATAAAGAAAGCGGTCAATGATATCGCAGAGAAATATCGTTTGACATTTGATATGGAATGGTTTGAATTTTTTCCTGCTTCAAATAATAATAAAGAGTGTGTTGCTTTGGTAGAAAAGGTGGTAAAACAACAAAATTTAGAATTGGTTGAGAATCCGAGATCATTAAAATTTGGAGAAGATTTTGGATGGTTTTCATCAAAATATAAAAGTGCCATTTTCGGTTTAGGAGCTGGGGAACATCTGCCTGCCTTGCATCATGCCGACTACGATTTTCCAGATGAAATTATAGCTACAGGCCTTTTAATGTTTAAAGGTTTAATTACTGAAATTTTGGGAAATTAGGTATCTTTAAAACCATCAACCAATCTTACCAAAATGAAAAATCTATTTCTAGTACTCTTTTTTACTATCCTACTATTTTGCTGTAAAGCAGAAAAGAAAGCTGAAGAGCAAATAGTACAAAAACCGAATATCATTTACATATTAACAGATGATTTAGGCTATGCTGAAATTGGTGTCTTTGGTCAAGAAAAGATAGAAACACCCCATATAGATGACTTGGCAAAACAGGGCATGATATTCACACAGCATTATTCAAGTGCCCCTGTATGTGCACCGGCTAGGTATATGTTTCTTACAGGTACACATTCTGGCAAGGCGTTTATTCGTGGAAATGATGAGTGGAACGATCGTGGAGATGTTTGGAGCTATGAAGCTATGGCAAAAGATTCTACTTTAGAAGGGCAGCGCCCTGTTCCGATTGGTACAAAGACCATAGCCAATTATTTAAAAGATGAAGGGTATAATACTGGTTTAGTAGGAAAATGGGGCTTGGGAGCGCCACATACACATTCCATACCCAATGAAATGGGATTCGATTTTTTCTACGGATTCAATTGCCAACGACAAGCACATACCTATTATCCGTTGCATTTATACAAGAACAGAAACCGTGTGCATTTGGCCAATGATACCGTTGCACCAAGTTCACCGTTTCCAAAAGGTTTGGACCCCAAAAATCCTGAGAGTTATAAAGACTACACCTTAAAGGATTATGCACCAGACTTAATGTTTAAAGAGCTAACAAGTTTTGTTAAAGAGAATAAGGATAATCCGTTTTTCTTGTATTGGGCAACTCCTATTCCGCATGTGGCATTGCAAGCTCCGCAGCGTTGGGTGGATTATTACAAAGAAAAATTTGGACCAGAAGAGCCGTATTTATCCGGTAACGGAAATGGTTATTTTTCACATCAGACTCCCCATGCGGCTTATGCGGCCATGGTCTCTTATTTTGATGAGAATGTAGGGAAATTGGTAAAGCAATTAAAGGACGAAGGAATTTATGAGAATACACTGATTGTATTTACTTCAGATAACGGGCCAAGCTATGCAGGTGGTGCCGACCCTGCTTTTTTTGAAAGCGCAAAACCATTTGATGGAGTTTATGGCAAAGGAAAAGGATTTGTATATGAAGGCGGAATTAGAGTGCCTACATTTTTTACCTGGCCAGGCAAAATAAAGCCGGGTACAACAAGTGACCATGCCTCTGCACATTACGATGTGTTAGCAACCTTTGCCGATATGCTAGATTTTGAAAAACCAGCAACGGACGGTATTAGTTTTTTACCCACTTTATTGGGAGAAGGAGAACAAGTTGGGCATGAATTTATGTATTGGGAGTTTCCAGAATACGGCGGGCAAGTAGCTATTAGAATGGGCGATTGGAAGGTGGTTCGCCAACATTTAAAAGATGACGAGCAGCCTACATTAGAGTTGTATAATTTAAAGGATGACCCTAACGAAAAGAACAATATAGCTACAAAACATCTAGATATTTTAGAGAAGGCGGCAGCGATATTTAAAAGGGAACACACGAAACCAGAGACGGAGCGTTTTCAAATTCCATTGTTAGAAGACGGATTATTAAGTGATTAGGTGATAGCTACTAATTTTATAGGTTCGCCAACATATTATACTTTCCAATTTTGCAAGTTTAATCGTATTTTGCAAGGATGAAATTATAGGTAGTACTCAATTTTTTATGTACTAAAATGTGAATTTCATTTATTACAATCAGTATAAATGTGAAATCATTATAAAAATTATGATTTCGCACACATTGAAACTAACACACTTGAACAACTAGAACATGAAAAATTGTATTAAAATTTGCGTACTCGGCATTTTTTTTTTCACGGCACTTGGGTATGCCCAAACCTCAAAATGGGAAAACCCGGAATGGGAAAACCCAGAAATATTTCAAATAAATAGAGAAAATCCCACAGCATCACTATATCGTTATGAAAATGTTGAATTAGCTTTAAAGAATGATAGTTGGGAGAATTCATCTTTCTATCAAACGTTAAATGGGGAGTGGGATTTTAACTATGTGGCAAGTGTACCAGAAAGACCGACTACTTTTTTTAAGTCCGATTTTGATTCCTCTGGCTGGGATAAAATTAATGTGCCTTCCAATTGGGAACTAGAAGGTTATGGTACGCCAATTTACACCAATGTGGTGTATCCATTCCCTAAAAATCCGCCATTTATTCCTCATGAAATCAACTCCGTTGGTAGCTACAAACGCAATTTTGAAACTCCTGTAAACTGGAAAGGTAAAGAAGTTTATTTGCATTTTGGAGCCGTAAGTGGTGCTATGTACGTGTATGTAAACGGGCAAATGGTAGGTTATAGCGAAGGCAGTAAAACACCTTCAGAATTCAATATTTCTAAATATCTAAAAGAGGGTAAAAATGATTTATCGGTTCAAGTACTACGTTGGTCTGACGCTAGCTATTTAGAAGATCAAGATTTTTGGCGCTTAAGTGGTATAGATAGAGATGTGTATTTGTATGCAACCAATAAGGCAACCATAAAGGATTACACTGTAGTAGCAGATTTAGACAAAACTTATACCAATGGCCGATTTAGTTTAGATTTAGAACTGGAAAATACGGGGAAAAAACTTAAAGGCTCGCAAATAGAGGTTACATTGCTTGATAAGGGAATGATACTTTATTCTTCAAAAAGAGAGATAAATTTAGGTGTAGGGATAACCACAGTAAAAATGGCTCAAGAACTTCCACAGATTAAAACATGGAACGCTGAAAAACCAAACCTGTATACTATGCTTTTTACATTAAAAGATAATAAAGGCAATGTAACTGAAGCCATAAGTTCAAAAATAGGATTCAGAAAAATTGAAATTAAAAACAATCAGTTTTTAGTTAACGGAATGCCTGTATTGATAAAAGGAGTGAATTTGCATGATCATGATGAAGTAACTGGTCACGTCATTAGTGAAGAAGTAACGTTGAAAGATATGGAGGTGATGAAACGCAATAATATTAATTCAATTCGTTGTAGTCATTATCCAAAAAATGAGTTTTTCTATAGAATGGCCGATAAATACGGGTTTTATGTAGTAGATGAAGCAAACATTGAAATTCATGGTATGGGAGCCACCAACCAAGGTTTAGATGGTGATGAAGCGGCAATTGCCATTCACCCTGCATATCGTCCAGAATGGAAAGAAATGCATTTAGACAGAACGATTAGAATGTTTGAGCGCGATAAAAATTACACGTCCATTGTAACATGGTCTTTAGGAAACGAAGCAGGTAACGGTCAAAACCTTTTTGATACCTACGATTGGTTAAAGGCACATGATACCACTAGACCCGTGCAATATGAAGGAGCTACAAACTTCTCTAATACCGATATACAGGCACCAATGTATGCCAGAGTGGATCAAACAATTGCATATGCTGAAAATAACCCTAAAAGGCCATTAATTCAATGCGAATATGCGCATGCAATGGGTAATAGCGTAGGAAATTTGCAAGAGTATTGGGATGCTATTGAAAAGTACGATGTATTGCAAGGCGGTTTTATTTGGGATTGGGTTGATCAAGGTTTAAAAGCTACTAATGATGAAGGCGTAGAATTTTATGCATTTGGTGGTGATTTAGGCGGAGCGGAACTACAGAACGATAATAACTTCTGTTTAAATGGTTTAGTGAATCCGGATCGTTCTGCACACCCGTCTTTGTATGAGGTTAAGAAGGTATATCAATATGTAAAGTTTAAAGCAGAGAATCCGAAATCAGGAAAAATTAGCCTAAAAAATATGTATGATTTTACCAATTTATCTGAATATAGTTTTTCATGGAGACTCTTAGAAAACGGCGTTGAAGTGGGAAAAGGAAATTTAGATGAAGTGGACATTGCTCCTTACGAAACCAAAGAAGTTCAAATAGACTTACCAGAATTAGCAAATGCCACTTCTGAATATCATTTGAATGTATATATGACCACCAAGAAAGAAAGCGTATTAATACCTGAGCACTTCTTATTGGCTTATGAGCAATTTCAGTTAACCGATTTTAATCCTACTATTTTTGAGGAAAATATAGACGGACTGCAAGTGACTAAAATTGATGATAATATTATTGTAAAAGGAATTGGTTTTGCTATTGAATTTAGTAGTACAGATGGCTCATTGACCTCTATAGATTATGGTCAAGGAAATTTATTGCAAAAAGGACCAACCGTAAATTTTTGGCGTGCACCGAACGATAATGACTACGGTTACAACATGCCAACATTATTGAAACCTTGGAAAGATGCTACCCTTAATCAAGAATTAACCAAATTAGAAATCAACTCCAATGAAGGTAAGAAGCTATTAGATGCCATTAAGCTAACTGCTAATCCGTTCAAAATCAGAAAAGATTTACAGCTAAATGCAACATATAATTTGCCTGCGGTAAATGGAGCGGTGCATGTAGTGTATACCATTAATATAAAAGGCGAAATATTGGTGAGAACCAAGTTGACGGGAATTACGGGCGATTTGCCAATTTTACCAAGATTTGGTAATAACTTAATAATTGATAGCGGTTATGACCAAGTTGAATGGTATGGTAGGGGAGAACATGAAAATTATCAAGACCGTAAGACATCGGCCTTAGTAGGTATTTATAATGCTAATGTAACTGATTTGTATGTTGAATATATACGCCCACAAGAGAATGGGAACAGAACAGATATTAGAACACTGTCGTTTAAAAATAATGAAGGAAAGGGAATAAAAATCACTGCTCCAGAATTGTTCGCTTTCAGTGCCCACCACCAGTTAAATTCAGATTTTGATGAAGGCATGCAAAAAAGACAACAGCATACTTTTGATATTCCTACAAGAGATTTAATAAATATCAATATAGATCATAGTCAAATGGGAGTTGGTGGCGATAATAGCTGGGGACTGCTTCCGATGGAGAAATATCAAATAAAGCCAGAAAACCTTTCTTTTGAATATGTAATTAGTCCAATTCGTTAAAATTCTAATTTTCATAAGTATTTAAAAACTGAGAAAGTATATTTAGGGAATGAATAAAAGTGTACAAGTTATAGGAATGGGTTTGTTGTTTTTAGGTGTATTAAACTGTAAGTCAGAACCCAAAAAAAGTAAAATTCAAAATAAAGTAGCTGATAACGTTAAGGAGAAAGCACAGGAAGTTGAGCATATAGTTTTAATTGAAAAACCAGAAAGTGTAACAACTCCTGAAGGAATGGTTTGGGTATCCGGTGCTTCTTTTAAGCAAGGAGCGGTTAGCAGTGATAAAACCGCCATGAATCATGAAAAACCAGCAATAGATGTTATAGTTGACGGATTTTTTATGGACGCCACAGAAGTAACCAATGCCCAATTTGCGGACTTTGTAAAAGCAACGGGTTATGTTACGGTTGCAGAAAAGGGAATTGATTGGGAAGAGCTAAAAAAGCAAGTTCCAGTTGGTACGGAAAAACCACACGATTCTATTTTGCAACCTGGTTCATTGACTTTTAAAAAGTCTAAATCTTCAGTTCCCAATTTATATGATTTTTCGCAATGGTGGAACTGGACTATCGGTGCCAATTGGAAACATCCAAACGGTCCGGAAAGTAGTATAAAAGGAAAAGATAATTACCCGGTGGTTCAAGTAGCATATGAAGATGCATTAGCTTACTGCGAATGGGCAAATAGACGCTTGCCGACCGAAGCAGAATGGGAGCTGGCATCTAGAGCAGGTTCTTATGGTACCATTTATAATTGGGGCGATGATGTTTCTGTTTTGGCGAAAAAAGCAAATACATGGGAAGGCGAATTCCCCGTAGAGAATACTAAGGCCGATGGTTTTGAATTACGAGCTCCTGTGAAATCTTATCCACCAAATTCTTATGGACTTTATGATATGGCCGGTAATGTTTGGGAATGGACGAGTGATTGGTATAACACTAATTATTATAAAGAAACAAAAACTAAAAATACGGTATTGGTAAATCCCATTGGAGCCGAAAGTCCGTTTACACCAAGTAACCAACTTGCAAGAGAACGAGTAATTAAAGGGGGGTCTTTTTTATGTAGCGAATCCTATTGTGCTAGTTATAGAGTTTCTGCAAGAATGGGTTCAAGTATGGATTCTTCACTGGAACATACTGGATTTAGAACAGTAGCTACAATTGATATGCTTAAAAAGGAATAACTTATTTAATCAAGGAAATTTAAAAGCTTATCTAACTCAAGATTTTTAGTTCGACTTATGGGGATTTTTTTACCTTTTATTTCCACAAATTCATGGTTATAGCGATCTATCATTTTTAGGTTAATAATATATGATTTGTGAACTCTAACAAATTTAGTATCCTTTAACTTTTTATGAAAACCGCTCATAGTAGAAAGAATTACATAATTCTTTTCTTTTGTCTCAATTTTTACATAATCTCCTAAAGCTTCTATCCAAAAGATTTCATTAACATTAAGTTCTACTTGTTTTAGGTTGTGTTTAACCACTAATTTGTTTTCAGCTATTTTTATTGTGTTAAGTACTGTTTTATCAATAGCTTTTTGCACAGCAATATCAAATCGGCGTTTGTTTATCGGTTTTAAAAGAAAATCGGTAACATTAAATTCAAAAGCCTCCAAGGCATAATGCTGACTTTTACTGATAATTATAACTTGGGGATGAATTTTTAATTGAGATAAAAATTCAAATCCGTTCATAATGGGCATTTCTATATCTAGAAATAACAAATCAATTTTTGACTCATTTATTACTTTTACCCCTTCAACACCACTATTAAAAGAGTGTACGAGGCTTAAATTTTCATTACTATTAATAATATGTTCTAATAGTTTTTGCTGCGTTTCTGAATCGTCTACAATGGCACATTTTAAAATTTTCATTCCATAGGGCATATAGGTTCAATAGTACTTACGATGTAAAAAGGAGGGAGGTTCATTTTTTCACAGAACTTTAAGAGTTTCTTAAAGCTCTAATAACATTGTAAAATTAAAGAATAGTTATATTCATAATTGATAACTGCATTAAAACTTTTGATAACTTAATTGTAAGTTTTTTAATCAAAAACCTACTTTTGTAATAATGAATAAGAACTGAACTACTTGATATTATGTCTGAGAAAATAGAACGTGTTAAAACATTAATTATAGGGTCTGGTCCTGCAGGTTATACAGCTGCTATTTATGCTGCTCGTGCCGATTTAAAACCTGTAATGTATACAGGAATGGAGCCAGGAGGTCAATTAACAACTACTACCGAAGTAGATAATTTCCCTGGGTATCCAGAAGGTATTGATGGGCCAACAATGATGGTTCAATTACAACAACAAGCTGAGCGTTTTGGAACCGAGGTTAGAATAGGTATGATTACTTCTGTAAAATTATCGAAAGAGATAGGAGGTATCCATAAGGTAGTAGCTGATGGTGAAAAGCAAATAGAGGCTGAGACTATTATTATATCCACCGGTGCAACTGCTAAGTATTTAAATATTCCTAGTGAGCAACGTTTACGTGGCGGAGGTGTATCTGCTTGTGCCGTTTGTGATGGTTTTTTCTATAGAGGCCAAGATGTAGCTATTGTTGGTGCTGGTGACACAGCGGCAGAAGAAGCTTCTTACCTTGCTAATATTTGCAATAAAGTTACTATGCTGGTACGTAAAGATGAAATGAGGGCGTCAAAAGCAATGCAGCACAGGGTTAATAGTTTAAAGAATATTGAAGTACGTTATAATACTGAAGTAGACGAGGTTTTAGGTGAACAGGTTGTTGAAGGTTTACGTATGGTAAATAACCAAACTGGTGAGAAAGAAGAAATTGCTATCACAGGTATATTTATAGCAATAGGGCACAAACCAAATACCGATATATTTAAAGGCCAATTAGATATGGATGAAACTGGTTACCTGATCACAAAAGGTAAATCTACCAAAACTAATTTGCCAGGTGTTTTTGCAAGTGGAGATGCTCAAGATAAAGAGTACAGACAGGCAATTACAGCTGCAGGTACAGGTTGTATGGCAGCATTAGATGCAGAACGATATTTAGCTGCTGTAGAATCTAAAGAAGAAGCAATAGCAGAATAAAATTGAGCTATAATAGTATAAAAGCGCCGCTTCCTA
>TARA_R110002051_G_scaffold74778_1_pt1 | contig 17959 bp, 16 predicted proteins | sample TARA_R110002051 | Tara Oceans TARA_R110002051 (sample SAMEA4397023) | marine metagenome | biome: Polar Biome; feature: [MES] marine water layer (ENVO:01000295) within the mesopelagic zone...; material: water (ENVO:00002006), including particulate matter (ENVO:01000060) such as......
CGCGCAAGCCGCCTGGACGGTCAGCGGCAGCGCCTGTCCGCCGTAACATTCGGGAAGATCCATCCCCAGCCAGCCGGATGCGCCGTAGCGCTGGAAGGCCTCCGCAAAACCCGACGGCGTTCGCACCCGCCCCTCGACGAGTTGCGCCCCTATCCGGTCTCCGGGAGTGTTGAGCGGCGCCAGAACCCCTTCGGCAAACTGCGCCGCTTCCTCGATGATCGCCGAAACCGTCGCGTCGTCGCAGTCCGGGCTCAGCTCCTTCACCCGATGCCAGCCTGGGGTCAGCGCCAGAAGAGCCAGTGTCCGCCGCGCCTGGTCGGAATATCCGTTCGCCGTCACCGGGGCTGCATCCGGATTCCGCCGTCGAGGCGGATGACCTCGCCGTTGATATACTGGTTCTCGATCACGAAGCGGACCGCATCGGCAAACTCGGCCGGATCGCCGAGCCGCGCGGGATAGGGGATGGCCGCTCCGAGACTGTCCTGCGCCTCCTGCGGCAGGCCGGCCAGCAGCGGCGTCAGGAAGATCCCGGGCGCCACCGTGTTGACCCGGATCCCGAACCGCGCGAACTCGCGCGCGGCCGGCAGCGCCATGGAGACGATCCCGCCCTTCGACGCGGCATAGGCCGCCTGCCCTACCTGGCCCTCGAAGGCGGCAACGGAAGCCGTGTTGACGATCACGCCCCGCGCCTTGTCGTCCAGCTCCAGGTTTGCGGCCATGCATTCGGCCCCCAGACGCATCATGTTGAAGGTGCCAATGAGGTTGACGCGGATGACACGCTCGAAATCGGCAAGCGGCATCGGCCCCTCCTTGCCGAGGATGCGTCCGGCCGTGCCGATGCCGGCGCAATTGACGAGAATGCGTAAGCCGTCGCCGGCCTTGGCTGCAAGTCCGAAGACCTTCGCGGCATCCCCCTCGTCCGTGACGTCTCCCGTGACGGCCACGCCGCCGATGTCCTGCGCGACGCGACCCGCAGCCTCGCCATTGCGATCGAACACATGCACCACCGCCCCCAGCGTTGCGAGAAGCCGCGCCGTCGCCTCTCCGAGGCCTGAGCCCCCTCCGGTGACGATCGCGCTGGATCCTTCGATCTTCATGCCGCAAGCTCCTTGCCCACCTGAATGACACCCGGCGCATCGCCGTAGAGCGCCTCGACCAGCTCACCGCGATGCGCCAGCACCGCCCGCTGGTTGATCGAGCCCTTGTCCGTCACCTCGCCCTTCTCGAACCGCAGCGGCTCCGTCATCAGCAGGATGCGCATCACGCGCGTTGCAGACCCACCGGACTGTCGCTGGTGTTCCAGGAGCCGGGCCGCGATCGCCGCCCGCACCTTGGGATGGGCAATCACCGCCTCGTCGCTGAGGTCTGGCTCGCCGGCGACGAGCTCCCGAAGCGCCGGCATGAAGGGAACGGCAAGCGCCCCGAGTTCCGCCCGGCTCTCGCCGGTGATCACCGCATCGCGGATCAGGCCGCCGAACTGATTGACGAGCTGCGCCCGCAGAACCCCGACCGCCACCCAGGTGCCCGTCTGGAGCTTGAAGTTCTCGGCCGTTCGCCCATCGAAATAGAAGCCTCGCCGCGGGTCGTCGGCCTCGACGAATTTCACCGCGTCGCCGATGCGGTAGAAGCCCTCATCGTCGAAGGCCTCCGCCGTCAGTTTATCGTTTCGCCAGTAGCCCGGCGTGACGTTCGGGCCTCTCAGGCGCAGCTCGTAGCGCTCGTCCGCAGGCACCAGCTTCATCGTCACCCCTTGCGCCGGAATGCCGATATTTCCGGGCTTGTCCTGGGGATCCGTGCAGAAGAGCGCGAAGGGTGCGGTCTCGGTGGAGCCGATGCCGGTACAGAGCGGGATCCTCCGGCCTGTTGCCATCTCCGACAGCTCGAGCAGCGCGTCCCAGGTATGCTGAGCCATCCCGGCACCCGCATACATCAGCAGCTTCAGATCCTTGAAGAAGTTCTCCCGCAGCGCCCGATCCTCGCGCATTGCTTGGATCAGCATCTCGAAGCCGGCGGGAACGTTGAAGTACCACGTCGGCGAGACCTCCTGGAGATTGGCGATCGTTTGCCCGATCAATCCCGGGGCCGGCTTGCCGCGGTCGATGTAATAGGTGCCGCCGTTGTAGATCGCGATGTTGAAGCACTTGTTGCCGGCGGCCGTATGGTTCCAAGGCGCCCAGTCTACGAGGATCGGCGGCTCGTCGCGGAAATAGCCGTAGCAATCGGCAATCATCTCCTGGTTCGAGCACAGCATCCGCTGCGTCTGGATAACAGCCTTCGGCGAACCGGTGGTCCCGGAGGTGAACAGGAACTTCGCTACGGTGTCAGGGCCGACCCTGTCGAAGGCTTCGTCGACAACCGCTGTCGGCTCCGTCTTCAGGATATCCTGGAAAAGGAATGAAGCCGGTCGCGTCGGCGGCAGGTTGCGAACGGCAGCAAACGGAATGTCGGCCCCGAAGGCCGCAGTGGCGCCCTCGAGGAAAGGTCCCGCGTCTTCAGCGAAGACCATGCCGGGCGTGATCTGCCGGGCGATGTCGCGCAGCTTGCCGAGCCCGGAGGGATTGGTCGTATAGGCGGGTGCGATGGCAGCGGACGGGATACCCACGTGCTGCGCCCCGAGCGCCATCAGCGCATGTGGAATAGAGTTTTCCGACAGGATGACGAGAGGATTTTCCGCCGACAGGCCCCGATCGAGAAGGAACTGGCCGATGCGCCGGATCCGTTCGAGGGCCTGGCTGTAGGTGACCGTGGCCCAGGCACCCGTTCCCTCGCGGTCGGCCATCCACACACGGTCCGGCGCGATTGTCGCCCAATGCACCAGGCGCGCGTTCAGCTTGTCGGGATAGTCGCCCAGCGGATCCTCCCGCCAGACAAGCACCTCCCCGTTCGGCCGTTTTTCCCAGTTCACCACTGGCGTCCACAGCTTTGCATCCTGCACGGCGTTGTCGGCCATGACATCCCCTCCCAGAGATTGATACTCCCGGATTTTTGTTTACAAGGAAACAATCTCTCTGTAAACAATCATGCAGGACAGACGGCTCCGGGAGGTCCGTCGATGAAGGAGTGGATGCACAATGGCCGACGCAACGGCGAGCAACTTCGTCACCTATGAGCTTCGCGACGAGATCGCTCACATCGGGCTCAACCGGCCCGAAAAGCGCAATGCCATCAGTGACCGTTTCGTCGAGACCATTGCAGAGACGGTGGCCCGCGCCGAGGACGAGGCAAAAGCCGTCGTTCTCTACGGCCATGGCGATCATTTCTGCGCCGGGCTGGACCTCGCCGAACACATCAAGAAGACACCCATGGAGGGCGTCCGCGGCTCCCGGCGATGGCACGCGGTCTTCGCCGGCATAGAACATGGCACCATTCCCTGGATTTCCGCGCTGCACGGCGCCGTCGTCGGCGGGGGCCTGGAGCTTGCCGCCTCGACCCATATTCGCGTTGCCGATCGTTCCGCCTTCTTCGCGCTTCCGGAAGGCCAGCGCGGCATTTTCGTCGGCGGTGGCGGCTCCGTTCGGGTCGCGCGCCTGGCAGGGGTGGCCCGCATGACCGACATGATGCTGACCGGCCGCGTGGCGGCCGCCGAAGAGGCCGAGCGCTGGAACATCGTCCAATACGTCGTGGACAAGGGCGAGGCGCGCCGGAAGGCGCATGAACTCGCCTGTGCCGCCGCCAGCAACGCGGAAATCTCCAACTACGCCGTGATCAACGCCCTGCCCCGTATCCAGGACATGGCGAAGGAAGACGGCCTGTTCGTGGAGTCCTTCATCGCCTCCTTCACCGCCACCACCCCGGAAGCCGAAGAAAGGCTTCGCGCCTTTCTCGACAAGCGGGCGGCGCGGGTGAAGGCGCCGGGTGCCAGCTGAGGGAGATGCCGGCATGGATGTGTCCGCACGACGTCCCTACAAGGTCCAGGTGGGTGAGCTTGCAGGTTCGCTCGGTTTCCTGCTGCGGCTTGCACAGCTGCATGCCTTCGAAGATTTCTTTTCCGATCACGGTCCACGCGGCCTGAAGCCGGGAGAGTTCTCCGTCCTGTGGGTGATCGCGTGCAACCCCGGCATTCGACAGAGCGCACTGGGACAACGCCTGATGATCAAGCGTGCGCATATGACGAAACTTATCCGGGCCCTGGAGGACGCAAATCTCGTGTCCCGGGAAATCCCGGACGCCGATCGCCGCGCGGTCGAACTGACGCTGACGCCACACGGGCGGCAGGCCGTGGACACGGCGAGTGACGCCTTCTTCGGCTACGAAGAGACGACCGGCGCGCCACTCAGCCTGAAAGAAAGGGCGCAGCTGATCGCGCTCCTGCAGAAATATGTCGGTCTTGCGGAGGAGACGGGCCGGTGAACATCGACGAACTGATCGCCATAGACATCCACACTCATGCGGAGGAACCCTGCTGCGGTCACCGCGACGACGGCTATGACGAGTTCCAGGCCGGCATGGCGAAATACTTCAAGAACCCGGCCGGCGCCAAGGGCATGCTGCCCACCGTCGAGGAAACGGCCGCCTACTATCGGGAACGCAAGATCGGCTGCGTCATCTTCCCGGTCGATGCCGAGCGGGAAACCGGCTTCCGACGCTACGAGAACGAGGAGGTGGCGCAGATCGCCGCCGCCAACAGCGACATCATGATCCCGTTCGCCTCCATCGATCCGGCCAAAGGCAGAAGCGGTGCGCGCGAAGCGCGACGTCTGGTGCGCGAATTCGGCGTCAAGGGGTTCAAGTTCCACCCCACCATGCAGGGCTTCTATCCCAACGACCGCAGCGCCTACCCCCTGTATGAGGCAATCGCCGAAGAGGGCGCGATCACGCTTTTCCATACCGGCCAGACCGGCGTAGGCGCCGGCATGCGCGGCGGCATGGGCATGCGGCTGAAATACTCCAATCCGATCCATTTGGACGACGTGGCAGCCGATTTCCCGGACATGGCCATCATCCTGGCGCATCCCTCCTTCCCCTGGCAGGAGGAGGCGCTCTCTGTCGCGACCCACAAGCCGAATGTCTACATCGACATGTCCGGCTGGTCGCCGAAGTACTTTCCACCGATCCTGGTCCGCTATGCCAACACGATGCTGAAGCACAAGATGCTGTTCGGCTCCGACTGGCCAGCGATCACCCCGGACCGGTGGTTGGCGGATTTCGAGAAGATCGAGATCCGTGACGAGGTCCGTCCGTTGATCCTCAAGGAGAACGCCCGGAGACTGCTGAATCTCTGAACTGCTATCCGCAACATGTTCTGAACTGGGAGGAAATGAACATGAAATATGTGTTGTCCATGATGGTCGGACTTGCGGCGCTTGCCGCAACCACCGCCGACGCCCGCGAACTGCGCATCGCACCCGGCGCCCCGCCGGCGCATCCCTCGCACAGCCACCTGTATTCGAAGCTGGCCGAAATCCTGCCTGAGGTTTCGGATGGCAAATTGACGGCTCAGATCCTCGGCCCCGAGGTCGTCGGTCTGGGTCAGATGAAGGACGGCCTGCAAAGCCAGCTCGTGGAGGTCGGCAACCTGCTGCCGCTCTACTTCCCGGCTGATCTGCCGAACATGTCGCTGGCGGGCGAGCTTGCCCTCTCCGGCCGCGAACCGCATGCCATGGCCGCGGCCATGACGGAATACATGGTGACCTGCGACACCTGCCAGCAGGAGATGAAGAAGTTCGGCGTCACTTACCTCGGCTCCGGATCGTCCGACGTCTACGCGCTGCTGACGAAGAAACCGGTGCGCACGGCCGAAGACGTCAAGGGGCTGCGCCTGCGCAGCGGCGGCGCGCCCTTCTCGCGCTGGGCGGAGCATTTCGGCGCCGTACCGGCCAACATCGGCGTTGGCGATACCTTCGAATCGATGTCGCAGGGCGTCATCGATGGCTCGATGGCCTCGATCGGCGATCTCCTGTCGTTCCGGCTGGTCGAGCTCGTCACCAACATCACCTTCGTGCCGCTGGGCACCTACCACGCGACCTCCGACTTTACGGTGGCAAACGTCGCCTGGGAATCGCTGAGTGCGGAAGAGCGCAAGCAGCTGGCGACCGCCGCCAACCGGGCCAATGTCATCTTTACGCAAAGATGGGGTTACGACATGGCCGCCGAGGCGAAGGCTGCCGCGGAAAAGGCGGGCATAGAATTCATCGAACCCGATGCTGCCTTCGTCCAGGCAGCCGAGGAGTTTGCTGAAGCCGACAAGGAGACGGCCGCCAAGGTCTCGCAGGAACGGTTCGGCTTCGAGGATGCTGCCGAACGCGTGGCGCGTTTCGCCGGCCTCGTCGACAAGTGGAACGGTATCGTCAAGGAGGCCGGTGGCAATCCTGATGCCATCGCCAAGCGCCTCGACGAGGAAGTCTGGAGCAAGGTCGATTTCGCGACCTACGGCATGTGAGGCAAGGGGCCTGCGGGCATCGTCCGCAGGCCCTGCCTGGCTTGAACACTGCGCAACGGGTTCGTCCATGTCTTATATTTCCGGTCTAGCCGATAAGCTCTCGCGGATGCTGGCCTTCGTCGCGGCCATCGGCGTGCTTGCCATGATGATCCACGTCTGCGCCGACATCCTCTCGCGCGTGCTGACGGGTGCCTCGCTGCCCGCCACAGTCGAGATGGTGTCCTACTACTACATGCTCCTGGTCGCCTTCCTGCCGCTGGCCTGGGTGGAACGCAGGGGCGGCATGATTTCCGTCGAACTGCTCGACTTCATGCTGTCGCCACGCATGCGCCGTGTCTCCGATCTGCTGATCGCCGCCCTCGGCGTCGTGATCTATGCGGTGATGGCCTATGCCAGCTGGCTGACGGCCGTGAGGAACTACGAGACCGGCACCTTCGTCGTTGCACTACAGACCAAGATCATCACCTGGCCCGGCTACTTCCTGCCGCCGGCCGGCTTCGCACTGGCTGCAATCATCGTCACCGTGCGCCTTCTTCAGATCATCACCGGCAACGAAGAGCCGGCGCGGGAGCATCAGGCATGAGCGTAGACGTCGGTCTCTATGGTGTCGGCATCCTGCTGCTGCTGCTCCTGCTGCGCGTGCCTGTGGCGCTCGCCATGATCACCGTCTCCTTCGGCGGGATCGCCATGCTTCTCGGCTTCCAGCCAGCCCTCGGCATCGTCACCTCGACCCCTTACAGCTTTGTCGCCAGCTGGACGATGAGCGCGGTGCCTATGTTCCTGCTGATGGGCTTCATCGCCTTCCATGCGGGCCTGACCACCAGTCTGTTCGATGCAGCCAAGGCGATCCTCTGGCGGGTGCCGGGAGGCCTCGCCATCTCCTCGATCTTTGCCTGCACGGGCTTTGCCAGCGTCTCCGGATCCTCGATTGCCTGCGCTGCGGCCATGGGACGGATCGCGATCCCCGAGATGGTCGCTGCCGGCTACCGCCCGAGCTTCGCGGCCGGCGCCATCGCCGCAGGAGGCACGATCGGCGCACTGATCCCGCCGTCGATCCTGATGATCGTCTACGGCGTCTTCGCGGAAACCTCGATCACCCAGGTCTTCGTCGGCGGCATCGGCGTCGGCATCCTTACCGCTTTTTCCTACTGCCTCATTGTTTTCGGCTACTGCTGGCTGCGGCCGGACATCGTGCCACGCCACCTGGCGGCCGGCTTTGCCGATGCCGGAGGGCTGCCGGCGATCCTCCGGATCTGGCCGATCGCCATCCTCGTCCTGCTCGTCTTCGGCGGCTTGTTCTCCGGATATTTCACGGCGACCGAAGCCGGCGCGGTGGGCGCAGGCGGCGCCATTCTCCTCTCGGCCGTCACCGGCAAGCTGACGCTGCAGGTGATGCGCGTCTCGCTTCTGGAGACCCTGGTCACCTGTGCATCGCTGTTCATCATCGGCATCGGCGCCTCGATGTTCACCCGCTTTCTGGGCATCACCGGCCTCTCCTCCTTCATCGGCTCCTTTGTCGCCGGCGCGGACCTCGGCTACGTCGAACTGATGACGATCATCGTGGCGATCTACCTGGTCCTGGGGATGTTCATGGAGCCGTTCGGCGCCCTGCTGGTGACCCTTCCCGTGCTGCTTCCGGTCCTCAAGGCGGAGGGCATCAGCCTGGTGTGGTTCGGGGTCTTCGTGGTCAAGATGCTTGAAATCGGGATGATTACGCCGCCGGTGGGGCTGAATGTCTTCGTCATCAAGAACGTGGCGTCGCGCTATGTCAGCGTCGTCCAGGTCTTCAAGGGCGTGGTCCCCTTCATCCTCGCCGACCTCGTGGTGATCATCCTCACCATCGCCTTCCCCGCCATCGTCCTCAGCCTGCCGCAGCTCGTGTTCTGAGCGACGCAGACGGTTGCGGGTCCGGGTTATTCGACGTCTGCACCGGACAAATGGTTGCTGGCCGAGCTCTTGACCCGCCCGATATCCGACCAGAGCGCATCCACCGTCTCCGCGTCGAGATCCGCAAAAAGCTCGCGCAGCCAGCCCTCGTGCGCCGCTGCCATCGCCGTGAAAAGCTCGGTTCCGGTCGGCGTCAGCTGCGCAACAGTGACCCGCCGGTCCTTGTCCGGCGTCACCCGCCTGACGAGCCCGTCCGTCTCCAGCCGCTCCACGAGGCCGGTGACATTGCCGTTGGTGACCATGGTCCGCTTGGAAAGCTCGCCAAGCCGCAAACCGTCCGTCTCCCGATAGAGCTGCGCCATCAGGTCGAACTGCGGCAGCGTCGCACCGAACTCGGCGCGAAGACGACGACGGATTTCCGTGGTGATGAGTTTGGTCGTGGACAGCATGCGCAGCCACAGCCGGGTCTCCGGCTTGTTGCGACCGCTTGGACCATGCACGATCATTTCCAGATCGCCGCTGGCCGACTGGCTCTCGGTGATATCCATCCGCACCTTCATCCTCCACCTCAGAAACAACTACGAAGCACAATTTGAAATGTCAAAGGATCGCTGCCTTGGGACTGCCTCGATCCGAAAAAGCGCTTGACGCTCTTGAAGGCGTTTATATAGTTTAAACTTAAAATAATAAGATGGGAACTGAGGAGGAGTGCTTCATGCGCATCGTCTGCATCGGCGGCGGACCGGCCGGGCTCTATTTCGCGCTTCTGATGAAGAAGCAGCATCCGGAGCATCAGATCTCCGTCGTGGAGCGAAACCGGGCCTATGACACCTTCGGCTGGGGCGTCGTGTTTTCCGACGCGACCATGCAGGCCATGCGCGCCTGGGATCCCGAGAGCGCTGCCGAGATCGAGGATGCGTTCAACCACTGGGACGACATCGAGGTCTGGTTCAAGGGTACGCGCCAGCGCACCTCCGGCCACGGCTTCGTCGGCATCGGGCGCAAGAAACTCCTCAACATCCTGCAGCGCCGCTGCGAAACGCTGGGTGTCGAGCTCGTCTTCGAAACCGATGTCGCCAGCGACCTCGACTACCCGGACGCCGATCTCGTCATCGCGTCGGACGGCTTCAACTCGAAGATCCGCAACCGCTATGTGGAGGTCTTCCAGCCCGACCTCGTGACGCGGCCGAACCGCTACATCTGGCTCGGCACCAACAAGCTCTACGACGCTTTCACCTTCGATTTCCGCAAGACCGATCACGGCTGGTTCCAGGCGCACATCTACAAGTTCGACGAGAACACCTCGACCTTCATCGTCGAGACGACGGAGGAAGCCTACGAGAAGCATCAGCTCGGCGAGATGGACCAGCAGGGCTCCATCGATTTCTGCCAGACCCTCTTCTCCGAGGTGCTCGATGGTGCGGAGCTGATGACCAATGCGCGGCATCTGCGCGGCTCGGCCTGGCTCAACTTCAATCGCCTGATCTGCGGCAAGTGGAGCCGTTTCAACGGGAAGTCGCATGTTGTGTTGATGGGCGATGCCGCCCACACCGCCCATTTCGCCATCGGCTCCGGCACCAAGCTGGCGATCGATGATGCCATCGAACTCGCCAATCAGTTCAACAAGCACGGCCACACCCGCGACCAGATCCCGGCGGTCCTCGAGACCTACGAAGAGATCCGCCGCGTAGACGTTGCCCGCATTCAGAATGCCGCCCGCAACGCCATGGAATGGTTCGAGGTCGTGGGTCAGCGCTATGCCGACACGCTCCCGCCCGAGCAGTTCATGTACTCCATGCTCACCCGCTCGCAGCGCATCAGCCACGAGAACCTGCGCCTGCGCGACAAGGCATGGCTCGAAGGCTACGAACGCTGGTTCGCCGCCGAAGCCGGCGTAGAGCCGAATGCCCAGGGCAAGGTGCCGCCGCCGATGTTCACGCCCTACAGGCTGCGCGGCGTGACGCTGAAGAACCGCATCGTCATGTCGCCCATGGCCATGTATTCCGCAACCGACGGCCTGATCGACGATTTCCATCTCGTGCATCTCGGCGCCCGCGCGCTCGGCGGCGCCGGCCTGATCTTCGGCGAGATGACCTGCGTCTCGCCGGACGCGCGCATCACCCCCGGCTGCCTCGGCCTCTGGAACGACGAGCAGGCGGCAGGCTGGAAGCGCTTCGTCGACTTCGCGCATTCCAACAGCACCGCCAAGGTCGGCATCCAGCTCGGACATGCCGGCCGCAAGGGGGCCACGAAACTGGCATGGGATGGCATGGACCAGCCGCTTGAAGAGGGCGGCTGGCCGCTGATCTCAGCGTCTGCCCTCCCCTATCTGAAGACCAGCCAGGTCCCCAAGCCCATGGACCGCGCCGACATGGATCGAGTGAAGGCCGATTTCGTGCGTGCAACCGAGCTCGCCGCCAGTGCCGGTACCGACTGGCTGGAGCTGCACTGCGCCCACGGTTATCTGCTGTCGAGTTTCCTGTCGCCGCTGACCAACCAGCGGACCGACGAATACGGCGGCAGCCACGAAAACCGCGCCCGCTATCCGCTCGAGGTGTTCAGCGCCATCCGCGCCGTCTGGCCGGAGAACAAGCCCATCTCGGTTCGCCTCTCCTGCCACGACTGGTTCGAGGGCGGCAACACGCCCGAGGATGCGACGATCTTCGCACGGATGTTCAAGGAAGCGGGCGCCGACATGATCGACTGCTCGTCGGGCCAGGTCTGGAAGGAAGAAAAGCCCGTCTACGGCCGCCTCTTCCAGACTCCCTTCTCCGACAAGATCCGCAACGAGGTCGGCATTCCCACCATGGCCGTTGGCGCCATCTCCGAGGCCGATCACGCCAATTCGGTGATCGCGGCGGGCCGCGCCGATCTCTGCGCCGTCGCCCGTCCGCATCTCGCCGATCCGGCCTGGGTGCTGCACGAGGCCGCCCGCATTGGCCTCACCGACATTGCCTGGCCGAAGCAGTATTATTCCGGCAAGCAGCAGTACGAGACCAACCTGGCACGTGCGGTCGCAGCAAAGTGAGGATCGGCTGATGGACGGCAACAGGAAGCTGGAAGGACGCCACGCACTGGTGACCGGTGCCGGCAGCGGCATCGGCTCGGCCATCGCGGTGGCGCTCGCTGGGGCAGGCGCCCGCGTCACGCTGGCCGGTCGCCGCGCGACGCCGCTTGAAGCGCTGGCGGCGCAGATCGGCCCTTCCGCGCGGGTGGCTGCCGGCTTCGACGTGACCGACGCGGCCGCCATCAATGACGGCATGGCCAATGCCCGCACCGCCTTCGGCCCGATCGACATCCTCGTCAACAATGCCGGCGAAGCGCCGACGGCACCCTTCGAGAAAACCTCGCTGGAGGTCTGGAACCACGTCCTTGCCGTGGATCTGACCGGCGTCTTTCTGGTCACGCAGGCAGCCCTTGCCGATCTGAAAGCGCGAGGCCCCGGTGGCCGCATCATCAATATCGCCTCCACCGCCGGCCTCACCGGCTATGCCTATGTCTCCGCCTACACCGCCGCCAAGCACGGCGTCATTGGCCTGACGCGGTCGCTGGCGCTGGAACTGGTCAAGACCGGCATTACCGTCAACGCCGTCTGCCCCGGGTTCACCGATACGCCGATGATTGCGCAGGCGATCAAGACAATCATGACGAAGACCGGACGCAGCCACGAGGAGGCGGCCTCCGCCTTCACCAAGAACAATCCGCAGGGGCGGCTGATCACGCCGGAGGAAGTGGCGGACGCCGTCCTCTGGCTGGCATCGCCGGGCGCGGGCGCGATCAACGGCCAGGCGATCGCCATCGCCGGCGGGGAGGTACTGGCAGGATGAGCACGGTTTCGATGGCAGGTCATCTGCGACCCTTCAAGGACTATCAGGCACGACACTTTCTCTGGGAGGTAAGCGAGGACGGCCGCGTCGCGACGATCCGGCTGAACCGACCGGAGCGCAAGAACCCGCTCACCTTCGAAAGTTATGCCGAACTGCGCGACCTCTTCCGCGAACTCGCCTATGCGTCCGACATCCGCGCCGTGGTGCTGACCGGAGCCGGCGGCAATTTCTCCTCCGGCGGTGATGTCTTCGAGATCATCGAGCCCTTGACGCAGATGGCGATGCCGGACCTCCTCGCCTTCACACGGATGACCGGCGACCTCGTCAAGGCGATGAAGAAATGCCCGCAGCCGATCATCACGGCCATCGACGGCATTTGCGCCGGCGCCGGCGCCATCCTCGCCATGGCCTCCGACATGCGGCTTGCAACGCCCGAGGCAAAGACCGCCTTCCTCTTCACCCGCGTCGGACTGGCCGGAGCCGACATGGGCGCCTGCGGGATCCTGCCCCGCATCATCGGACAGGGCCGTGCCGCAGAACTTCTGTTCACCGGCCGCTCGATGAGCGCTGAGGAAGGCCATGCCTGGGGCTTCTACAATGCGCTGCATACCGCCGAGACCGTCGAGGCGGAAGCCGGCAAGCTTGCCCATTCGCTCGCCGACGGACCATGGTTCGCGCACACGATGACGAAGACCATGCTGAACCAGGAATGGGCCATGGGCCTCGACGAGATGATCGAATCCGAGGCCCAGGCCCAGGCCGTCTGCATGGCGACGAAGGATTTCCGCCGCGCCTTCGAGGCCTTTGCCGAGAAGCGCAAGCCCGTCTTCGAGGGGAACTGACATGGCGGCGCAGACCCCGCTTGCCGGACCGACACGCGAGCATCTCGACTGGCCGTTCTTCCATGCAAGCCACCGCGCGCTCGCGGAGAAACTCGACGCCCATGCCGCATCGGGCGCCCTCTCCGGCATCGACCATGAGGACACCGATCGCGCCTGCCGCGCCCTCGTCCGGTCGCTGGGTGACGCCGGACTGCTGGATGCCGCGACGGGTGCAGGCGGCACCGTGCCCATCGATTCCCGCGCCGTCTGCCTGACCCGCGAGACGCTCGCCTGGCATGACGGGCTTGCCGATTTCGCCTTTGCCATGCAGGGGCTGGGGACCGGCGCCATCGGCCTGTCCGGATCCGAGACGCTGCGCCGCGCCGTACTGCCGAAGGCCCGTTCCGGCGAGTGGATCGCCGCTTTCGCCCTATCGGAGCAGGAAGCGGGCTCCGATGTCGCGGCCATGGCCTGCGCTGCCCGCCGGGACGGCGACCATTACGTGCTCGACGGCGAGAAGACATGGATTTCGAACGGCGGCATCGCCGATGTCTACACCGTCTTTGCCCGCACCGGCGAAGCGCCCGGGACACGCGGCATCTCCGCCTTCGTCGTCTATGCCGACGATCCGGGCTTCTCCATCGCCGAGCGCATCGACGTGATCGCGCCGCATCCGCTGGCGACCATCCGATTTGAGGCTTGCCACATCCCTGCCGACCGGCTTCTCGGTGCTCCCGGCGAGGGCTTCAAGATCGCCATGCGCACGCTGGACATCTTCCGCGCCTCAGTGGCGGCCGCAGCACTCGGCTTTGCCCGCCGCGCCATGGACCAAGCCCTGTCGCATGCCAGGAGCCGGCCGATGTTCGGCGCGACGCTCTCCGACCTGCAGCTCACGCAGGCCGCCTTCGGCGACATGGCGGCCGGCATCGATGCGGCGGCTCTCCTCACCTACCGCGCCGCCTGGCGGCGCGACGTCCAGGGTCTGCCGACCACCAAGGAGGCGGCCATGGCCAAGATGACGGCGACCGAAACGGCTCAGGCGGTCATCGACCGCGCCGTCCAGATGTTCGGCGGCCGGGGCGTGCGGCGCGGGGAGATCGTCGAAAGCCTCTACCGCGAGATCCGGGCGCTGCGGATCTACGAGGGCGCCACCGAAGTCCAGAAACTCATCATCGCGCGCGAGCTCCTGAAGGCCGCGCCTCCGGAGAAGACGCATGCATGACATCCTTCAGCCCGAAGGCTGGGCAAAGCCGATCGGCTATTCCAACGGCGTGGCGGCCCGGGGCCGGCAGATCTATGTTGGCGGCCAGATCGGCTGGAACGGCCAGTGCCAGTTCGAGAGCGACGATTTCGTCGAACAGGTGCGCCAGACGCTGGAGAATGTCGTGGTAATACTTGCCGCCGGCGGCGCCGGACCGGAGCACGTCACCACCATGACCTGGTATTTCACCGACAAGGCCGAATATCTCGCCAACCTCAAGGGCATCGGTCGCGTCTACCGCGAGGTCATGGGCCGCAACTTCCCGGCCATGGCAGCCATGCAGGTGGCAGCACTCGTCGAGGACCGGGCAAAGATCGAGATCCAGGCCATCGCCGTCGTGCCGGAGTAGACACATGACGGCAAGCGTGATCTCCTTCTCCGACAGCGTCCGTGGCGAGATCCGGCAGGACGTGCTACTGGTGACGATCGACAATCCGCCGGTCAACGCGCTGTCCCGGGATGTCCGCGCCGGCCTGATGGCCGCGCTCGACCATGCAGCTGCATCCGAAAGCCTGTGCGGCATCGTCCTCACCGGAGCCGGAAAGACATTCATCGGCGGCGCCGACATCCGGGAATTCGGCCAGCCGCCAGCCGCCCCTCTCCTGCCCGCCGTCATCGAAAGGATCGAATCCTTCGAGAAACCGGTGGTCGCCGCCATCCAGGGCGCAGCCCTCGGGGGCGGTCTGGAAGTGGCGCTCGCCTGTCATCACCGCATCGCCTCGTCGGTCGCTCAAATGGGCCTGCCCGAAGTGAAACTCGGCCTCGTCCCCGGCGCCGGCGGCACCCAGCGCCTGCCGCGCCTCATCGGCATCCCCGCAGCGATCGGCATGATCGGCAGCGGCCGCAGCGTCACGGCGGCGGAGGCACTGTCGCTCGGTATCATCGATGCGGTGGCGGACGGACACCCGCTGGAGGCGGCTCTCACCGCCACGCAGGACATCGCCGGTCGTCCCCTGCGCCGCACCGGCACGCTGGCCGTCCCAGTTGCCGATCCTGCCGCGATCGAAAAGGCACGTTCGAAAGTCCTCGCCAAGGCACGCGGCCAGCAGGCTCCGGCCGAAGCCGTCAGGCTCGTCGAAATGGCAGGACGACCGCTTGCAGCAGGCCTGGCCGACGAACGGGCAACCTTCCTGCGCCTGCGCGACAGCGCCGAGGCAGCAGCCCTGCGGCACGTCTTCTTCGCGGAACGTCAGGCATCGAAGGTCGACGGGCTGGAGGGCATCGAGCCGCGTCCGGTCGCCACGATCGGCATCGCCGGCCTCGGCCTGATGGGCAGCGGCATTGCCGTCGCAGCGCTTGCCGCCGGCTACAGCGTCATAGGCCTCGACCGGGACGAGACGGCGGCGGTTCAGGGCCGCGACCGCATCCTCGCCCTTCTCGACCGCGCCGTTGCGACCGGGCGGACGGACCAGGATGCCCGGGACCGGCAGGCGGAGCGGCTTACCGTGACGGCCCGCGACGAAGACCTCGCCCCTTGCGATCTCGTGATCGAGGCCGTGTTTGATGATTTCGAAGTGAAGGTCGATCTCTTCCGCCGGCTCGACCGCGTGCTGCGCGCCGACGCCGTGCTGGCCACCAATACCAGCTACCTGAACCCGGACGAGATCGCCGCGCGGACGCAATATCCGGAGCGCGTGCTGGGCCTGCATTTCTTCTCGCCGGCGCATTTCATGCGGCTGCTGGAAGTCGTCCGTTGCGCAAGGACGGCGCCGGATGTGCTGGCGACAGGGCTTGCAGTGGCAAAGAGGCTGCGCAAGCTCGCCATCGTCACCGGCGTCACGGAAGGCTTCATCGGCAACCGCATCTTCTCCGCCTATCGCCGCGAGGCCGAATATCTTCTTGAGGACGGCGCGCTGCCGCAGGAGATCGATGCGGCTTTGGAGGACTACGGCTTTCCCATGGGCCTGTTTGCCGTCTACGACATGGCCGGGCTGGAGATCGCCTGGGCCCGCCGCAAGCGGCAGGAAGCGACGCGCGATCCCTCGGAACGCTATGTCGAGATCGCCGACCGGCTCTGCGAGGCAGGCCGTCTCGGCCAGAAGGCCGGCCGCGGGTGGTATGACTATCCGGACGGCAAGCGCGAGGCGGATCCGCAGGTTACCGCGATCATCGAGTCATGCCGGGCAGCCAAGGGCCTGACGCCGCGCCACTTCTCTGCCGCCGACATCATCCAGCGCCTGCTGGCCGCCATGGCCAACGAAGGCCGCACGCTGCTCGATGAAGGCATCGCCGCCCGCGAGAGCGACATCGATCTGGTGATGACCAACGGCTACGGCTTTCCGGCCCATAAGGGCGGGCCGATGTTTGCGGCGGCTCAGACGCCGAGATAGCGATCCTGCACGTCGGCGGTCAGTTCCGCCGAGGTACCCTGCCACACGCTCTTGCCGTTTTCGAGGATGACGCAGCGGTCGGCGACCGGCAGCAGCTCCGACAGCGTCTTGTCGACCACCAGGATCGAAAGCCCCTCCGCCTTCAGCTTGCGGATCGCCGCCCAGATGTCCTGGCGGATGACCGGCGCCAGCCCTTCCGTCGCCTCGTCGAGGATGAGCAAACGGGGATTGGTCATAAGCGCGCGGCCGATCGCCAGCATCTGCTGCTCGCCGCCCGACAGCGACCGCGCCATCTGCGCATGCCGCTCGGCGAGGCGCGGAAACAGCGCGTTGACGCGCTCCAGCGTCCAGGGTCCCGGACGGGCGGCGGCTACAAGGTTCTCGTGGACCGTCAAGTTGGGAAAGCAGCGGCGTCCTTCCGGCACGAGCCCGATACCGAGCTTGGCGACCCGGTGCGACGGCTTGCCCTTCAGGTCGGTGCCGGCCAGCCGGACCGATCCGGCCCGCGGCGGGGTGAGATTGCAGATCGCCCGGATGGTGGTGGTCTTGCCCATGCCATTGCGGCCCATCAGCGCCACCGCCTCGCCTTCCGCAACGGCGAGATCGACGCCGAACAGGGCCTGGCTTGCGCCATAGGAGGCTTCGATCTTCGAAACATCGAGCAGCATCAGGCATGGTCTCCCAGATAGGCTGTGCGGACGGCCGGATCGCTGCGGATCTCGTCCACGGTCCCGGTGGCGATCACCTTGCCATAGACGAGCACGGAGATCCGGTCGGCGAGCGCGAACACCGCGTCCATGTCGTGCTCGACGAGCAGGATCGGCGCCTCCTGGCGCAGCCCGTCGAGGAAGCCCGTCAGCGATTTGGAGCCTTCCGGGCCCATGCCGGCCATCGGCTCATCGAGCAGGAAGGCTTTGGAGTTCAGCGCCAGGGCGATGGCGATCTCGAGCTTGCGGCGCTCGCCGTGCGAGAGTTCGGCGGCAGGAAGCCGGGCCCGGTCCTGCAGTCCGACGCGCTCCAGCATCGCCATGGACGTATCGATCAGCGAGGCGTCACTCATCACCGGTTTGAAGAAGCGGAAGCTCGATCCCTGCTGCGCCTGCACCGCCAGCATGACATTGCGCAGGGCGGAGAACTCGGAGGCCAGCGAGGACACCTGGAAGGTCCGCCCCAGTCCGAGGCGCGAGCGCTCGGCAACCCCGAGATGACCGATGTCCTGGCCAGCAAAGCGGATCGTGCCGGAATCCTGCCGCAGCGTGCCGCAGATCTGGTGGATCAGCGTCGACTTGCCGGCGCCGTTCGGGCCGATCAGGGCGTGGATCTCACCGGGCCTCAGGTCAAGCGACACGCCGTCGGTTGCCCGCAGTGCGCCGAAGGATTTCGCAAGATCAGAGAGCTGCAGAACGGGATCAGCCATGACGTGCCTTTCCGGCCAGAAGCCCGAGCAGCCCGCC